>Ga0099797_101357_pt1 | contig 13098 bp, 18 predicted proteins | sample Uncmet_Sort48C_1_FD_89871 | JGI IMG/M metagenome (GOLD analysis project Ga0099797, IMG submission 89871) | Marine eukaryotic communities from CALCOFI LINE 67, Pacific Ocean - C012_Sort48C_1 | ecosystem: Environmental > Aquatic > Marine > Oceanic | place: Pacific Ocean: Monterey Bay | collected... | reverse complement strand
TTTTTAGAAGCACTTAAAAATATCAAGCTAGGGGACAGTTGAAAAATCGTTTTTTGCAATGTTTGATGTTGTTTAATGGTTTTCTTGGGTTTTGAACGGTTTGTATGGTTATTTGAACCGATACGGATCGAGTTGGACCAAGTTTCAGCTCAAACCGTCGATTCTGGATCCACATCGTGACATTTGGGTAAATTGGGCTACTGGGGTGAGGGACCACTCGCCGAGAGCTTAAGGTGCCGTCAGGAATTGCGCCAAAAATCCCAGGGGACAGTTCAAAAAATAGTTTTCTGGCGGATGTTTGTTTTTTGCTCTCCCAACACAAGAACGCAATTTTTTACCGCTTCTAAAGATTACCCATATTTGTTTGCCAAGCATGATTGCGCGTTTATATCAGGCTTGAACTTTGCACAGTTCCTGAGCAGACGCCTCGACAAGCAGAGTGCGCTGTCGCTTGGGCCGGCAGCAGGGAGGCAACGACAAAGAAACAAACTCATACAAGCATACAATATATGGGGGTTTCTCGTTTGTCTCGCTGTAGGGGATTTATACCAGGACCGTTATGTAAACGTGGGCCCAAAGGGCCCCATGGGACCCAAGGGGCCCAAGGGCCCCCATGAGGCCCATGGGCCCATGGGGCCGCGTTTACGTAACGGTTTTGGGGTAAGGGAACAAACGAGAAACGGCCATATATATATGTATGATTGTCAAGGCTTGTATATGTATATTATAATGTAACATCAAATAAATGTGCGTACATTCAAAAACTCATATTTTTTCATCTGTTAGTTCAAGAGTCATACATGCATATCTAACGCAAATGTCATACAACCGGCAGTACGACCAACGAAACCATGTTGCATGATTGGTTGTACGTGTTTGTGTATTACGGACCGAGTGTTTCAGTTTTGTATTTGGGTTTATATTTGTGGATTTCTTATTTGTTCATGGTTGTTATTTCATGTTATTGGTTGTATTCTCGGTTGTGTGCATGCTTACTACATGTGCTCGTAGTCGTGCTCGCATATGTGGTCTACACTTTGGTCGTATTGTATGTTGTTTTGTTGGTTGCATTTTTATTTGCTTTCACACACATATGTAGAATTTATTCATATATCCGATTGAGGCTCGTTTATAATTGTATACGCATTACAAATGATGAGGTCCGAATCAATCGTGTTCATTTCGTTTAAAAAATGGTACCGATTACATAGGGCACCAAATTGAGTTGCAGAACCGGCCGGCCGCCGCCAGCCGCCGTCCGCCTGCCTTGCGCCGCTGCGGCCGGCCGGCTGGCTTGGTCCCGATGGGCCCATGGGCCCATGAAGGTTTATGGTTTGATATTTTGTCGGCCGGAATACGACGAATGCGCCGGACTGCTTCGGACACCCACATATATATGTGTATATGAAGACTGAGATTCGATGATATTCTAAAAAGACAGCGGCTTCTATTGGGTGCGCCCTCCAGGGACTTGGAGATAAACACATTAGCATATTCAGTTGTTGTGTCATAAAAGGAAGCGGCGCATCTCGCTCACTGCCTCCGGGAGTTCAACAGTCCCCCAAAGCTGCATATACACATATAATCTATATACACATAAATATATATATATATATATACATGCCGCTTTTTTAAAGTAGATTAAAATCATCGGCCAATCCGAATCTACTTCTTGCGAGCCTCTACTTCTAAAGTGGGCCATTGGGGCCCTATGGGCCAATGGGGCCCCATGGGGCCCTATGGGCTCATGGGACCCTATGGGTCTCATCGGGCCCATTGGGCCCTATGGGCCCATGGGATCATATGGGCCCCATTAGGCCCCATGGGCCCATGCGGCCCAAGGAGCCCATAGGGCCCAAGGGGCCCATGGGGCCCAAGGGGCCCATGGGGCCCATGGGACCATGGGGCCCAGGCGAGCGGGCGGCGGGCGGAAACCATGCCCTACTTCTAAAGACTACCTACTTCTTAGTGTCTTGCCGTGCAGCCTTTTTTGCATCTCATGGTACCACTACACTTGAAGTAATTCCCAAGGGAATTCCGAATCTACTTCTTCCGCGTACCTACTTCAAGGCCGGACCTACTTTAATCGAGCGGCATGTATATATGCCATGCCGTTCTTGTATTCGGAAATGTTTGAAAGTCAAGATCAAATTATTGTTTTTAAGTGCCCCCATGACACAAGAAGGATATGCCAAAAACATGCCCTTATATAACTACTAATGCAATTGACAGATCAAGGTGCAGCGGCCTTCGATTGAGGCCACACTGTGGTGTCAATGAACTTCGAATATATGCGTGGGATGGTGGGATTTCCGTGAAGGCTAGCATGTGTTGCAGGTTGGTGGATGTGGTGGTGGGATTTCCATGGAGGCTAGCATGTTGTTGCAGGTTGGTGGGATGATGTTGTTGCAGGTTGGTGGCATTTCCATGGAGGCTAGCATGTGTTGCAGGTTGTATGGATGTGGTGGTTTGATTTTCGTGAAGGCTAGCACATGGTGCAGGATGCTCCAAGGATATATTTGGTTCATCTGTTGGAACACTCGCACCCAAGATCCTTAATAAGAGTCATTATGATCATTCCGGGACCATAGATAAGCATGGCACACAGTCTTATGATATCACGTAACATCAGGCACGACACACAAGGTATAAATATTGTATATCATATCATATATCCAATTGCCTTTGGCCTACCCGCCACCGTGCCTTGATATTGTATATCATATCATATATCCAATTGCCGTTGGCCTACCCGCCACCGTGCCTTGCTCTGCTTTTGTGCACGAGTGAGACAAACAAAATATAAGGCATTAAAGATTAAGGATTTCGTTTATTTGTTTGTTTGTTGTGTGTTTGTTTGTTTGTTTGTTTGTTTGTTTGTTTGTTTGTTTGTTTGTTTGTTTGTTTGTGTGTTCGTGTGTTTGTTTCTTGTTTGCTATTTTGTTGGTTTGTTGGTTTGTTCGGTTGTTTGCACAGAAAGAAAGTGTTAACAACATTTATGGGACATTATCGGGGGTATGGGCAAAAGTAGTTGAAGCAACATACAAGGCATTAAAGATGAAGGATAGAAACAGTAAATTGTTTGTTTGTGTGTTCGTTTGTGTGTTTGTTTGTGTGGTTGTTTGTTTGTGTGTTTGTTTGTTTCGATGTTTCAATTGTGTTGGACATATTTGTAGATCGCCATTAAAGGTGGACATGTATTGGCTCAATGTGCAAGTGATTTGTGCCGGAGTACCGCCGCTCAATACATTCAAATTAGGGACGGTACCACAATACCGTAAATCAAAGGGGCCGCTATCGCGATTTGTTCATTGTATTGGACAGTATAGAACACACATAAATATATATATAGAGAGAGAGAGAGAAGCAAAAATAGATGTTTGGGTGCACGTAAACTCACAGGTGACATTGACATGCGAAGGGCCTATGCAATCGGGGTTCTGGGTAGTATAGAAGACACATTGAAGGTGCACATGTGTTGGCTCCATGTGCAAGGAATAAGTGTTAAGGCTTTTGTTGTTTGATGTTAGTTGTTTGTCGTTTAATGTTTGTTGTTTGGGACTTTCGTGCCGGACTACAGCCGCTCGGTACATCAGAATTAGTGACACTACCATAATATTGCAGCCTAGAGGGCGTCACTATCGCGATTTTTTGAATTTTATGTTTGAATTGCCGCTTGGTACATTAAAATTGCATCCCAAAGGACGCCATGATCGCATTTTTTTGAGTTTTAGGTTTCATTGGGCTCTTTTGGCGTGTCTTCGGTGGTATTTGGGGACCCTTGGGCTGCCTTGGGTGCCTTTGACGGCCATTGGGGCTCCATTTGTCACCTTTGGGGGTCCATGGGGGCGCCTCTGGCGCGAGTCTCCATTTTGGCGCCTTTGGCTGTCATTGGGGGTCACTCTGGAGGCACTTTGCGATCGTTTGCGTCAAAAACAGCAAAATCAAGTAAAACAACAAATAAATAAAAAAATACAAAAGGTAAAACGTCCCAATTGTGAGTTGGACCCATTATTTGTTGATCCAAATGGAATCCTCTAAAAAATGTTGGTTTCAAAAAAATGCAACATCGTGTTTGTATGCATAGTTGTTGGTCTAAATGCACATAACATAAATTCGTTCACCAAATTGTTGTCACGAAGTGCCAATTTTTAGGATACCAAATTGTCCGAAGAAATCAATCTTAAAATAGAAGAATCATGCCTCGAGCTGATGTAGTCCCTTAAAACAATTCAATTGAGAAACAAGTAGTAAAACTCCTCGCAGTCACTCCACGGGTGCCGGAGGCACGGTGGCGGATATATATATATACCTATTGTGATAAATATGGCATCACTGCCCAGTGGATGGGTTCATGATGTCATGAAAGATATACAGTGGATGGCACTATTCGAGGACTTTGCAGACCTCCTGCAGCTGGACTGCAATGCCATAATTGCACATATAAGATTAGCACCTAGGGAGTTCCTACTCAAAACGCGGAAGTTCTTCATGTCACCGTTTCAAAACATAGATGTCCATTGCACTAGCTCCTCTAAGCCCGGTAATGGCATTGTAGGGCGGTACGAGTGTTATGAGTGCGGGTGCATTCAACCCACGTATCAGCAGCTTCAGCTTCATATTAAAACTGTGCACAAATTCTCTAATCCTATTGCACTATACATAGACACCACGTACTGCCACATTTGCCTTACCGAATTCCATACCAGAGAGTGCATTTTGAATCACCTCAGGTATCGGTCGCATGCTTGCCGTGCGGCACTCCTGCTCCGAGGCCCAGTGCTCACTATTTCTGAGGCTGATGAATTGTCTCTGTCCCTAAGGGAAGCGAATCGTAAGTTGCATGCCAATGCCAGAAGAAGGCACCATAAAGATGCACCTTCGTATAGGTTGGAGGGACCACTCCCGCTCCTATATTATATGCGTTTTGGTACCATTTGGCACAGTGACATGAAACGCAGCAGGCCCCCTAACAAAAACAATAAATACTCGTCTTGCCGTAAGCATATCCAAAATAATAAACATGGGAATTGGGTATATTCTATGTACTTCGGTGATAAAGCGGACACCCACATCAGTAGTCCTGGTGGTGTATTCACCAATGAGCACAAGTTGGTGCCGCATGTGCCGCTACCTGTGGCAAATGCTATCAAAAGGCGCCTGAGAGGGAAGCAGGCACGGCCCACTCATTGTCCCGAGTTGGCTATCAATAATTCACTAAATTCGGAACCTCAATTTTCTGAGCCCGCAGCCTCTAGCTGGGAAAATCCGTATGTGCAAATATATCACAATAATTGCAAGATGTGTCATCACAATATTAAAAATACATGTCAGATAGAGGAAATCCACAGTGGTGAAGCCATAGGTGAAATTGTAGTCGCTGATGGGTCCAAGCAGGACTGCGCTGATCCATGTGCCCCGGATAGGTGGCCGCAATTTTCAGAGACATATCCTATACACAATAATGTAAAACAATTATCTATCAAAACACACACGTGTGCATGTAATAATCCACCCAAGTATCTACTCCCTCATTCCCCGAATACTCATGGTGCATATAATGCCAGCCTTCTCAACTTTGCCTTTGAGAGTAGCGGGAATAATGGGAGTAAATGTGTATCTCTCAATGCTCAAAGCTTGTCTTCACGATTTCGTTCTCGAATTAGTGCACGCGTTTGCGAAGAATCGATCATGGCGGACTTGTGTTCTACATGCGGAAAGGAAAAAAGGAAAAAGGAATATATATATATATATATATATATATGTGTTTGGGTTCTCTATATATACTTCGGTTGAGCTAAATGTACGACCTTCCAAGTTGCACGATTCATCCGCAGTGCGCTCCACGTGGCTCGGTGTTCGTTGGTCAGGCTATTGTTTATGTTTGATAGGCTGTGGCTGTGTATGGGTGTACGCGCCTTGTTTCCCTTCTTGGCTTGTGTTGTTAGGCCCTTGGGTAATTCTAGGCTGTTGCCTTACTGGTTTCATCGTGCCTTCGATCAGAACTGGCTTGATTTTCAGCGGTTTCTGTATGTAGTGCCACTTGATTCGTAGTATTTTGTGGTTCAGCCGTTGTATTTTTAGAGCCTCAGGTGGGGGTTCAATATTTGTTGCCTCACCTTGCACGCTTTGATCTGCGAAGTCTTCACTTCGCGGATGCCACTTTGAATTGAGAGGGTCGTCTCCAAGGTTTTTTCATCAAGTGCTGCTCCTGTGTGGTCTGAACAGGGCAGTGCGTGTTGTCAATCTTGTTGTGTGTTTGCATGTTCATCTGTTCTGTCTCAGCTCAGGTGTTACCATTCGGCAGCGGCTAGTGGTAAAAAAAAAAAAAATATATATATATATATATATATATATATATATATATATATTCATGCGTATGTATATATAATATACGCATATATATATATATATATATATATATATATATATATATATATATATATATTAGAATATTAGCTGCTATAAGATCACACATACTCATTTTAGGACTCATGTTTGGTGGTTGTGTCCATGGCTCAGGACCCACATGTCAGTTGTAAACACTTTTGCCATATCTTGTGAATGCTATACCCGCCTACTTTGAATTGACTTTCATGGATGTGACACTAGCCCGATCTCCATTCTGAATTGGAGGTTTTTCGAACTTTGAGAATAATACAATTGATACTCATACCCAGTCAGTATGAATAACATAAAACGTGGTTTGACTATGGCTATTCGTTGTCCATCCACCATCACGGATTCCATTGTAGTGGGCGGGGGGTGGCCCCGCCACTCTAGTGGAGGTGGCCGAAGGAAAACCCAGCTGCGTCTATGTTATGGAAAGTGGGCCCATCGCTCGCTTATGCGAACTCGAGGGTGCCTATCTTGCTACGCATAATGCATGCCAGTATGGAGATGGCTTGAAAAGAGTCCACATTCTGTCACTACCTTAGCTCAAAAGTTTCTCGAACTTCTCACGGACACGGGGGCTTGGGTTCGCGAACTGGCAAGCGACACAAATTGCCCAAGAGGGTTGAGCCTACAATGAAGTGCCTAAGGACAAAAGTCGCAGAACCATATCCGAGAGCGCTGAGTGCAGCTTACGTTGCTCACATCGAGTCCTTTGTGCAGCGGCCTTCGACTCATTAAATTGAGAACGTTGTTTTTGTTGTTGTTTCGTTTGTTTGTTTGTTTGTTTGTCTGGGCCCTTTTGACCAGGGATTCCTGGTTGGGGGTTGGGGGTCTGTGTGGCGCCTTTGAGGGGGAGTTTGGTGCTCGGACCATTGATGGTTCCACGTCTGTGGGCGATGTTACCATTGGATGGCAGAGCCTCGCCCCATTCTTCCACATAGCAGGGCGAAAACTGACACATTCACTATATTTCATTGTACCTTTACGCAGCATGGCCTAAGTGGAAACCCGAATGCTGTTCGTTCTATTGAAGTTTAAGCATTCATCACATAGAGCTGGCCGGCCGGTGTTCTTCAACCTACACAAAGCGTCGTTCACAGGTTTTAGGACTCAAACCACCTAACACACTCATGTACTATGTTCATTGCTCGAGCTCCCACCCACCTCTCCCCACTTGAGTCGGATCTGCGTTGCGACTTGTGGGGAGTTTGGTGCTCGCACCATTAATGGTTCCAATTCTGCAGCCATCACCATTGTATGGCACGGCCTCGTGCCATTCTTCCACACATAGCAAGAAGACAAATGACACCTTCATTATGTTTCATTATGCCTTTCCGATGCTTTACACAGCATGGCCTAAGTGGATACCCGAAGGCATAGATAAAGGCATATATATATATATTCCAGAAATGTAACTAAATGAAGCACACACGCGACTTAGTATTCAAACACGCCATTCATGTCTGCACGCAATGCATTCTAGATTTGTGTATCTGGGCCGGCTGTGATTTCATCTTGTGAAGTCTGTGTGGGGCTCACACCAGAATTGCTGTTAGAAAGCTCGGTAGGAAGTGTCCTAGGAAGGTCACCATTGCTGCTATGAGAATTGCCTTGCAGAGGCACCCGTCGCAGGATTTTTTTATCAGTGCGCCTGCCCCCTTTCTCCTTCGTCACTTGACCGTACAGGGTTTTGGGGATGAGGATCATGATGAGCATGATGGTACAGGCTAATTGCTGGGGTCACTGTGAGCGAGATCGCCGTGGCCAGTGCCCAACCACACACAAACAAATAACTAATATATTTGTGTGTCTTGGGTTGATTTTTTTTGGGATGTCATTGCATGGTTCATTCGCATTTAGTGGCAACTTTTGGCATTGAATTATATGTTGTCTTGTATGTATGCAAAATTTGTATGTATGTTGATCTTGCATACGTGTTGTATTTGCAAGTATCTCTGCCTATGCTATGCTTCTCCCCCTCCCCACCGTGTATATTGCTGACCCGATCACTTAGGCAATGCTTGCTACATTCTGGGCAAGTAATATAACTATTATGCATACCCAGCCAATGCCTTTAATTTGTGACACTATTTGTCTTCATCTAGTATGGGTATTTTCCCCTCCAGCATTATGGATTCCACTATAGTGTAGGACCACCAAATGTGGCCTCCCCATTACAGTGGAGGCGGCCTCCATATTGGTGGATTGAAAACGAAAACCCAGATTAAATGAACACCATTTTGAATCATCCAAATTCGAGGCCTTGAATGGTCATGTGTATTAGTTATACTGTAATGTTCTCTCTCTATAAATATACACATGAGCGTGCAAAAACTACATTCCGATGTACATATATATATATATATATATATATATATATATATATATATATATATATATTAATATACATACAGAGCGGGCTGAAGCACAAAGAAAAGCAAATCCGTAAAACTCAACGGACTTGTAATATGTTGAGTTGAGTTGTTCGGGGGGAGGGTTTTTCGTTTTCGAAAATGTGTTATCCCCGAAGGGTTGGCCAAATAACTTCCACAAATGGTGAACATCGTTGAATGTTTTTGTATTATTGACCATTTCCACATGCGAATTCGTTGCAAAAACACCCCAGATGCATTTAAACACCTACCCGACATTTTTGAAAGGTTTTTAAGTAAATTCGAAGGGAAATCATGAAAATGAACAAATATATAGCGACAGTTCGTTTTTGCAGGTGGGTGTAGTTAGCCCCACAAAGCTTGAGAATCAGGCAATGTTGTGTGGTGGTCGACGATGTGCATTTGGCCTCAGGAAGCTTGTGCGAGATGCTTCGTCAGGCTGTGGATCAGGGTGGGTTCCATGACAGCCGCAGCTTTGCCTTCAATACCATTCAGCGTTTGCAGCTTGCCTACTTGGTTAGTTATAGGGATTTTTCGTTTTGTTGTCAGGTAATATCGGTTTCATATATCCCAAACCCTAAACAATACCATTCAGTGCTTGCAGCTTGCCTTCTTCCTAGCTGAAGTTCCGGGACTAGTTTAAAGTTTTTAGGTTTTGTGTATTTATCGTGTTTTTCGGACCCGGAGCCCATTAAAAGAGGTCGGTGATGTGTTTTAATGCACCTGGGGTAATTTGTGCATCGAAGTTGCATGTGAAAATGCGTAAAACCATTGGACAAACGATAAGATTCAAGCATATATTGTTTTGTACATGTCGAGGAGTTGTTTTTGCCAGTCGTTCGGGGAGAGCACATTTTCGAACAAAATGCCTGCACAACGAAAAACTAACAGCTTCAAAAACTAGCAAGTTTTTGTAAGCAAACATATCGCAGTAAATTACAGCTAGAAATATATTTTGAAAGTTGTCAATGTTTTTTGTTCGGTAGGTAATATCGGTATCATATGCATGTTAACCGTTTCAATCAGTTAATTGGTGTATGATTTAGTTTTCTGTATGTTGACTCTGCTGATGCTAGCATGTGAAAGGTTTCTGTATATAAAAGTTAGGTGCCTTAGTTTGGGTGCGCCCTCCGTGGGTTCAAAATCCTGGGAAATGTTGTCAAAAAACAAATTGGTATTGGGGTGGGGGACCGCTCCGGAGAGCTCAGAGTGCTGGATGGTTTCGCTTGGATTTGAGATTTGTTTACCGTTGCTTTGTATTCTATTGCCTTGAGTTGTATCAGCGGTTGCAGCTTGCCTAATTGATGTCTAGGCTGCTCCTACATAGCAGTAACTAGGTGTTCTCCCAGAATTTGATTTTTTCTTCCAAACCCAAATACCCCAAAATATACAATTGCTTTGGGGGGGAGGGGGGGGGGGGGCGGGGGATGATTCGATCAATTACATCGACAGGTGTACACAATTAAAGAATCGAATCGACTAGACCGTATTTGAGACATTTCTTTCCATTCCAAATGCGATCATGTTTCAAGAAGCCTTCCAGCTTGCGGTCGAGCTTCGCGTTTGCACATCTTTCAGAGATATATGACTGCGTTGCAGCCATCAAAGCCTCGGAGTTCCTCATGTCGTCCTGGCATTCATTCCGAGTAACGCCCAGCGCAGACCGATCTGATCTCGTGAATCAGCATGTACGCGTGCGTGCGTATGAGTCGCCTTGTTCCTGCAAGTGCGATCAGGACTGCCGCACTAGCGACGCACCCCTCACACACGGTAACGATGCCGACTGTAGATGATAGAATTGTATCAATCACGGAGAGGGCCGCATAAAGGTCCCCGCCACAGCTGCAGATGTGAAGGAAGACATGCATCGGGCCCCCGATGTCTGAGACGGCATTGTGAATGGCGACATGCTTCTTCGCCTTGTCTATGCACTGTATGAGCTTCAGGCAGGACTCGTTAGTCACCTCACTGTAGAACATAACCTTGTTCTGATCAACAGTCACAAGGCTCTGACTGTCCTCCTCCTCGCCCTCGACCTGCGCGTAGCCTGCCATATAAGTGTCTGTGGTTGAATAAAAAACGGCATGCTGATCCGCCGAATATCCCAGTCGTCCCAAAGATAGTCACGCAGTCTTGCTGTCTTTGCGATCTTGATTGCCCGACGCAGTCCTGCGAAGCGCTTCCAGCGCAAACATATCAAGCATCTGCATCATTTCCACCACCTCAGGCACGATTCCAAAATAATGAAGGGAAATTGGCACTGTAGAGCAGATCATGTGGAGCTGTTTCGCTGCGTCGTTAGCGCTGGTGCACCGGAGTAAAAACGGGCAGGAGTCCTCCTCCAGCGCGACGTCAATCTCCACAAGGCTCTCTAATGCTGGGCCGAGCGACAAACGGTTAAACACCAGTTTGACCGAGCTGCCCATAAATGTATTACCCGTCGGAGAATTCAGGAGCACGACCAGGTAGGCAAGCGCAAAGTACTCCACATCTGCTTTCTTCTGGTCCTTGAATCGCAAGTAACCCTTCAGGATGTCACCAAGCTTGGCCCCGCCAGGATGGAGGTTGTGAATCGCCTCTACAAGGCCCACAAGTGCGTCATCGTATTTAGCACGGGCCTCAGCACATGTCGTTACCAGCTCATTCATGCGCTGTTCAGAGTCTGTATGACGATGTGCTGAATCGCTGAAATGTTTGGCAGCTTTCACGTGATCGTCGCGTTTCAAGGCAGCATTCATCCTTAACATAAGAAAGACCTCCCTCCAGATCTGCAGTGCTGGTATTTTCTTTTTAAGGTTCTGCAACGCCTCGTATGCCGTCTCAAGATTCAGTCGTGCAGCATGAAGCCGGTGCACATTGGCAGCGTAAAGTCGTTGCACATTGGCGGACTCATCACTCATTGGCATACCAGGTTCAAAAACTCTAAAAAATAATTCGAGCTTGGGGTCAATGCCACGTGCTGCCGCACGTTCGACAGCTGATGTCGCACTGATGAGACCGTCTCTGTACTTCCCCATCACCTTTACCAGCTCCTTTGAAAGAGCGATATCCCATCCCGTATGGCATAGTGCACATTCCATTTGGCCCATCGAGACACCGTACTCTTCTAGGAGGCATTGGACGTGAGACTTCATGTTCTTCACCCAGGCAAGGCACAGCACATGCTCTTTTAGCTCCGAGACCATGTTTGCAACCTCGTCGATTGTGTCGCAGGCCTCCCTCTCCAGTCCGTCAATCTTAGCCTGAGCCTGCAGTCGCAAAATGTTGTACGAAAGGCTCATGTGTTACAAACGCTACCATTCAAACATGCTATCCATTCGTTAGCAGATGCTGATGCAAACTTGATGCCTCAGAAGAACTTCTCTTCCGTTTCTTCAGAGCTTTTATCAGGCGATGAATCTGATCCAACCTTGCCATCGCATTCTTGCGCGCCGCGCAGCTCTTGCCTCGCAGCTTTTCCACATTCATCCTCAGGTCACCAATCACACGAGCAAACGAACGAGGCTTTCCGCTGTATGTTTCCATTAGCTTTGGCGGTGTTGTCACTTTGGCATCCAGGAGGCGGGAATCCTGAACAGGTGCGGCATCCCTAAAATCGACATCCTGTCGCATCTGCACCTCGATCTTTTGCGCCATGTTTTGGTAGCCCTCCATGAGGTGGGCCAGCCTTTTGTACGATTCGGCACCTGCATCGACAAAGTCGAAGTCAGATTGAATGCTCCAAAACCTCACAAAACTGACATACACTCTTCGTATGACTTGCGCAATCTGTTCCATACTTTGCTGAGGAGATTGTGCCTCGCAAATGCAGCCGCTTGCCTGGCACCTGCATCATTGCGGGTAATATTAGCTCACGCATACTGACTGACATACCTTTTTTGATGTCTTCGTGCCATCCGTGCCACACTCTGAGAAGGAGCCTTCGCAGGCTTGCTCTACGTCGTTCGTGTACTCGCATCGACTGAGAAACTATACGCAAGAACTCACGAGCTAGACTTTTCGTGAGCTCAATAGATGCCCTTTCTTCCTCCCGCCGCTGCTCCTCCCGCTGTTGCTCCATCCTCCTCTCTGCCTTCTTCTGTTCCCTCTCTGCCTTCTTCTGTTCCCTCTCCTGCCGCCGCTGCTCTTTTTGCCGCCGCTGCTCTTCCTCCCGCTGTCGCTGCTCTGCCTGTCGCCGCTGCTCTTCCTCCCGCCGCTGCTCCTCCCGCCGTTGCTGCTCCTCCCGCTGTTGCTGCTCCTCCTGCCGCCGCTGCTCCTCCCGCTGTCGCTGATCTGCCTGCCGCCGCTGCTCTGCCTGCCGCCGCTGCTC
>Ga0099797_101356_pt1 | contig 13103 bp, 9 predicted proteins | sample Uncmet_Sort48C_1_FD_89871 | JGI IMG/M metagenome (GOLD analysis project Ga0099797, IMG submission 89871) | Marine eukaryotic communities from CALCOFI LINE 67, Pacific Ocean - C012_Sort48C_1 | ecosystem: Environmental > Aquatic > Marine > Oceanic | place: Pacific Ocean: Monterey Bay | collected... | reverse complement strand
TGCATACACTCTCTCACGCACACACACACGGATGCGGCGCATGCGAACTTGAGCACTACCTCGTCCTCCAACCAGTCCACAAACTGCTGTGTAGCAGGCAGGTCAAACAAAGCACGTTCGGGGCTTTCAGCGTCAGCGACCCGTCGCTCTTCCACCCACTGATTGTATGTGTGTGTGTGTGTGTGTGTGTGTGTGTGTGTGTGTGGTGTGTGTGTGTGTGTGTGTGTGTGTGGTGTGTGTTTGTGTTTGATGTGTGGGTATGCATGTGGGAAACAATAACATAGACGACCAAAGAATGTGTTAAACCGTTAAACTTCTTTTAACAGTAAACAGAATGTTGGAATCATTAGACGCCAATGATTGAATTATTAAGCTTTATTTTTCAAATGAAATAAGTGCAATAGCTCTTTGACACAGCATGATAAAAGTATATTTACCAAGTATGTTAACCTCGTCATATTTTTCGCGAACTTCAAGATGGTTGTTGGGACAATCGCAGAACGTTTCCCCGCCGTAAATATGTTCTGCACCAAGAACGAACTTCAATCATCACAAGATAACAGAATGACTCCAAACTGCATTTAAATTTGTTTGACTCTAAGTAAGAAAGGTATGTGATTGGTTGATTACACGGTTGCTAAGGAAACCGTGACGTCAGGACTCCATCCTTCGCATCAAAGAAAACATGATAATTCTTTATAGGGCATCAAACATCAAATTTAAATTGTTAACTACTATGCGAAAATGATTTCCGAAAATATCTGGATCTTTCTTTTTCTCTTGTCAACTTCATTCTTCTGGAACGGCGTTTTATTTCACCGAACAAATATGGCACATATCATAGAGCCGAACTTCATTCGTCAAACGTCTCCATATTATGAGTGTGACCAAAGCCGAGTGAACTCGAAGGTTCCCATTCCGCACTCCCGCGCTTCCAGTGCCACTATGGGGAGCATTAAGGATTAACAAATCATTTTTGAGATGATGTTATTATTAACCAATTAAAAATGCTTTACCATACTTCTGAGACAATCCCTTAAAATCTCGTTAGCGTTTGGTCAAACAAATGGATTGATCATCCAATCAAATTTCCGTCATGTTTGAAATCAGCCAATCATAATGCAAGTTACGTAGAATCCTTTAGCACCCTGAGCAAAAGGCTACGGAACATTTTTTTGTCAGGTAACTGCAACACCTTCTTACCTTCCGTACAACAACGAAATGATTTTATCACGTATTTATTACGATGAGGTGAGAATGACTTCGTCAGTAACTCATTTTGGTCTTCTACGCAAATAATCCCAATTCGAATTTGTACCGGAAGTGGCTATTCGTTACTGCATGAGCCGCCCTGTGGCCGTAAGAGGGAAGTTGGGTACTCCATTGAACTATCAAATAAAGTTAATGAAGGGAAACATTTTTGGCAGGGTTTTAATTTGGCGGTTGGCAAAATTCGGACATTTGGCGGGAATTTAATTTGGCGGTTGAAGATTTCAATTGTTTTAAATATTGACTAAAATCAAAGAATTTGTCGAAAAAAGTCAAGTTTGGCGGAAATTTAATTTGGTGACGATTTTTTTTAAATTCAATTTGGCGGTTTGCATCTTTTTTTTAAATATAGCGGGGACGTAAAAAAACATCAAATCGGCCAACTTTTCTTCCCACCAAAATTTCTTCCCTTAAGTTATATATATAGCCGGAGGAAATATTAAGCTGGTGTAGGACTATTTTAGAAGTTTATCGCATTTATACAAAGAAACGCATATATACACACAGCCATTTTTGTTATAGATTAGTTATTAATTACACGCTTTTTTTTATAAGAATATATTTTATAAGAATATCCAAGATGAAATTTGACAAAAAGTTAAGAATATGCTAAGAATATCATCATCTTGAACTTTCGTCAAGAATATCTTTTTTCTTCAATCAGTTTGTTATTCTTCGTGTTTTACTCAATCCAGAACCTGAGGTTGAGCAATAGTAAAATAAATCTTGTACAAAGACTAAAAATTGAATTAAAATTAAGAATAATGGGCATGATTTTTAATTACTTTACTCCTCCATGGTATGTTTACTAAGAATATGCTAAGAATGAACCAGGATGAATTTGTATAAAAAGTTAAGAATATTCATCTTGAACCCCAAAAAACACTATTCTTATAAAAAAAAGCGTGTATTAGTATAGATGTCGAAGTATGGTGAATGATTTTATTCTCACAGCTTGTGAAAATATCTTCAACATTATAACGTACCCTCTCTTGGTAAGGGACCGTCTCCAAATTATAGTTTAATGCAAGTGACCATTGCCGAGTGAACCCGTCGGTACCCGTTTCGCGCTTCCGCGCGAAACGGGCACCGACGGGTTCCCTCGGCCGGGGGTTATTATGAGCGGCATTGAGGATTAACCAATCACGCTAGAGCCAATGTACTGATTAACCAATGAAAAGGCAAATTAAACGATAATTTGGAGACGGTCCTTAAACAGCGCATTTTTTTCTTCACTCCATCTAATCGACCATAAGAAATTACATGATAACACTAAAGCTTCTTTGTGGTTGACGTAATCCCCCACCAATAAGCATTAAGTAGGGGATTACATTTATATGTGGTTAGCGAAGGTTATCCGTAACATATGATGTATAGGTTCATGTAATGGGACACCATTACCACCGTGTTTTTATAATGGACCTTATCAGTAAGCAGAATACAAATTATCGAGTAAAGCCTTGTTTACACGTTACAATATTATGAAGGATATTATTCATTTTATACTTTGATTATTTCCTAATGTGGTGAAATATGCCTAAGTGTGCGAGGAATAATATCAGGAATAATATTAGGATAATGAAAAAGAAATTGTAGTAATTAAAACAAATTTGCCGCCAATTTGTTTTGCCCTCCGTTATCGGGGGATATCACCAACACATTTTGGGGGGAAACAAAGTACCCTTATGTACCTGATTTTAGGGGGGGGGCGATTCCAATTTTTCAACATTTTTATCGCCCTTAGACAGTTACACGCTTTTTATTTTATAAGAAACTTAGGATTCGGTTGTGATCTAAAAGTTTCTTATCTTTTTTGTAGGTCTCAGGTCTAAAGGTTTCTTAACAGTTTCTTACTTAGAACTTGTGGAGGGCCAGATCAAAATCCTTAAAAGCATGACTACGTGTGTCTATTGCGTCCCCTTTGTCCCCCCCCCCCCAACACACACAGCGGTGTGTATATGATTGTACGGGGTGGATCGAATAAAGTTTCATGGGGAAAACTGGGAGAAACTCTTTGATATCTTCGGAATTTATTGATTGATTGATAGAGGTAGAATAAAGGGAAAGTACAGTACCTTTTGGGGGCTAGTTTCTTTATTGCGTTTCTTAAAAAGTTCCTTAGGGTAAATCATGTAGTTCTCAACGTTTCTTAAGGTTTTAGTCAAAATAGCCCTAGTTTCTTATAAACTGGTTTCTTATAAAAAAAGCGTGTATTAGAACCCCGTTTTAATGATTTTAAAGGAGAGAAATATTTTACCTCTACATTTTTTCAAAATTCTTTCATTTTCATTGACATTTTTGGGAGAAATTTTCCACACCCCTCCCCTTATAATTGAGCCCCTTACAATTTTTTAAACACTGCACCACAAAGATTTACTTATGGACGCAACGAATGATTCTAACAGAAATATGAATCTTCAAAATCGTCAAAATGCAGTTTGTTTTGCCATTCTTCTCGGTTTCCGTCGAATGAGTTACGACCCAATAAAGATACTTAGGGGCCGTCTCCATATTATCGCTTAATGCAAGTGACCATTGCCGAGTGAACCCGTCGGTGCCCGTTTCGCGCTTCTGCGCGAAACGGGCACCGACGGGTTCCCTCGGCCGGGGGTCATCATGTGCGGCATTGAGGATTAACCAATCACGCTAGAGACGATCAACTGATCAACCAATGAAAAGGCAAGATAAGCGATAATTTGGAGACGGTCCCGAACGTGGTAAAAACGACACGTGTATAGGACGAAACTGTTAATCCATATCAAGATACCTTCCAGGGATTGGTATACACGCTTTTTTTTTATAAGCAGGAGTATTTTTCGGCTCAGGCTCAGCTTTTGCTTAGCTAAAAGTCAATTTCCTGAAAATTGGTGTTTAAAATGCTATTTGGAATGAGTACAATCATTTTGCATAGGTCACAGGGATTGGTTCACAATATTTTCTGAGATTTGTCTTTCAGTTAAGGAAAATTTCCGCCTAGTGTTGCTTATAAAAGTGTTGCTTATAAAAAAAAGCGTGTAGTTCAACTTTAAAGTGAAAGACTGCTTTTATGAGCAACAAAAGGATGAATTACACTCAGGTAAGAAAGAAGATTAAGATCACCAGACGACGGATTGGCTGTAATGTTCTAATCACAGAAATAAACACGGCCGGAATTTGATTGGTTGATGGTGCAATTGACTGATAGCCGCCTGCCTCTTCTCAAACACACACACACACACACACACACACACACACACACACACACATACATACACATACACACATTCACACTGACAAACACACACGCGCACATACACATACACACAGCCATACACACTGACAAACACACACGCACACGCACACACACACACATACACACATGCACATACGTACATATACATACATATACATATACATACACAAACAAACACACACATACACACACATACACTCGTGGGCACACACGTTCCTGCAAACACACAACATGCCAGTGCTCATAGGCTCATACACCCTTCACCAAATGCACAGATGAAGTATGCCTCTCAGAAAGGTAAAAATAGTTAAGTGCTGAAACTATTAGCTAAATCAATTATATTACTCAGTCAAAATAGATGCATGAAAGAAGTGTCCCTAGGGAGAACAGGAATTCATCTTGTTACAAAAAAGAAATGACATTTGTTGATTTGCATATTTTTACATCTCAGACAAGTGACTCAGCTTCAATATTCTTTGCATGAATCATCTAATGCAAGCATTGAAAATCATTAAGACATAGTGTGTGTGATAGTGATGGGAAGGGGTGATTGCATCCGGTTGTTAATCTGGGCGGTCACATGACCAGTATGATTGCTGATCACATTATGCCGTGCACACAGAGTTCGACTGACCTCGCCGAGAAAGAGATGGAAATCATGATGAATACACTGATTGGAATGCCCCCAACTAAATTTTTTATTGTTGTTTAGAATTTCAGTTATTGTAAATGACAATAACTTGAATTATATAATCAGATAATGGAATGGCGGGTACGAGTCAGAAAAAACCTCCCTTATTTGTTCGCAAAGACATGATTGGGAGATGGAGACACGTATTTTCTTTACAACAGTTAAAGTCATCATATCTAACATTAATAATGTAACTGGGGAAGGGTACGTCTTGTGCTGCCCGCCACGGTTTGTTTTCAAAGTTAGAAAAACAAAAATAAACGTGTAAGGGTGTCAATTAGCTTGCCTTTTTATTGGTTTACCAATACATCGTGATTGGTTAATCCTACATGCCGCGCATAAAGACCCCCGGCCGGAGGAACCCGTCGGCGCCGACGGATTCACTCGGCAATGGTCACTTGCATAAAGCGATAATTTGGAGACGGTCCCTTAGTAAAGATATCATTTCAAAGATTGGAAAACCATGCAAAGGCCCATTTTGTAACCCTCAGTTTTACAAAGCACGTACCCGTTATTTATGATCGGTGGAGGGGTAATACAATTATTGATTTGGTTTTACGTGAAAGGTATTATCAAAAAGTAAAAATAAAAATAAAGATAAGGATTTGTCTTTAAACTAATATTTTCCGCATAAGCGTTACATTAAGACTATAAACAAAAAATTCTATTCCAGTTGTTATAGAAATATCTAATAAGAGACCGTCTCTAAATTATCACTCCAAAATATCCCGCGCGAAACGGACACTTGCGGATTCCCTAGACCAGGTGCCTCTATGGGCAACATTTAGGGTCAACCAAAGGTTGACCAAGTCCAGTCGTCAAATCGATAAGAGGATCAACGGGGAAGAAATTCAAATACAAAGCATATTTGATACTTTTGGAAAGTTGAGTCCTTCAATCAGCTATAATGAAGAAAAATCCTCGCTCAAGAGCTTTTCGGGAAAAATTTCCTGGATGTTAACGTAGAGGGTGGCAAATTGCAAAATTTCTCCTTTTCATTTATTCAAAATGGAATTAACATAACATTTTCGAACGTATTACTATTAATGTTGTTTCCATTCGAGAAGTATAAGAGTTGCATGATATTATTATTAAGCAACTAATATGATGCAACGGGGAATAATTACAATTTTTCTAGATGTTTCTAAACCTTTTCAGTTGATGCCCGGGAAGTGTGGGGGTTGATTTAAGGTTTATGGCTTCCTCGCTCTTCCTTCTCAAGATATCCTTGTATCAAAAGCATATTGCCACTGATCAACAAAACATTATTAATGCAAATATATTAGCCGAGTATGTGGCACATATTCGCACTCAATAATACTTCTTAAGGTGTCCACTTGGAATAAGTGCTCCTCGACTATCAAGGGATCTGGGGAGAATCTACTAAAATCCAAGGAGAGTTTCTGCATGAAGATGCGTCACAATGCTATGAAGGAGGCAGTAAAGAGTTTAAAGTATTTGCACTTTTTGATGCAGATATTAAGGAAGATGAACGCCATTCAATGGCAGTTTAACTTTTATCGATTCCAGTACCAGAATATTTTGGTGGAGGTAAACCACGATTTCCGGTTGATCTGATGGCTGAAGGACTAAAACTCAATTCGTTTATTGGGCAAAGAATCGATAAGGATTTTCTTAATTGGATGCTGGCCGTCCCTGTTGGCCAAAGATGAAGCTGGATATGCGTGGATAAAGGGATGTCTGAAGGACCTGAAAGTTGTGAATGATTTTGCGTACTGATGTGTTAAGGCCATACAAGAATATGTCAATTAAGCGAGAGGTTTGAAATACCAGGATGATATCCTGGCCGTTGTCATGGACCCTCATGGTATATTTTTTAAGACAAGTTCTTACCGAATTATAACTTTCCTCTTTTCTTGCTTAATGAAATACGACGATATATATACATTTCGTTTTCTTCATATACTTAAATGTGACATTTTGCTGCTCTTTCGTAGGTTGGTGGTGTTGCGTGTGTCTATGGATGGTGGTGGAGGTGGTGGGGGATAGATTGATCATCTCATGAAACTATATTCTATACTACTTTATCACTATGGTTCATCAGGTCAATAACATGATGAAAACTGTGATTCTGGCATTGATTTGGGGAATATTTGAAGAAAATCTAAATATTTCATAATTCAAGCTTGAATATGCTCAGAAATCAGTTGTCCACTATGCACTATGAGGATAGATGGTTTGCTTTGAAAACTGTGATGTGAATGGAACAAAATCAGCATTTTGCAAAACTGCCCCGCCCACATTTCATTGAATATAAGATGTGATCTCGCGCGGCGATGAATATGCTTCAAAAATTCCAGAAAAAATCACAGTGTATATTTCCATCATGGTCAATGATCCCCAGATCTGCAAGGTCATTCCGTAAAAAGTGTTATTACCCTAATTATTATTAGATAGACATACTTTGGTTTACATACATACAAGTAGCTAAACATGAATTAAATACAAACAAAGAATGTCTTTTTTACGAACTGCAGATAAAACTGCACCCTAGAAACCCTAGAAACTGCACCCTAGAAACGATTTTTCGATAAGGAAACTTTTACGCGAAAGTTCCTGCTTTAATATGTATGTCATCAGGAAAGGATTGCAAATAAAAATTGTTTTGGACATTTTGTGTGTCATTAATTTGCAAAATCAGCAATTTTTACTTACAGCATCGTTTGTAATTGATGACGTCATACAGAAGGAAGAAAAGTATTTTTCTCCAATGGAAGTCGTGTTATATATCAGTTTAATAAGGCAAATTCCACACTGATTCAGAATCATATAAGAAACAGTCAACAATGACGACATCGCAAGATATTAACGACTGTTGATAGTCGTGTGGCCAATTTTAAGTCAACATTATGTCCTGCCTAATTACTAATCAACATTAAAAGATCTTTCATTTAATATCCAATTTTGATATTTCCATACAAAATGCAATCCGTTTATCATTGATATTCGCTTTTTCGTAACCGACGGGACAATTCGGTTTTACTGTCTAAAATTGTCAAATAACCGCGAAAACCTGTCAGAATATACTATCAACTGTACTTTAAACAACCCCACAATGCCTAACTATACGGATATCACTAGTATTGCTCCCTTGAAATCGGTAACGGACGGGGCACATCGTGTAAATAGAGCAAATCTATTGTTTGGGTGCTGATATGACTTATTTCTTTGTTCAATCTGAACATATTACCTCCCTTGTTGCTAAAACACTCATTTCCTTAAATGATAACGGACGGGGCTGAATTTTATTCATTTTGGACATTAGTTTCCAAACTTAATTTTAAAACAATCTGATCCATAACATTGAGAAAATCAAATACATGGACCATGGACCCTATTCAGACTAGGCCTTTATAGAATTATCAAAAATGGCTATAACACTATGAAAATTGGCACACATGATCTACAACACACACTATATTCTTTGAGGTGAAGGGCCAAAAATTCGGGAATTTGGGAATTTCCCGCGAAAACCTGAAAAGGCACATTCTTGGCATATCTTGGCAACAAATAATGTTATGATAGCAGTTGAAGGTTTATTGGAAGTGTACTTGTGAGTGAAATAATGCGAAATAATAAAATTTTCAAAATTTGGCCATATGAGGAGGAAAATTTGTAAATTTGGGAATTCTCTCCAAAAAATGCAAATGCGCATTTTGAACGGTTCCAGGAAATTGAATTTTCTCAGACCAATTTTTATTCATCGGCATCTGACTAGATAAAATTTAGGAAAAGTGTCAAAAGCTATTCATATGTGCTGTCTTCAATCGGAGTCTTTACAGGTTTTTGTACAAGGGGTGGTGGCCGCCCACTGTAAGCACGAATCATTATCTCACTCAAGTGTATGAATGGAAATGGCAACGTACAATCTTCTTGCATCTCACCCGACTATATGTTAGGCATTTTCGAGACGATCGCAGTCCCTGGCAGGGTGGGGAAACAGTTTTCATGGAAGAGCAGGGTTTTTTTAATATCAGTTTTATGCATCAAATTCTTGTTCGAAAGGACGGAAAGGGAATGCAAGGCTGTTTTAAAGCAGAAGATAAATACGACTGTACTAAATCATGCCCCAAGTGCGTCAGAGCGTCACGCACCAAAACTTTTGACGCGCCAAAAATGTCAACGCGTCTTACGCATCACAAGTTTTGACAAGCCAAAAAGTCGACGCACCTTACGCGCCTCAAATTCTGACCCGCCAACATTTTTGACCCGCCATACGCAAATACAAGAATTTTCGAAATCAGATGATAAATACAGTAGTATGCGTTCTCATAAAGGACCGTCTCCAAATTATCGTTTAATGCAAGTGAATATTGCCGAGTGAACCCATCGGTACCCGTTTCGCGCGGGTAGCGATGGGTTCCCTCGGCCGGGTGCCATTACGGGCAGCATTTAGGATTAACCAATGATGTTAGAGACGTTGTACTGATCATCCAATGAAAACGCAATATTAACTATAATTTGGAGACGGCACTTAAGAAACATGAAATTAAGAAGCATGAGGTTCACATTCATCACGAAAGCAGATTCATGAACAAATGGACATCCTTATAAAATGAAAAGATCAAGATCAAGATTTTTTCTTCTTTGAAAATTTTCTTTTATGAGAAATTACAGGAGCATGCGAAAGAAGTAGTGCGGCTCATGAACTTCTAGGATATGAAAGCATACAGATTCCGCCAGTAATGAATGGTTTAGATTTTTAGTTCGTGCCAGCCTCTTCCAATCGTCTTTAAGTCAAACACGCCTGAGAGACTATGTATATGTTAATGATTTTCCATTCACAATCGATTTATTATCACTTGAGGTCGCAAATATCATAAAAAGTGGTAAAAATTATTGAACGTTTTTTCGTGTTTTCTGTCATGCAAATAGTGCCTTAATAACAGAATTATATCACACCTTCTTTACATGAAACTGATAAGTGAAAAACAGCTTTTTACAAACGTTAATGAGGATGTTGATAAAATCTTATACTAGCCGGTGATCCGTATCAAATCGGTGAATCTTGACTTCATACTGTCTGGTCGTACCTATGAATCGCAATTGGTAAACCTATACACGCTTTTTTTTTATAAGAAACTAAGGATCGTTTTAGGTATAAATGTTTCTTATCGTTTTTCTAGGTTTTAGGTCTAAAAGCTTCTTATCAGTTTCTTGCTTAGAACTTGTGGGGTGCCAGGTCAAAATCCATGACATAGACCGTTTTTGTACTGGGCTGATTGCACTAAAATGCTTTCACTCTTTGATATCATCGGATTTTATTGATTGATTGGTAGAGGTAGAATTAACGGAACAGGGGTAAATGGAACTTTTTTTTGGGGGGGGGGGGGTCTTATTGCGTTTCGTAAAACGTTTCTCTTAGGGGAAATCATATAGCCCTAAAAGTTTCTTAACGTTTTAGTCAAAATAGGCCTAGTTTGTTATAAACTGGTTTCTTATATAAAAATCGTGTATATCATTTTAAAGATAAATCTTATACTGATAAAAAAATACATTAGAAGCAAGGTCTGAAAAACAAATTCTAGAGAGTTACATGCAGTACACCACAATATATACTAAAGCTTCCCATCTTTTGGTGTTACATACTTTCTTAGACGGAAACATAAGGCTTTGATATGCTGCATCTGAATTCCTTCAAACAACCTTCTTAACGGATATCCACACCATAATGGAATTCAATTCAATTCAATACAATTCGTGAGAGTATAACTTCATCAACTTTGTTGACGTCAATTCATTTTTAATCGAAGAATTAAAATTAAACTCGATTAAAACGATTCAAGCGCTGGAAACTATTTCGTGTATTCGATTATATCATCTTTGAATATCGATACAACTTTGTATAGTTACCTACCATAGATAAGAATGTATAAACTCTCAATAATCAATTATTAATAATGTATGACGTAATACGTTCATTTGATGTATTTATTTTTTTATTTCTACATATGTCATTTATTTCATCATTTTGTTATAATACTTTGTTGTGATAATGATAGGGAAGGCCTAAAAAGCTGTTCCCCCGTCAAGGAGTTCCTGCGTGAATTAAATACAAATTCGGAGGATGACCTGAAACGCAGTTTTTGTGTTCACAAACATAAAACTGTCTTATCAAATTTGTTTAGGGATAGTTTGATTACAACGCATACGGAGTTTGATTGGTTGATTCCAAAGGAGGTTGGAATTTGATTAGTTGATTCCAGAGGAGGTTGGAATTTGATTGATTGAGTCTAATCGGAATTTGATTCGCTGATTCCAAACTCGGACGGAATTTGATTGGTTTATTAGAAATGCGGACGTAATTTGATTGGTTCATGGTAAAACTTTCTCGGCATTTATTGGCTGACCTTTGAATTTAAGGAAAGTTTTGAGCGGGAACAATACCTAATTGACTTTCAATATTGCCCATTTCCTGTTTTAAAACTGATAAAATTAATTTGCAACTCACCATTTTCTGGGGTTTGAACAGTGTAACTTTTTTTCTTAACATTAGAGAGCTTATGCAACTTCAAAATATTTTACGATTACGCCGCGTTTTCTGAAAAATCGACTGGGACTAGCCTTTACCGTAATCGTTATCGTAAGATTTGAAAACAAGATTATTAACCAATCAGTTGCAAACTAGAAAGACATAAGACAAAAAACAGCTTATATACGTACATTTTAACCTTAATTTTTCTGACATATACGGGCGAATTTAGCTTAGGGATCGTCTCCAAAATATCGCTTATCTTCCAACCGTGTGGTCAGATATCAAAATAGGGAAGTAGTGGCTAAAGAAAGAATGAAATATTACAACAAGTAAGGGACCGTCTCCAAATTATCGCTTAATGCTAGTGACCATTGCCGAGTGAACCTCCGCGCGAAACGGGCACCGCCGGGTTCCCTCGGCCGGGGGTTCATTATGGGCGTCATTAAGGATTAACCAATCAAGCTAGAGACGATGTACTGATGAACCAATTGGAAATGCAAAATAATTTTGAGACGGTCCCTTATTAACCAACTAACAATACAATTAGAAACTGTGTGATTGATTTCTTGATACGTTACCGCCGCAAACGTCGTTACCATCTAAGTTTTAGTAGCTGAAAGAAATATTATTTGTGAATCATCCCTTTTTAAAGATACGGCGACAAACACGAAAACTGGCCTTCTTATTTTTTGGCCTTTTGAACCAACATATCCTGCCGAATTTTCAAGTAGGCTATGACTAGTTGCAACTACTGAATGTCATATGACAGCGTAAAATATTATTATCAATTCTATGTAATACGCCCACATAACATGACGTTGGGCTTTCTTTCCAACGTTTAATGTTGATAACGTCGCCCATGTCGTGCATTCGTAGCAATACGTTGACGTCTGCGATAACAGTGAGGCCGCGTTTACTTTCAGTACTTCCAAAACATCAATTGATCAGTTTTACGTCACAAAACACAGTCACCAGATATTACCTCGGTTGCAAAAATAAAATTTGATACTCTTAATCCTAAAATTAGCGGATACGCGTCCAAAAGTCTTCAAGACAAACGATCTTTTGTCGTTGTGAATGACCCTTATTTAATTAGGAGATTCCCCCTCTCGGTGAATTGTTTCAAACTAAAGTTGGTAGTACCCATCAACTTTGTTCAAACCGAGATGTGACAACAGTCCCACAACGTTATGCATTTTTCCATTATTTCTAAAACAAAGAAGATATTTGTCTCCCAATTGATATTGCTTGATTTTTCGTGCTCCAGCACGAAACGGTCACCGACGGGTTCACTCCGCCGGGTGCCATTACTGACAGTATTTAGGATTAACTAATCATGGTCGAGACAATGTTATGATGAACCAATGAAAAGGCAAGATTAACGATAATTTGGAGACGGTCTCTTACAGTGTGTT
>Ga0099797_101355_pt1 | contig 13115 bp, 5 predicted proteins | sample Uncmet_Sort48C_1_FD_89871 | JGI IMG/M metagenome (GOLD analysis project Ga0099797, IMG submission 89871) | Marine eukaryotic communities from CALCOFI LINE 67, Pacific Ocean - C012_Sort48C_1 | ecosystem: Environmental > Aquatic > Marine > Oceanic | place: Pacific Ocean: Monterey Bay | collected... | reverse complement strand
ACGATTCCACGACGTTATCAGTCATCAAATCCATCTAACAATGTGAAACTTGAAAATTCTTGCGAAAAAAAACAAACACACCATTAGGGACGAAATGGAAGAAGTGGAATTTCATGAAGCTAAAGACAAAATTAGCAACGAAAGAGTCAAATTGTCAAAAGAGCAAATCAAAGAAGCAAAGGAGCTTTTAAAAAATCATGACTTCAATGACGACGAAGAATCGGATGCAAGTTTTATGTCGTCAGAAGACGAGGAAGAAGATGATGGGAAACCGCTTCCAAAATTTGAGGACCCTCCTCAATTGGAATCAAGAAGCAAACTTCCAACGTGGATAGATGAGGTGACTTCTTGGAATATGGATCATCTCATGGTAAAAGAAAAGTACAGGTTGGGAAAATTGAGTACCAAGTGGTAGGAAACCATACTTCTTTAAAGGGTTTCCTACCACTTGGTGAATTCGTATCTGAACTCTTCCCATCTCCAAGACTCGAACCTTTTGAGTACGCCATCGATGCTTCCCATGTCACTTCTGGCCATAAAGCGTCAAAACTGCTATATGCAGGCCAAGTTTTATTACTCACTGGATCAAATTTGGCTTCATGTTTTATTTCAGTGAATGCACTACGATGAAATACTGTTTGCTCCCGATACAAACCAGCCATTGATAATAACGGATTTTTTATCATCACACCTTCAGAATTCGCTTCAGGACTATATTTCAACCATACATTGAAAACTTCTGCAGGTTGATCCACACACATATTATGAATATTCGTTGCTGTTGCTCGGATTAACGATGGATTTTCCAATAAATGTGGACAATCAATCCCTTTAAACATATTTGCCACTCCAAAATTGATCATTGTTGATCGCATTGTATCCGATAAAAAATCCTCTGATAAGTCATACAATTCTTGTTTACTCGTGAATCCAAGTTGTCTTATCACAAAATCCGCCGTTTTATCCGCCGCGTCTTTGAATTTCACCGATGTAAATGCTTTGTAGGGGACTGAATAAATGCAAAAATTGATCAAAAACGGTGCAATGAATGCCCAAAATGCTAGTTTACTGCTCCTATACCAATTTCTCCAAAACCATGCAGCAAGAAATGCACTCGCAATTGAATTTATTGAAACCCAAAATGTTGCACCAGCTTGTAACACATTGTAAGTTTCGGTCCTCATGTCTACCCACGATGCTTCTAATTGGATAAACTCACTTGTTGTACAACACTCCCTTTCTGTATGTTCAGGAAAGCCTGTATTGGCTGGGTATAATGCTGAACTCACTGAATAGTAACACAATTTCAAATTTCCCAATTGCCCTCGTAAACCACTATATCTAACTTTTGGTCCAGTTCTTGCAATTTCCCCCCCAACTCTCGATTTCACTTCAACCATACATCTATTCTCATCAATATACATCGGCGCAACACCAGTTTGTTTGTTATCAACTCTTTCTAATCCAGCTTGTTTGATCACTTGCTCTGCATATGCTGTTTCATTACTTGGTACTGGATTTTGACAATACCGTGGGTTCACAAACACCATAAATGATCTACTCCCTGCAGGTGCTTCTGGATTTTCATAAAAGTATCCATGTGCATCCATCACATTACTTAAATCCGCTGTAAATACTGGCATACTAATTGAACAAACACAATTACTACGTTGTGAATATTGTTTTTTATGTTTACTATCGCATCCTAAATCTTTTGCTGCAGACATGAATTCGAGTACACTTGCACCTGTGTCAGCTAGGCCAGCAGTGTTTAGACCTAATGCTTCTTCTGCAGCTGCTGCAGTATTACCCGCTGCTTCATTTGCGGCTTCACTTCCGCCAGCTTTCTGCCCAGCTTGATTTACCAACGTTTGAATATTTCTCACGGGTGGCATTTTTGGTGGTCGGAGTTTTTTCGTCCACGGTGCATAAGCAAACCATTGGCACTCTCCAATTGTAGCCGCCACCAAATCCATTCGAGTATCTTTCTCCCACGCTGACACAGATTCACCGAATGCATTTTTGACTTCAAAGTCCGGATCGTAGCCTGTGGCACTGAACGGTTTGAAAGAGTTTGGGTCGGGGACGTAATCAACTAACTCAGCGGCGCCACCAAGAATCGAAGATTGTTCCGCAGCGTTATTTGTGTTTCTCTTTGGTTTTTTCCCTTTCATCACATAATAGTAAGCATTCCATTCGTCAAATCTTTTTCCATATAATTGTCTTAATTGTAAAATCGATGTATTCCTTGGTAGATTATCATGTTCTGTTTCAATATTACCTTTTAAACAACGTTCATGAACATCTACAACAGATTGAATTTTAACAACAAATGCCCATGTATCCAAACCAAGGACAATCACAGAAACAACAAATGCACCATGCAATAACCACCTCCGCCAAACCAAATACTGAATCCAACGGTATTGATAAATAATCCCCGCTTTCAAATGTGGTAAGGCTTTGCAATCGTCTTCGACAACTTCAACATCCATGTTTGCGAATATATCTTTTACAATAGAAATAGCTTCTTCAAAAATGCCATGTTTTTTTCTGGTAACCTCAGGGGCAACAGAGGGTTGGAGAAAACGTGCGATTTGATCATCGCGTTCCATAGTATTGAGACGTTTGAATTTTACATCTTCTTCGAATTTATCTCGTGCGATTTTGCTGGCTTTTTTACGTTCATCATCTTCCTCATCAGAAGTGTTGGTTTTTTGGGATTTTTCACCAACTTTTTGGGATCCTTGGGGGGAATGACCTGGAGAATTACCTGGAGAACTACCTTGAGGGGAGTGACCTTGAGGAGGTTTAAGTTCATTTTGAGACATTTCCGGGCTACTTAAAAACAAGTCATCCTTGCTCTTTTTTTTCCTATTAGCACCGTCCTTACTGCTCTTTCTAGTAACGGAATCCTTACTTCTCTTCTTGCCAACATCAGCACCGTCCTTACTCCTTTTTTTGGTAACATGACCAGCGTCACCCCCCTCGTCATTTGCTGGTGTAACTTTTGAATCGACACCCATATTACTACGTGGCGATTGGAATCGTGGTGATGCCGCAGGGGATGCCGCTTCGTTATTGATGGACTTATCCAAATCGTTTATTCCACTACTTCGATCTGCAGCGTTTGGGTCTTTTCGATCTATAATCGATAGTTTTTTACTCATGATAATTTCTTATCAATTGTTCTAGTCCGAGGTAGCTGACAAGAATCAATATTTTGCATCATATATAACTGCTCATCTAACTATTTTCAAAATGTTGCATTGCTGCTATGTGTATCGGGCTACCATAGACTACAATAATAATGAGAATCTGCTTCTGCTAGGAAAATAAATTGCAAGGGGAAAACACTTCCGCGACTCACGGTCGAAAAACTCGACTCAGTTGGGCTGAATTTCGAGCTGTCCAAAACAGAGCCTAAAATAACTCAAATTTCGATGTGGGAAAATATGTCTGAGTAAAGGATGAGGGTCAAAAAATCAGTTTTGAATAGATAGGTTTGTTTTTCTGGAAGCTTTTTCAATGATAACAATGCACAAACGATCGTAAATTTGGTTTTTGTTGTGAAAGAATTTACAACAATTCCTTTGCGTTTATACTTTCACTGACATTAATGCACACTACACGAAGACTTCCAACTCGAATTGGCCTCTTCTTGAATCAATTTTTTCGAGTTAGAGAAAATTTGATGACAATGCTTCCGTTTCTCTTCGAGATGCCACAACATGTTTCCATGTTGGTTGAAACACCACATCACATCGTTCCACTGATGATCATCAAAAACTTTTTCCAAATTTCCAATGCGAATCTCTTAACAAACCAATCCATTTCTGCTCGTTTGGAATGTGCGAACTCTTACCACCCGTACTGTACTAGAATTATTCTAAGATTCCCAGCCAATGAACCAAACGAATCATACCACAACCCCACACACAAAAAAATATAGAGCCAACTATAATAATCAACTGCACAAATGTTGTAAAATAATAGTAATAAATCACGCATCCCAACCCGATAACGTTATTAATCAATTAACCCCCACTGTTGCAGTTAACTGTTGTCAACTAACTGTTGTCAACTTAAACCTAAATTACCTCCAGTGTTTATAGCATAGTGAAACACCATACTATTCGCGCACCCTCTGATTTCCCTCCCTACTACTTTTTCCTTTCCCCCCCTTTAAATCATGATTTTTCCCCCTACCACTATCCCCCTCCTTTACATCATCCCCTCCTTCACGAGCTGCGTCAAAATCATCACTCTCAATATCATCAATAGCTTGTTGCAAACCCCTCCCACCACCCTCAGCTTTCATCAAACCACCAAATTTCCCCCCCACATCAGGCTTCCTCAACGCTTCCTCCAGTCCCTCCGTTGTTTCCATTGCTTCCATAATCTCCTCACTATTCAAACCTTTCTTCTTCAGAATCTTCGTCAAACTATCCTTCACTACGCTCAAACATTGATCATCAACTGCTTTTGTCTTTGCCATATACAATGGATTCAACATCATTGTTATTCCACGTATTTCGTCTGCATTGAAATTTCCATCGTTATCTTGATCATATTTTGCCTTGACTTCCGCCACTTGCTCTGGTGCAATTGTAATTAACGATGCTGGTGCTATCATCTGACTGAAATATTCGTTCTCTCTTTTCCGTAGTAAATTGAATTTATGCAATCCAATCATCACGTGAAACATGATATCTGCTGACATCACCACCGTGAATGTTTTCCCCTTTAAAAAATTCAAGATTGCATTCAGCCCCTTAGTAATTATCATTTCCCATGTAATAAAATCCATCAATTGTGTCAAATCAATATCTTTCGGTATATCTACAGCAGTCAAGATGAAATATATCCCGATGATGAAAAATACACCAGTCAATATGAAAAACAGAATTTGAATATGTCCTATTTTGATATTCGGTCCTTTTCTGACATTCTCCGGCTTGCAGAAATACTGTTGTATGATGTAATCATTCCACAACCCATATGTCTCTTTCGATGTATGTGGACCTAATGAATTTCCATATGCTAAAACTGGTATTACCATCGCTGTTGATAAACACATCACCCCTGCAAAAAACCACCATGATGCAGTTAATTGACAAACAATACTCAAAGGTGCACCTAACATGGGGAGATTCAATAAAGGAACTGAAACCAAAAAGTATCCAACGATAGGATTCTGTGGTAAAATATCTTGTGCCTTACTAAATCCTTTTGCTAAACCCGGTAAAAATGCAAATACAATCGGAAATAATGCAATCAAACTCGCCAATACTTGCTTCAATCTTGTAACTAAGTCAAGGATAATGACCAAACCATCGAGAAAGCGCTTGTACATCTGCTCTACTAAGTCGATCATTTTATGGATGTTATTAGGAATTGGTGGATCCATAGTCATTGGCATCATATAAGTGTAATAATCAAAGCAATCAGACCCAGCGGTTCCGGCTCCAGTTCCTCCTGTTAAGTTTCTGCATTGTGCACCTAATTGCCATATATCAACATCTTTATCCGCGAAGTAATTCCAATCTTTACTATTCAATTTCCCATCCGTCACTTTGTCCACTATATACTCATAATAGCTCTCTACATTTTGCCCATCCATTTGCCACTTTGCCTTATTCCAATACTCAGCATTTTTGTCAGTGCCGTTTGTCGAACCTAATCGAGGTAACAATCCCATTCGTTTGGTATAGCCTATTGGATCACAGAGGCGCAAACGATCCGTGAGCTGATTCCATTGAACGGGGTCTCCCCCCATACTCGGTGCATACGGATGCACAACTCCCTTCATACCGTTTTTCATTCGATCTAAATCTTTCCATTCTATTGCATTGCCTTCTGGGAATTGATACTTTTTGTACATATCATCGATCGATTGAACAGACTTGAAATAGGACAACGAACATGATTCACAACATAAGCCACGAATTTGCATCCCCAACGAACCAGGTAAATCACATAAACCATTCTTTGCAAAGAGCGAAGGATGTTTTGTTCCATCAGCAGCCCATTTACAATCCAACACCAATTTTCTATTGCCTGCCAAAATTTCATTTTGCATATTCTCCATCATATCAAATAATCTCCGGTCATGTGGAAAACTCCCCTTGACTGCATCCTTTATCCCCTCAATTTTTTCTTCAATCGTTTCCATATTCACTACGCCTGGTCCATCCGGATTTGCCTCACTACTAGCCATAGCAACATACCCTGCTAAACCGTTGAATGCTTGATCCACCAAAGTCTTATTCAATTTCTCACCTTGCTGGAGCGCCATCATCAAAAATGCATTTCTTTGCTCAAATTGTGACCATGCTTCCCATTCCCGAGCATATGCTGCTAACCATCCTTGACTTGTTACTGTGTTATCAGTTTCACTGTAGTGCGCACCAACAAAAGCATGTACTGGGCCATCCATTTTCGGCACTTTCAAATATCCATCCTTGTCGAATATTTCTGCTTGTTCTGCCGTAATATTTGGGTTTCCTGAAATCCACTTCGGCATATCATCATTCACAAAATACTTCCACAATGAATCCATAGTCGGAAAGTATTTTTCAACATCATACAATTGTGGACTAGTTCCTGGTTTATATTGTTGTGTAAATGGATCCCAATTTGTATCAGGATCTCTATTACTATTTGGATTTTTTGCCGCATAAACTGTCCCCCCCCGTACTGCCGGAGTTTCCCAAACTCTCACCCCCGGATCACCGACATTAAGCGATTCATCTCTGATCACTTGTTTGAATGTCAACCGACCTCCACCAGGACTGCTACTATCGCTTGATCTACCATCACCCAATGAACTTCCTTTACTATATGCAAAACTAGCCATCCAAACATCCATTGGCATCAAGGGATCTAAATATTTGTATGTAGAACCATCCTCCTTATCTCCTTCATGCTCACTGAACGCTGCACGATGATATGTTGTTTGAGCTCGATATAAGCCGGCTGATTTCAACATTGGAGATTTTATCATCACTCCTTCAGAATTCGCTTCTGGACTATATTTTATCCATGCATTAAAAATATCCGGCGATTGATCGACACATGCGTTTAAGAGATTTGTTGCAACTGCTCTTACCAAGGACGGATTTTCGAGTAAATGCGGACATTGTACTCCCTTGAACATATTCCCGACCCCAAAATTGATCATAGTACCACGTAATGTGTCTGCTATAAAATCTTCACTCAATTCATATAATTCTTTCTTCGATGTAAATCCTATTTGCTGTATGGCAAAATTTGCAACACGGTCCGATGCATTTCTAAAAGATACATTAGTCCAAGCTTTATAAGGAATAGAATATATGACAAAATTGATCAGGAAGGGAGCAATGAATGCCCAAAATGCTAGTTTCGAACTGCGATACCAATTTCTCCAAAACCACGCTGCTAAAAATGCACTCGCAATTGAATTCACACTAATCCAAAATGTTGCTCCGCTTTGCAAAACATTGTAAGTTTCTGTTGCCATCTCTACCCATGTCGACTCCACTTGTATAAATTCTGCCGGTGTACAACACTCACGTTCAACATGTGGTGGGAAACCAGTATTCGGAGCATATAAACTCCCTGCAACAGAATAATAGCATAGTTTTAAATTCCCCAATTGGCCCCTCAATCCAGCATATCTTACTTTATACCCATTCCGGGCTGGATTGTTACCATCACTTGATCTACTTTTTACTTCTACCATACAACGTGTGTTGTCGATATAAACAGGAGCAACACCTTTAGCTGGATTCGACACCGGTTCTAATTTGCTACTAGCACCTGCATTATACTCTTTAGCAATTTGCTCTGCATATGCTGTTTCATTTTTCGGTACTGCATTTTGACAATGTCGTGGGTTCACAAATACCATAAATTGCCTTACCCCCGCTGCTTTTTCTGGTTGTTCATAAAAAAATCCCTTATCGTCCATAACACCAGATAGATCTGAATTGAAAACTGACATAGAAATGGAACAAATGCAAGATTCACGTTGTGAATATTGCTTTTTCTTTTTCGCATCACATCCTATATCTTTTGCAGCAGTGAAAAAGGACAACATGGATCCACCAGCATCCGATAATCCTTGAGTGTTGACACCAAGTGCTGCTTCTGCTTCTTGTGCTGCTGCGGCAGCATTCGCCGCGGTATCTGCATCTCCACCGCCACGTTCACTTACCGCGCGTTTTGCTAGTGAAGCAGCATCGAAACTTGGTGGCATTTTTGGTTCGCGTTTTTTCTTTGTCCACGGTGCATATGCAAACCACTGACATTCACCTATTGTTGCTGCTTGTAAATCAATTCTACTTCCATCCCATGCTGGAATGTGTTCGTTAAATACATTATAAATAGGATATTCTTCATCTTGGCCACTAGACCACATCGTCCCCCATGTTTTTGGATCCGGTTCAAAGGCACTATCCCCTGCTAAACCTGCGGCGGCACTAAACGCTTGTCCTGCAGCAAAACCTGTTGGCTTTTTTTTCTTTTTCCCTTTCATCACGTAATAAAAAGCCCTCCAATCTTCATTTCGTTTTCCGTAGGTATATCTCAATTGTTTTAACGATGTATTCCTTGGTAAATTATCAAATTCCGTCTCAATTGCACCTTTCAAACAACGCACATGCTGATCCATTACTGATTGGATTTTTATTACAAAGGAATACGTATCCAATGCCAAAACCATTATACTAATAACAAATGCACCATGTAGGAGCCATTTTCGCCAAACTAAATATTGAATCCATTTGTATTGGTAGATGATCGTTGGATGGAGTGCTGGGAGCGCATCGCAGTCATCTCGGACCACTTCAACATTCATAGTTCCGAAGAGATCGATACAGATTGCTTTAAACTCTTCAAAAAATCCATGAGATTGACGTCTAACTGGTGGTGCTACACGAGGTTGTAACAGTCTTTGTACTTGATCATCACGGTCTTGTGAATTGAGACGTTTGAATTCGATGTCTTCTCTTAAACGGGTAGTGGCACCTTGTTTTTTTTTCATGTCTTGTGTATATCTGTTATCTTCACCGCTGCTGTTATCGCTATTATCGCTGTGCTGACTTTTTTTCTTTTTATCGCTGCGTGCACCATCTGCCTTTGAAACATCTTGCAATTCAAGATCGTCCACATCTCTGTCTCCACCAGATTTTTCATTTTTAATACTTGTTCTCGAGTGTTTACCTGTTTCGCCGGTGTTATGATCAGCATCATGATCATGATATTGACCTTGTCTATTCGTTGGTCCATCACCATCATTCATAAAAGCAACATCGCCTCCTTTTCCATGTGAATCTTTATTTCCATCTTTTGATTTTCCATGTTTTCCATGATGATGATGAGCGCCCCCATGACCTTTTGGCGAGTCTTTTCCGCCACTTTTTCCTTTTCCCCCCATTTGTTGGCTTTTTCCACCCATTGTTGATTTTTTGTTGTTACATTGTCAACAATGGATTCACCCGGCTGAACAAAATTTAACAATTGCTAATACTGGGAACCGGGGAGTTGCTTCGACACAATCAACTATGCTCATTGTGTTGAAATCGTTTGATTTGATATAGAAAACTCGCTAGGAATACTCAATCGAAAAACTCAAACACAGTTTCGATTCATTGAAATAATATGGACTCTCCACTGACTCCTATATACTAAAAAAAGAAAAAACAAACAAATGTTAAAATACGGATCCATCCAACATAATTCTTCGGGTGAAATACCCTGAAAATGGAAAATATAGTAGTATTCTTATTTTTTTGAGAAATTAGATTGGAATTTACAAGATATTTTTCCATATAGCCACCGAGTCGGAGATGCTCACTTCTCACTGACACACCGACGTAAACCCTATATGTGTTGCATGAACCGCAACATTTCTGACGAAAATTAAACACGTCAGATTATAACGCTGCATGATGCTCACACATGAACCAATTCGAATTGATACATAACAAATAAACACCTGCGCCAATATTACATCAATACCATGCACTTTCCACTGCATGCATGCAATATTAGTACTTGACAACTGCACATGAGTTGCTGTTTGTAATGTAGTTCAAATTTTCCCAATCAGACACGAGGCGATATATAGCGAATCAATCAGAAACAGATTTTCTTGTTATGTCATTGGGTGTGAGAGAATTTAATCAAGAAACAAAAGCGCAGAGCACGCAGTTCACAAATGAAGATTTCACCTTGTGGATAAGTTTTCCGCATTATCACATTGTCAAAAATCCCCATCATGCCCCTAGAGTACATTTTCCACCTTTTCCACCACTACAAAAACTGTAGCCCATCTTGACCCACTTCGAGCAAAAATCTAGCTTAGTATCCTGGTCCAACCAGCTTGATTTAAAACCAGCACACCAATTCCCTCGATGAACCATTCACTGATCTTTCTTATCTTCTTGATTTCCTTGATTTCCACCGTCTTGTGGTCCTTCTCCCCCATCCTCACCTTCTGATCCTTCCTCTTCATCTCCATCCTCTAAACCATCAGCATCAACATCTATATTTGGTGGTAATGCAACAGCATCTTCGATGATATCAGCTAAATGTTTTGCTCGATTTGTAAATTGAACCATATCATTACGTATATGTTGAGTTTCCCACCTATGGAATTTAAAATTTTTTTTTCTATTTTAAACTATGGTAATACTTGCTTCAATGCATTCTGATTAATTTCATTTGATTTCACAATTATCGGCAACGCAATATAGGCATTGGGAAAAATCAAGTGGATCTGAATTGGCCAACATCCGCTGTCGCACAAATGCCCTAGACATCTGATCATCATGAATTCACTATTATATCACAACTATCAAATCCCCTCAAAACAAAAATTTCAAATTCAAACAAAATTTCAAACTATCAAACAAATACGAAGCTTTTGGTGCATCTGCTACTCTTATAGGTTTCAAAAAAAAAAAATTCAAACAAATATACGAAGCTTTTGGTGCATCTGCTACTCTTATAGGTTTAAAACTTCCTACTGTTCCAAATAATAATGCTATTCCACCCAATATTACTTGTAGTATAATCTGAAAAGGTATACTCTCAACAACATGAGATTTGTTTTCCCGAAGATTACTAATCGTATATCCAGCATGTATTAATACACCAAATGATATCGCCATGATCACATGGGAACGTCCGGCTGTTTCAGAACGACGTGTTTCTTTTGAGGACATTGTAGCAATAACAATAAATCTATTACAAAAATTTCAAATGCAAACTAGTATCAACTTATACCTATAGAATTGCAACAACAAATTACTACTAGAGCACTGCTCCACCTACTCAACTTATTTTTTTTACTACTAACCACCAACTATGCCCAATTGTATAGACTATGAATCTCAAGACATAATAAATTCCCGTTTGCTGCTCTATGTACTTACAGAGAATTTTCGATGTATAACCCAATCATTGAAAAATTGCCAATCCCACAATTCAATTTGAACAGAACATGATTACATTTTACTATACTTACCTAAAAATTCATATTGATGTGAGAAATGATTTCAAAAAGGACGAAATTCAACGAAAATTTTGGTTCATTCAATGGGTCGAAATAAAATTCACAACTGCATTGAGAATCGACAACATCGTGACATCAAACTGCAACAGGTCCACCTTGACCTTCGGCGATTTGCACAGAAACAACCCAAACTGCAACATAACTATTTCAACAACACGACAATTTCGATCGTCCCGTACTGTTGGTTTGATCATAATCATAATAACAAATCTCAACTGAATCAGATTGATCATTTTTTCCCGCTGCGCTATGATAGAAATTTATTACCCCAAATATAATAAGAATACTACCCCTCAAAGATTCCCAATTTTTACTGAACACCATCAATAATTTTGAATACTAATGCTTTTCATAAACCCCACACAATAACAACAACAAAACCAAAAACTGATTCCCCACTATGCTATGAAAAAACCCACTACCAACTAACACCGATATATATGACTCTACTCAATATCAATGTTAGTCGAAAAACAAAAACACTGTATGTCCCTGACTCGGTTTGAGAGTTTGTAAAAAAAAAATTTCCTAACCTATACTATTACGCTTAATTCTTCTGCACACAATGAATGAAAAAAAGAGTATGGGTATTCCCCAATCATGATAACAGAACCAAATTTGCCAGACCAAACTAAGAAATATAGTTCCAATTTAATCCAACAGTGAAATTTAACCGCCACCACTACTATTACACATTTCCTGCCATAGTTTGACTTTTCACATCACCAAAATTCTTTTGTCCCTCGCTATTCACATCCAAATTCAAATCACAACTATTTCCAATTTTCTCTACTACTACAGTAGACTCACCATCGTCATCAAAATTTTCACTCCTATGTCCACCTTCTTTGTTTTTCACATGATTTCCATGACCCCCACCTTTCTTATCTACAGCCAATTCCTCACTTCCCCCATTACTCCCCCCTTTCTTACTTCCCTCAACCCGCTTCCAATCCCAAATCATAAATAGAATTATCACCGTAACTACCACCCCAATCGGTAACAATATTGGAAGTAAAATAAAATGAATTGGAAAAACAAATTTCTCCTTCGCTTTCGCTTCCGGCGTTGCTGGCGGCACATTCAATGGAACACTACCAACACTACCTGCAACCGTCGTCGTTGTCGTCACTGTTTCTACCCCCAATGCACGCATCATTTGTCCATTGCTATTGTACAAAGCTTGTTTATGCAATGCAATCCCAGTTAAAATCCCCCCAGTACTATCAGATCTTGCTTTATTCATATTCGGTACACTGTCATATTCAGGAGCATCAATGAATTCTGGATCATTTTGAGTCATCCATGTTAAAAAACCATCAGTACGGAGTTGCTTCAAAAACTCAACAGATGTTACTTTAGCTGCGATTTCAGGATATAATTTTTTTTCAATTTCCTCAGTCACATCATTGGTCATTTGCTTCTCTCTGTCGAGTTTTAATGAGAATTTAATAGTAGCAACTACACGTGCATTGACGGGGAGGGTTACAAGATCGCCAGATGCTTGGAGTTTCCTCTGAAATTTGGTATGATCTGTAACTTTGGAATCGTC
>Ga0099797_101354_pt1 | contig 13126 bp, 6 predicted proteins | sample Uncmet_Sort48C_1_FD_89871 | JGI IMG/M metagenome (GOLD analysis project Ga0099797, IMG submission 89871) | Marine eukaryotic communities from CALCOFI LINE 67, Pacific Ocean - C012_Sort48C_1 | ecosystem: Environmental > Aquatic > Marine > Oceanic | place: Pacific Ocean: Monterey Bay | collected... | reverse complement strand
ATCATTATTTAACACTGAGAATCTAGATATATAACTTAGATTTTAACCATCATTATATAAAGCATTTATATTTAAATAAAATATTAAAATAATAAAGCAAATATCTCTCGCTCTTAAAATATCTAATCTATGTCACAATACTAGTTTTACCCTTATGCAGTGCTTCTCCTTCGAATTATTACTATTTTTATCTTTCGAAGTATTACACTTGACGTTTAGTCTTACTTGTTCTAATGATCCTCTGATAGCACCACAATATATGTTAGAATACTTCAAAGTATCCTTCATCTTGTCGGGTATTTCAACAAATTCCGCGAGAGGGTTGCTCCCCAAGCACATTGTTACCTCAGACACGTCTTTATTCCAATCAACTAAGTCAACATTCACCCCTAAAAACATCTTGAAACCAACTTTGGCAACTACTTCAACTGCTTCTTTAAACGAAGAGCACGTTGTTTCCAATTCTGCCTTTGAGAGCAACTCGTCTATAAGTCGTGTACCAATGTTATAACCTATATTCTCTATCTCTCTATTGACATCGCTGATATCTTCATAATCTTTCATCAGTTGCGTAACTAAAACACCATACGTTAATACTAGTAACTCCGAGCTACATTTATCAGATCTTTGATATGCAATATTCCCAATATGCGCCAGCTCTGACATACTCTGCATAAATATATAAGATCAGTTATCCTCGTGTTTTTGCTTAAAGTGGGGGAACAAAAAGATGGGCAACATACTATAGAAAACGAATGTTATTAATATATATTTCCAGTTTTTTTAAAGTTACAGATGATACTGTATTATTTGTTATACCCGAGGCCCGAGGACAATACGCAACTTTTTTTTTCCCTTAGTATTTTTGTTGATTTCTATAGTTTAAAATTGTATCCATTTTATATATATAATCTTCATAATAAATATATATATAATCGGAAATTTGTAAAAACTATAGTATAAATTGGAATTAAACTCCTTATTTTCTTAAAAATCAATTTTATATTTTTTTACAAATAACACTACACAGTATTAAAAAGGTAATTAGCATACACACAGGACTAGCAATATTATATGATGCAATCGATATAGTCAGAGAGGATATAGTAACAAGTGTAATTATGTTGCAATAGTTTAATTTCCTAAAATTCCCAAAATGTTCAGATTATTGATAATATACCCGAAAAGCCCGAAAAGTCGCGTATTACCCCGAGTCTATAGTCTATACGTCGCTATACGCTCATTGCTTCGTTTTATAAGGAGTGTAGCGACATGAGACTAATGCTGTGTCTATGTATTTTAATACAAAAAACCTTATTTATTAGAACACAATATTGCGCCATATGCCATATTTGGAGCCCATTGTTAAATTACCACTTAGGGAACCGATTTTTAAAAATTGAAAAATCCAATAAGGGGTGTTTATCATGGGCACATGTTAGGCTAAATGGATTTTTCAATTTTTAATATGCAGTTTCCCTAAGTGGTAATTTAGCAATTATCCCCCATATTTGCCTGTTAGAGCCTTCTCTCTGTTTTTACTAGGTGCCTAGGTGAATTTAGCACCGTCATATGCCTCTCCCTCAGGTTCGCAAACGCACTCCAAGCTCTTTTACTAAGATGATATGGAAACAGTACAGAAGTTACCTAACGTGTCAACTGCGAAAGGGACTATTTTTGAATCGGTAGACGTACCGGTGGCACTTGCATCTTCATGGCAACTTTTATATTTTCATAGTTTTATTTTAGTTACGCTGAAAACGTGATTGTCAACTACAGTCTGATTCAACAATAGCTTTTGGCAGCAGACTATATTATCATTTACTGATAATTTTTTGCGTTTTGGTATCTTTTTCTGGTGTCTACGTAATAACGTACTTCGCCAGGTGTCTCCGCGGTGGATATCGAAATGTCTGTACGGACACTTTGATAAGTACTAGACGCGGTAGGGGCACCTGACAAGGCATACGAGTGTGCTTCTACGATAACTGCTTTGCGGTTATTACCATTTATAGCTTTAGCCAAGGTGGTCTGGACTGTACTATGAAGTGCATATTTCGCACCTTTCGTACAATTGTTTAAACATCGCCCGCCGCGTACATTCTGCCGTGGTGTATCACGAGCAGCGCCAGTATGCGACGCATCTGGGCAGAATCCAAGTTTATCTCGCTGACCACAATGTGTACGAAGATCTCGGTAAGTTAAGAATTCAGAGAATTTCATATCCATGGCATGACGAAAATCACGAGGATTCTGAATTTTCCAGTTTGGTCGATTGGATATATGAAACAATGCCCATCCAGTCATGACTCCAGTTAACGAAGTATACATCAAGGTTCTACGTTTTTGATGCAAAGGTTTATATGATCTTAATATGCATAGCTCAATATTTATATATTAAATGTGGTTTTGTGTTTTTTCAACGTTTTAGAAGACAAAGACAACAGAGTTTATGGACCTATTTTCAATACAGCGTCTGCGTGTATATACTAGAGCCGCCGAAAAATCCATAAAGTACTAATGCACACAAATTCTTCTAAAAAGTTAATAATTGATTTTTGACAACAGCACATTCTGAGCTAAATGGTATATAATCTAGTACTCTTGTATAACTTTGACTATTTACTATGTGCTATCATCAGAATCCTTAAGTAATACTTAGATGCATTTGATGACAACTGTAGTAAATGAGCACAATTCTATTATGTCGATATGAGAACACATGCTATATGTTTCGAATATGATTACCCATACCGGTATTACCAACATATTCCTACTGTATTTTCACTATAATAAAACACAATATTTGTGTGATGGTTTGGTACAGCAAATGAATACCAGGCATATATAATCATGCATGGAAGAGAATTCAGTCAATATCTGGTTGTGGGGTAATACGCAAATACGGTTTTATCTCCGTAAAACCTTTACTGAACAACTCAGTCGCCATCTCATTATTTACAGATGGAAGAATCATAACATCTTCCCCAACCTTCCAATTAGCTGGTGTTGCTACCTTTTTATACATCGATAATTGTAAAGCATCTAAGGCTCTAAGAATTTCATAAAAATTTCTACCGACGTAAGTCGGGTAATCCATCTTTAGCTGTACTTTGCGATTAGGGTCTACAATAATGACACTACGAACAGTTTGTTTCCCAGGCTGTGCATTTGGTGAATTAGGATGGTGAAACCCAAAACGCATAGCAATATTTCCATTTTCGTCAGCAACAATCGGAAAATCCACATTTGTTCCTTGAGTTTCATTGATATCTTTGATCCATCCTTCGTGATTTGAAACAGTATCGACACTAATTCCAATTACTTTACAGTCTCTGCCATCAAATTCACTAATTAACTTAGCTACCATACCAATTTCAGTGGTACAGACAGGGGTGTAATCAGCAGGATGAGAAAATAACATAGCCCAAGATCCAGTAATGTAATCATGGAATGTCAACGACCCTTTTTGAGTCTTTGCAGTAAAGTTAGGCACTTCATCTCCCAAACCTAGTACTGGGCGATATTCATCTGCAATTTCCTGCAACTGCACTTGTTGTGCCATTTAACACTGTGCACCAGATATTTCTGACCCAGTATATAAAAGTTATGTCCAACTCTTTCTTTGCAGATGAGGAGACTGCTTACGCGAAGGATACGAGAGCACAAGCTCAGAACCAGGTGGATGTAAGTGTGATACAATCTTGTTTTCATAACAATGGGTATGTAAAATATGCTCTTGCGCAATCACAACGCACAACGCCAAATCTAGTGTATTTATATTTTACCTGGGATAATCTTAGAAAGAGTCTGACGACGCAGACTAGGATACTCTTTACTCCTACAATTTTTGAAAATGGTAAATCGTCCAACTGGAATTTTAAAAAAAAATTAAAAAATGCAATATTAGTTCATTAGTTCTTATATTTAATGCTATTCTCATATTAAATAGGTCAAAAATTGATAGTTAGATTTACAGTTTGCTCATAGCACTTTCCTATCAAGTAAGATAATATTACTTAATTTTTGTACTTGTTGTGGTTTAAAAAACAATTAGTATAGACACAGCATGATGGTTAAAATAAATCACGGATATTTTGTAACAAAAATCCAATTTTAGGAAAATCGGGAGGTGGGATTTTGCCAACTTCACGCCGAGTCTTCCCTTGCCAGGCTTGCGCTCAGAATTCCTAATTGTATTTCCAACTTAAGTGCTTAAGATGGCGAGCACAAATAATTTTTCATTTTAAGGGGCTAAAATTTAATTTTCTGCTGCTATTCCAGTTGTGTAAAATGGATTTTGGCCAATATTCTTGATTTTTTTGATAGGAATATTGTATTGTCTAAGTATAACCTATTTACATATGTCCAAAAACGTTATTTTTTATTATTTATTCACACATATATATCGATCTCATTAATAATAAAACAATAATGTCATCGATTTACAAATACACATCTTAACATATATATTTCATACGATAAATCACAGTAATAAATTACGATCAATCACTATAATAGTTATTTACAGATTTGGCTGGAAGTACAATGTATGAGCAACTGTAAACGACTCCGAATAATATTTTTTTAAAATATAAATCATGGATATCAAAATACATATGAAAGAGTTGAACTATTGAACAACGCGATAACTAATGTGCCTCGGAAAGCAAAATGAATTCGATCATACGGTGTTTATTGTGTTAATAATTTTAACATATTTAGTGTTTAAGACATAAAATAATATAATTATAATTATTATCTACAATATACACATACAAATTACAATATAATATCTCTCACTATACTTTTTAGACATGATCTTATAAATTATAGTTCAATATTCAATACCAATAATAGATATCCGCATCAACAAATTTGCATTTATCTTTTGTTCTAGGCATCTTTTCGTCATACCGACAACACGAAACTCTACCCCGGACGATACTGGACCATGTTAACCTTGTCGGGGTGTCCAATGTTTACAGGGAGTACATTTTTTGTGTGCGTTTTTAAAATGTTATTATTTGAATATTTGTGTATGTATGTGTGATTATTATTAGTCAAATTGAATTATATTTTAAAACTAATCATAATAATAGGATTAAATTAGAAATTTTGGCCAGCTGCCTTAAAAAAACTCAAACCCTAACTCTAATAAACGACACACGTTGACGTCAATCTACTCTACGTTGATGGTCCCTGTTAAACGGGACTTGAGCAGACATTACGTGCACCCTAGCAACCTTTACTAGACGGTCACTTCAAAATAATCATCACAAAGCACGAACAAGAGATGATGCAGTTGAGCATCAAGAGATTACGTTGAAAAGAAAGAATAATAGGCTTCGTCATATACAGGCTGCTAACTTATTTTGTATGTAGACGACATAGACGTGGGGGTGTACCAGAACGAAAGGGCTATTTTGAAAGGTCTAATCGTTGAAGATGTTGGGTTCCAGTTCTTCCTCCCTCAAAGGGTCCTCCGGACGAGACAACGTGCGGGAATAGAGTTTATAAAATCATAAAATATATTTAACCTTAATTACGGAAACTAACTCTAATAAAAAAGTTGTGCTCGCCATCTTAATTTTTGATTCTGGATTGACAATCGATCTGCCTATACAATTAAGTATCATAAATTAGTAGTCTCTAGCTAGATCGATTCCATACTGTGTGTATCCTACAGGTATAATAATAACTAAGAGAAAATCGGTGGAAATGGTTTAAAAATAATTGGAAATATGTACTTTATTCCATATTTCATGTTAAATTATGCGGATATAAATATATTCTACTTTACATTAAGGTTATTTTGGTTATTGAGTAGTAAAAAGTAACTTGATTAAATGGAAATATTATAACATATGAAAATTTAATTTGAACATTGGAAAAATAATATATTAGAGAAAATTTACCCATTTTCAAATTCAAATATGCGGATATATATATATATAAATGGATATATACAAAAATGTACAAATCCACTTTCCTAATGTTTTTTTGATGTTTTTTCAGCAGGGATTCTATGGGGCAGAGTGCCCCATACTAACCGTTCTTTCTTTTTTCAGTTTTGACCACAGGAAAGTGGTTTTGTACATTTTTCCGATGGATATGATCATTTTTTCCTGTGGTTGGTATCCAAAATTAAATCGTATCACGTATATAGAATAATTAAAGATATTGTTTTTGCATCAAAAAATAAAACGTATTATGATGGAAATATGTTATTTTCCATGCCCAAGGCATAGCTCCTTAACCGCCTAAATCCAGGGAAGGTGCCTGAGTTGCATGGAGAGCGAAGCTCTCCATGCTATTCCCATTGTGTCCAGTAAGCTGGACATAGTAAGAGATATTTCCTAGACATAATAAGGACTGAAAGCCAGAAAGATGAAGGCATTAGAAATTTTAATAATGAACTCCTTAGCGTGATATGTATGTTATATACGATATGCCTGCCCAAGTTTCAAAAACACGCATAAACATGTAAAGAACCGCGTTTCGTAAACTCCGAGATGCATTAATAATTTACCATTTACCCCACTGAAAAATGAGCATACCCGACAACACAGAAAATGATGAATTCAGTTTTAAAATGGCTATGGCAAGAACTGATATTTTGAAAGCCGAAAAAGGTATTGCAACAGCAAAATCTATGTGCAATAGCTCATTTCGGGGATGTATTCGATCCATAATAGGGAGGGAAGATGGCTCCTTAGGAAATTTTGTGAAAAAGCTTCTAGTTGTTATCAAAACAAAACATGTAAAGCAGGATAACACATTTTACTCCTCAAGTTTAGAAAGTAGCCTAATCAATTTTAAGAACCAATTTTCTATTATAGATAGAGATTTTAAGACCCAATGCAAAGCGATTTTTGAAAATGCAGATAATGAGTATAAAAATCTGATTGACGCTGCTAAGATAGCGTTTGATATTCATACGACCAGGTATAAAATTTTACGAAGCAAAGAAAAAAACATAATAATGAGTCAGATATACTTTATGCAACGCGAACTAGAGGAATACTCAACAATGTCTTTTGAGCCACATGATAAACCCACTGCCATCCTCGAGACCACCAACAAGAATGAACACACTATAGAGGAATCGCTTAAACAGGCTACAAAACGTATTTTATCCATTCGAAAGAAATATGAATTATTGATCTCATTGGCCCATAAAGATTTGAAAGAGTTAATGGTTGGAGTCTTTGACTACAATACCAGAAAATTGACTGGTATACCCGAAACAGATTATACTACTATCTTTATAGAAGTTCATCGACTGACCAATATATTGCAAGTTTATTTGCGACATTCAACACCCTCCGACAATTTAAAAGAGTGTTTTCCCAAACTAAATTGGGCTGACAAGTGTGTCGCTGGTATTCGACGTTTTCAATCAAAGCTAATGTTAAGACCGTCAAATAAGCAAAGAGATATTTTAAAATCTTCAAATAATCTTGAAGATGTTGAAGCCGCCGTTTTATTATACAAAAAATCTACTTCATATTACAGTGGACTTTTGAAGCAAAAACTCAGTAGTAACATTGTACGGATTAAAAAACACTCGCATTTTATGCCTGGGGGTGTAAAAGGCGATCAGATTTTTGAGTACAAATTTGTTGAAAAAATATTAACATTTTCTAAAGTGTCAAAGGCGGCTGTATTGGCAGCTAGTAATACGACACACTTCATCGATCAACAGGAATTTAAAACTTTGTATAATGATATCAAAAAAATATTTCTCCAGCAACCAAATTATAACCAAAAGCAAATGTCAATGAATATAAAAGATATTACAATGTCAATGAATGAGTTGCACCGATGTATGAATGAATGGCGTATTTTAGATTATGAACAAAAACTAAATAAGTATTTGTTGCAAAGGAAACAAAGCAGTTCTACTAGAACCAAAGCCCCAAGTATCTTCTTTGACACTATTATGAAAAAAGTGAATTGTTTCAAACAAAAATTGGCATCGAGGGTTGACCATGTAACGGCCATTTTAAAGAAAGTATTTAGCCAGCTTGAAATAGACCTACACACGGCAGCAAAAGAGCTGTGTGATGAAGTGTGCTCTAAAACTCCTGATATACATAATTACGTAACAGTGCTGTACAAAAGTCGCCCAAAATATTTTCTTGAAGGTCAATACTTATCTGCAGTGCCTTTATTGAATTCCATTTATAAAGAGCAGATGTCACAAAAAATGGACTGTGTTAGGTGCCATTATCTAGTACATAAAATAAAGAAAACATTAGTAAGAAAGCGCCAGCAGAATATCAAACAAAATTACAATTTTACCCTATCTGGTTCAATTCTGCCCGATTTGGGGCGTGTTTTCTGCCACCAAGTTGCTACGTATACTAAGTCATCTAAGATACTACTCAAGTTACTGATATTTCTTAAAATACATGGAATTGTGTTTATTTTGGAAAAAAATAGGACACAAATTAAACATATTCGTTGCACAACAAAAGCACGTACTTTTCCCACTTATTGTAAGGCTTTGTACAGGAAATTTGCAGCTAGTCGGTTAATTGGGTTTATTTTATTATGCGAGAAACGAACGATGTTAATCATGAGTAGAACTACAAAAAAACGATTCATATTTTTGCAATTACGAATCCTCTTGTTCAAGTCTAGAAAGCAAGCTTTTCGTCGGGTTTTTCTGAAGATGAACAAATACAAAAATTTATCTCTCTCAATATATCAAACATCTTGGAATTTATCTCGGCTTTATAGATGCTTTTGCAATGTATCAAAGTTGTGGAAGCATATGTACATATTGTACTGTGTAAAATTATTGTATAAAAGCTTGTGGAGAATTGAACTTCAGAACATATTTATCAGAAAGAATTTAATGTTACAAATGCGGTCGGGTGAAAGATCTATCCTATCGTATCAAGCTGGCATTAAATTGCTGGTGTTTTCCGTTAAACATGGAAGCAAAAGGCTGTCCGTTTCATTAAATTACGATAGGCGTATTAATAGGGACAATGTTAACTATGCCCAAATATTATTGTGTCGCAGAAAGGCTGGTATTATGCAAGCATCCTTCAATAGTAATTACATGAAGAAATATCACGAGTGCGCAGTAATAAAGTCGCTTTTTCAAGCATCAATTAAATTAGCCTACAGGTTGAAGGACGAAAAACTCCTGCTCAATTTTGTAATGACTTTCAGAATGCCAAGCTTTTAAACAAAAAAAACACGAAATATGATAACATATATTTATGCATATATCATATAAAATAATGAGAGTATTATAGCGGCATTTCCCCGCTATGTAATTGGATTAACAATAGCCGTCTATTTTATATAGTTACTATTTATAAACTCAGCTAAACTCGTACTCTATCTTTTACAATGCGATTACCATTAAGCCTGGTAAGATCAAGTATCATACAGATCACCAATAATTATCTATTTTTGGATCCAAAAATCTATAATTAATTTATTTTATATCATTAATTATATTAAAATCTATCTAGATATTGCATGCATATTATATATATATATAGTGTAAATAAATATTATAATATCAATTAACACGAGAAGTTTAATAAATTATTATAACTTAGATTTTAACCATCAATCTATGCACATGGTTCCATAACACTCTATATTTTTCTTTCCAAAATCTGCTTTTGCTCGACATTTTGAATCACGGGTCGTTACTTTTAACCGACTTATCACATTATTTGGACATGGAAGTTGTAAATGGCTCAACTAAGACGGTTTTGTCAAAAAATATGTTAACAGCATATAAAAATTTCATCTCATGTAGATGGCATAACTCGGAAGGTTTTGTCCAAACAGATTTTAAAAGCATATAAAAGTTTTATCTCTGTAAACTCATCTTTGAGTTGATGGGTTTACGGAGATTTTGTATTATGTTTGGATGGTAGGGTGGAGTTTTGATTAAAACATTTATAAAATAACTTTAAGTTGTATTTAAAAAATTTTATCTCTGTAAACTCATCGTTGAATTGATGGGTTTATGGAGGTTTTGTATTTTGTTTGTGTGGTAGGGTGGAGTTTTGATATTAAAACTTTTATATAACTGTAAGATTTATTTAACTTTAAGATGTATTATTGTAAGATATTATTAACTTAATAAAGATGTATTTTTAAATATAAGAGAATTAATGATTAAACAACTACTAAAAAAATAAAAAATCTGTTCAAGGCTCTTCTTTAACAATACTATTCTCTGTACTTAAATTTAACAAATTCCTATCATTTTCACAACACGATAGGTATCCTACTTCACTTACAATACTCTCGAGTGCAACCTTTAAAACTTTTCCGTCAAAAACCTTACTTTTAAGGAGGTTGAATAATACAAATAGGACAGGGTACTTCTTACATTATCAAGATAAATAGTAATCTGCGTTCCAACTCCTCGACCTTAGCATTTCACTTATTTCCTTTCCTGCCTTAGCTTAAAAATAGTCACCCCTTTACTTTTATTCTCTTTAGTATACGAAAACTATCTCTTAGCATATAAATAGCATTGAGTTGGGACGAATCAAATACATATGTGATGTGTGCGCGTATATATATATATGGCAGTTAAAAAATTATTACTTTTGCCGACTTATGGAAAGAAATAAAACACATACGAATATTGCATTGCGAGAAAACGGCTCTAACGATTCTGCGGATCTATAGCCTAATACATGTGGAAAGATAATTAATGAGGATGTGCTTAGTCGTTACACTGCAAAAAATTCGTATTTAGTTTGTGTGTCTAATTATGTACGTCAAAATGGAGCCATGTTACCGTTAGTGAAATAAGCAGTTTCTCTTTTAGAGTAAATATCAGACTGTGAGTACAGAATGCAGTGGTTCGCGTCCGACATATAGTACTGTATCAACTGAAAGCCTGGGATACAGTAGTCGTCTGCACAATTAAGTATTATAGAATTTTTAGATACGTAAGAAATGGTCGATGGGTTTAAGTCTTGTGCGATATGCATTAGGTAAAGCTCATTCCGGAATTTCTCCTGTACCATGTGCTCGTACGCAATGTTTTTTGGGTTGTAGATTATTTGTCGACATCGCTGTTGTCATATAAGGAACAAGATAGTTTGTTTTATGTCGGTACGATACTTAATTATTTACGTCTCATACTGAGAAAATATAAGCTTTTCAAATGCTATTGGTGGAGCTAATTAAAACAAAGTATTTGATTGGTATTGGAAAAACGAACAGTGATTTATGGGTGTGAAAGCTGTGCTCAATGTACAACAAATAGTATCATATTACTAATACTTTGTGATAGTTGCTTGGTTAATTTTTACAGCGTGGTTACCACCGTTCCAAGATTTTTATTTTGGTGACAATGGAAATTGTATTGTTTTTTATTTGTCTTTTGTCATTTTCTCTTTGCTCAATGATATTATTGATAAAAGTTATGTAGATGATGAAGAAATTTTATGTATTATTGCACAATGGCTATTGATCTTCATTGATGGCGATTGTGTTTGGTTTTCTAGAAATAATTCTTTAAACCTTGTTTTCGCCGAGAATGACGATTTAGTTAAAATATGATGGAGATGTTGTTACAAAAGGCAATATGGTGATATAATGATAACAAGTGCCATTAGTTCATGTTTCTGCCTTTTTGGTGTGATACATATCTGGTGTAGTGTGCGGCAATTATTAATTATCCATTATCCAGATGGTGCTTAGTTCTATGATATGTGATGTGCATGTATTGGATATGCGTGTTGGTGTTGGGTGTATTAATTGGAAAATTTGCCATTTTGTATCTTCGTCTCTGTTTTAAAAAATTAAAAGATACTTCTTAATTCATAAATACGACGAAAGTAATTTTTTTTATACTAATTTGAACTTTTAACCATCAATAATACAATCATCATCATTCATCATTATATAATCAAATACTTATATTCTTATATGCATTAATGATATGTGTTTCCATAATCATTGAAATCATTGCCATTTGCTACGTAGTGTGTTCCGACTAGTAGCCATTTGCACTTCTTTCCAGCTTTCCGTTTTCCGTCTTTCTCTTTCGTTTCGATATAATAGAATAGAAAAGTATACTAATAAGTACAATACATAAGTTGGTTTTATATAGGGAAATAAAAAACGACAAGTATTAAGTACGTGTAGTATATTGAAAAATGAACACGAAAAACTATAGGCCATTTCGATAGCGTAGGGGGATACAAAACTTCACTTCAAGCTTTGCTTACGAACGCAGTCCCGAATTTTAATGTATTTTTTAAAGTATAGACAAGTAAATATAGCATGAAATTAGACCCTCCACTAAAGATAAAAGTAAAATATATAGCATGAAATTAGGCCTCTGTTGACCGATTATAAACTTAAAAAAATTCAAATGTTGTCCGCGCGATGAGCAAAAGAGTACCAAAATGTATGCTTAATATGGCATAAAATCCTATCAATATTCGATCAAAAACACTGTTGGTGTCAACTTTAACACGTGCCACAATGGCTAAACGAAGAGCATATAGGTTACATACTTGGACACTATTATTTTTATCCCCTTGTGTCCAAAATTAAAAAAAAAACGGTATTGTTCCTTAAGTGTCTCCTCAGTCCTTAATGTTATTGTTTCGTCAGATAATTCACTATGCGGAAAATATTATAACATACATTTTTAACACTATTCACTATGGGGAAAATATTATAACATACATTTTTACTATGCGGAAAATATTATAACATACATTTTTAACACTATTCACTATGGGGGAAATATTATAAATTATAAATACATTGTTAACATTATTCACTATGGGGGAAATATTATACATACATTTTTAACACTATTCACTATGGGGGAAATATTATACATACATATATAAAATTTAATAGACACTTTATAGATAGCCCCATTTATATTTCGATCTAAAATAGAACACTCAGATAATTACCCAGGTATAATACTCCCCTTTACATTTTGATACATGCTTTAAGTCTTAAATTTATCATACAGTATATATTAGTCTAAAATTTAATAGACACTTTATAGATAGCCCCCTTTATATTTCGATCTAAAATAGAACACTCAGGTAATTACTCAGGTATAATACTCCCCTTTACATTTTGATCTAAAATAGCA
>Ga0099797_101352_pt1 | contig 13129 bp, 13 predicted proteins | sample Uncmet_Sort48C_1_FD_89871 | JGI IMG/M metagenome (GOLD analysis project Ga0099797, IMG submission 89871) | Marine eukaryotic communities from CALCOFI LINE 67, Pacific Ocean - C012_Sort48C_1 | ecosystem: Environmental > Aquatic > Marine > Oceanic | place: Pacific Ocean: Monterey Bay | collected... | reverse complement strand
TCCGCATGATCCTACTCGCCTCGTCGACAGGCAGCGAGGGATCCTCCACTCCCGCCCGACGAAAAGATGCTAGCGATTCAGTGTACTCCTCGAGGTATTTGAGCACGGTTCCCTGCATTGTTGCGTCATGAAAGTATGGCATAAGTCAAAAATTAAACAGATGCAATTCACTGGGTATACTGCTCGAGGTATTTGAGCGCGGTCCCCTGCATTGTTGCGTCATGAAAGTATGTCATAAGTCAAAAATTAAACAGATGCAATTCACTGGGTATACTGCTCGAGGTATTTGAGCGCGGTCCCCTGCATTGTCATATGGGCCCCTCAGGGCTCACGCTCGAGTCATTAATCACGATGACTGAAGCTCTCGAGCGTGAGTGGCCGATTCTTGAGAATTAACCCCATATTTTCAACAGTTCTGAGCCAAAATTCGAAACTTTTGGTGATTGCACAGCTCCATCCCCGCGGCACTAAGCATCTGATGTCCAACATACATTTGCACAGCACTCTTCAGCATGCATTTTCACAGCACTTTGCAAGTCCAGGTGTCACCTGTGTGGAGGGCCCCTACGGGGTCTGGTTATGAAGGGGTGCCCATGGCATGACACCCTTGAGCGTGAGTGGCATTTCTCAGGAGGGGTCACGTTCTGACGGTATTCTATGATTTCATCGTGGAGGAATAAAGTCCACAAACTCCAGTCGTACTGGCATCGACTGGGTGCGAACTCTGTCTAATCCTCAGCAGCTTCTCACAGCGCCATTAAATCCTTCTGTAGAAAATCTCTTCTGTAAATATCACCTGGGCAGCATCCACTGTTAGGGCAAACACAGGACATCCTCGTATCACATACTCGTAGGCCATTGAGTCGCCACTGCTGATCAGACGCCGTTCCCACCCAAGTCATACCACAACTCTGACAAACCCGAGTTCGCGTCCCTCGATTCTTTGTTCATATTGTGGGTCTACGGGTTGTTTTCAATTGCCCAGTATGGGCAGTACCACTGTCCAGACATGGAAGCCGAAAACGGTTCCGATTACCTGGTAAGACCCATCGAGGAATTTGTAGAGCATGGGGGACCAAAGCTCAGCCAATGCTGAGACAAAAGCTTCACGAGGATCGTTTGCCAACCAGCACGCATACCAAATATCCCATTGACTCCCCGCCATACGCCCTGCCCCGCTCCCGCGGGGCGTTTTTTACGATTTGCAATAAGAATTGCTGGTTGGAGAATTCGGCATTAAATTATTTCTCCAGAATCTCAACCCAGCATTTTTGTAGTGCACCACTCTTGACGACGCACACGTACAAGAAGTAACTGGTCCTCACCGCTAGGGAGGGGTCTGTGCTCTGAGGGGGGGGTCTATGTCATGAAGCCCTTGAGAGAAAGTGGCAGCTTTGCTGGCCTGATTGAAAAACAAATCGGGATTTTTGCGCTCGTCGAGGTGCGCCACAGCCTGGCATCACGGGATCCGTGAATTAATTCGAGGGTTCGAATTCCACTAACATCAGCTATAACGGCATAGACTGGGTGCCAGACTTGTCCAACGAACAGTAAGTGCCAGGCGATTAGGGCCAGGGGGATTAAGGCCAGGGGACTAGGGCATAGACTGGGTGCCAGACTTGTCCAATCAACAGCAGCTTCTCGAAGTGCCAATAATCATACTGTGAGGATATCTTCTGTAATTCAAAGGGAGGGTCTGAAACATGGAACGAGGTCTGTAATTTGACTGCTCCACGCACGCACCCAGTCTATGCCCGAGTCCCCTGGCCTTAATCCCCCTGGCCCTAATCGCCTGGCCCTTACTGTTCGTTGGACAAGTCTGGCACTTTTTCCTGCTAGGAAAAAGTGCAACGTAAGACAATACGTAATACGTCTTCCAAAATTTCGTTTGCGAAGTGCGTAGGAGTGGGGGTATATGATATAATATAATCCCCTGATAAATGTGACCCTGATATAACGTAGGGTCTGTAATCTGACTGTGGTACCCGCCGCTGCACTGGGATTTGAAAGTATCAGGAATGAATTTCACACACTTCAGCTATAATGGCATGGCATAGGAGCGAAATTTGTCCAGCACCAGCAGCAGCTCAAAGTGCCAATAAATCGTACTACGTGCTACGGAGATATTTTCTGTGATTAACCTCAGCGGAAGCCACGGCTAGTGCACGAACAGAACACTGTCGGGGGGTCTATGATATGATACGGAGGGGGCTGTGATATGTCATCACCATATCGGGTATATGTTACCACCATATCGGGTATATGTTACCACCATATCGGGTGAAATGTACCCTGTACAACCCTCCGCACAGTTACAAAGCTAGCTCATTTGTGCCGCGACCCGCCCTCTGCACACCTGCCGGTACGCTCTCTGCACCTTCTTGAGATCCTCCGGATCGTGACTCACCTCACCGAGGGAGGGCACGTTATTGCCATATCAGGTGACATGTGCGAGATCCCCAGGATCGTGAGGGAGGGCACGGTGTTGCCATATCAGGTGACATGTGCGAGATCCCCAGGATCGTGAGGGAGGGCACGTTATTGCCATATCAGGTGATATGTGCGAGATCCCCAGGATCGTGAGGGAGGGCACGTTATTGCCATATCAGGTGATATGTGCGAGACCCGGAGGATGTATGCTAGGCCCGCATCTTAAGTGAAATCACGGTAAACCTCGAAGAATTGCACGAGGAAGCCGTTGCCCAACAAGTACCACGAGTAGGCATCCCGCACGTCTAATTTGACTGCATCCTTCCATATCAGGATCGAGCTTGGTGTAGGGCCAAGTTGTTTTCATCTCCTTTATGTGGTCGGTGACAGGAAAATCTCGGGCAGAGGTCGAAAGCAGGACGCGCATGTTTAGGGAAGCATGGCGTGAGTGCTGTGGGGGAAGGAATCGTGTCGAATTACAGCAAAGGCGACGCCGTGCAACGCTGAATACAACGCAGCTGGCTCGGTTGCAACAAAGGTCTATGTGAGCGATGGCGCTACAGAAGTAAAGATTTTCATGGTAAGTGCGCGCGGGAGGACTCTCACGCATGGATTGAGATAGGCGAGCAGGGCGCGTCGCGAAACGAAATGTCTAAGGACGTGCAATTACGCCGATACGAAAGACGCGATCCGTCTGCACGTTCTCCTTTGGAGGAAGGAAACAGTCAAGACGCAATGCTTCGGCACGTTTTCCTTTCGAGACAACTGAAAGAAACAATCAACGTATTGCGTGAACAAAATACGTCGGGCGCCACTATCGTTTTGACGGGCGTTGAAACTGTTGTAGAATGTCCTGCGGGGCCCGCACCATCGGGCGGCTATGCGAGCACACATTGCGTTGGGCGAATGAATACAGCCTCGCCCTATACGCTTATTCACAGCCTTGAGCCACTCGCCTGCGCTGACTGGATATTACAGACGTTCTAAATGGTATCATAGACTCCCCTCATATGCTATCATGGAGCCCCTGATATGGTCCACGCCCTACGCCATACAACGCCTTGATCCACTCGCCTGCGCCTTGTTGAGCGCGTCTACCACAACATGCGCGCGCTCCTGCGTCAACGTGGGGTCGCCACGCAGATGAGCGGCGCATTCACACAATGGGATTGCAATAGTACAGCAGATGAATCATGATTCACACAATGGGATTGCAATAGTACAGCAGATGAATCATGATTCACACAATGGGATTGCAATAGTACAGCAGATGAATCATGATGATGATAATTGTCAGAACCACACAGAGAAAATAAACATGGCCAATGAAACTGTGCTTGACTCGAACGCTGTGACGGTTGTTAGCAACCACAGCATGGCTATCAACGCATCACGAGACAGCTCATTCCGCCCGGGCTGCACCCAGCCGCACCCATGTTCTATCATTACTTCTCAATCACGCCCTCACCTAGTCCCAGGTTAATAGGGATTGAATTCCACAAACTCCCGTAATTATGGCATAGACTGGGTGCGAACTTTCTCGAATCACCAGTAGCTTCGCAGCAGCGCCCTTAAATCTTACTGTAGAATGTCTTCTTTAAATACAACCTCGGCTGAAACCACTGTTAGTGCAAATACAGGACACCCTCGTATCGCATACTAGTAGGCCATTGAGTCGCTACTGATGACCAGACACCGTTCGCCCAAGTCGTGCCAAAACTCTGACAAAGCCGAGCTTGTGTCCCGAGATCCTTTGTGATATTGTGGGTCTACAGATTAGAAATGCCCAGAGGGGGGTCTATGTCATCATACGATGGGGGATCTGTCATTGCTCACGCCCTCACCGTGTTCATGTGAGGGGGTCTATCATGATATACATGAAGGGGGTCTATCACGATACAAGAAGGGGGTCTATCATGATACATGAAGGGGGTCTATCACGCCCTCACCGTGTTCAGGTGAGGGGGTCTTTTTGATATCACATATACAACAATCTCCCCTCACAAATGTCTCAACAGCGGGGTGCTGAGGGGATTGAATGGCACAGACTCCAGTCATAACGGCATAGACTGGGTGCGAACTTTGTCTAATCATCAGTGGCTTCTCGCAGTACCATTAAAGGGAGGTCTATGATATCATATGAGGGGATCTATCATTGCTCCTCACCCATGCCCCGTCCGTGTCGTCTATGATATCATATGAGGGGATCTATCATTGCTCCTCACCCATGCCCCTTCCGTGTCCTCTGGATCGACCGGAAGCTTTCGCATCACCATGGACAGCATTTGCAACGCCTGATTCCGAGGCTGGCGTGAGGCGTGGCGCTGCGCATGGGCTGACGATCGCCCAGTCACCGGTCACTCCCCTGCAAAAGGACCGCGCAGTCTCCTTAACCACCTCTCCACTTAAGCTGCGCCTCTTCGTTAGCCGCATAGTGCAACTCCACGGAGCTTGTGTTGCCATCGAGTGCTGTTGCGAGTGTGGGGGCACCCGTCTGCGAGGACGCGGCGCCAACATGCGTACCGATGACGAGCTGGCGTGATCAAGCCCGCCCCGCGTGATGTGAGAGGGATGAAGCCAGCACTGGGCGTTACGTCGATCTTCTGAGTACCAACAAGACAGGGCGGCACTGATCCAATCTTTCGCTCCTTGCAAGATCTGCACGTTCGAGAAAGGATCTTCTTCCGCTTTCTCAGCCGTGATTAGTTGGCAGCAGCCGCGACTGGTGGCATGGAATCGCTTCCCCACCAACGCCGACGTGTCGTCGCCACTTATGTGCAAGCGCCAACTTCTATTCGACATGTGCTCTGTGACCAGGGCCTCACCCCTTCAGTCCATCGAGCTCGTCCCTACCTCATGGAGACCTCTTTGTTCGGTCCATCTGCGAGAGCTCGCTCAAAGCACTTCTGCGCACTATATCCGGTGCAGGTTCAGAGTCTAAGCCATACGCACCTTCTCAACTGCAAGGCACAATCTGCAATGACACACGCAAGCTCCTGAGCCCTATCCTATCGTGCTTACCGAACGAATTCGTCCTTCTTCACAAGGCAAGCACCCATTGCTGTCCAGGCCCGAGCAAACGATGGGTCGAGCTTCAGCGAGCGTGCAAGGCACTTATGACCTTCATCGAGGGCGTCAATTATAACTGTCAAGACGTTTTCCGATGTGGAGGAACAGCAGAGTCTGGAGTTGCAAACATCGTTTGCAGAGCTCCTCCCTCTACTCCTCGTCTCGACCTGCGACGTCTGATCCCACACAACGTATCTGCTTCTGCTAAGTCTTTTCCCCGCCCACCTTCATCCGTACTCAACTTTCCCTTGACTCTATGAAACTGCACACTCCTTCCGCCAACCTCTGAGTTGCCCCTGCCAGTGCCTGCCTTCCTCTCTGCCAGCCAAGGCAGTGCTGTGGTTCCCTTTGTCTGACTGCTGATCACATTCGGAGCAAGTCTTGCACTGCGTAGCCCCTACAGGCCTAGCCTCTGTAGCCACCCTGTGTATGTCCGACTCCTGGTCCTTCCTCCGAGTTGCCTCTTTCACTGAATTCAGGCAGAGCATTGAGCGCAGCGCCTTGTATGTACAGGAGTCGTGCATGGACCCTAGGGGTCTGCGCCTTTGGGATTCGGAAGTGAGAGACTGAGTGAGGGGGCGTCACGACTGTTCGGATTATGCACATGCACATGAGGCAAGCCCGCCACTTGTCCAGTTGGGAAGTCACAGAGGAGGGTGAGTGCTCCTGGGGGAATCGGCTTCCAGGGCTTGGGATGAGAGTGTGAGGCTAACTTTTCGAGTCAGTGTACTGAAATGTGCGTGATTTCCAGGTGATTTCGGGGGTTGGAATCAAGTGAGGCGAGTTTCCAAGTCAGCATGCTTGAATGTGCGATTTCTAATTGAACTGTAAGAACACCCCACCAAATGAAACCACCCCACTGATTGAATTCTCTCATGCCAACCCTAACATCCCACGCAAAAAGCACACCATTGCGACCAGCTTGCACGATCCCTGACTTTGACCTCGGCATCAGGCGGCAGAGCAGTGATGATGGCATCAATGTCATTCTCCAGCTGAGCACGCCGATGGCACTGCAAAAGCATACATCGGCAGGCCAGGTGAGGTCAAATGCGATGTCCTTCCAGTGAACGATGGTGAGTAAAACACTGCTGAATACAAATCCTAACCCATCATGTTGATTCCAAGCTGCATAGACAGGTTTGACTGCAGAATCCCATCTGAAGAGTCATGGGTTTGAATGCAGTCAACTCTAGCGCGAGTGCACATTTGACCAGAGTGGAGCTGGTGAGGGAGCATCTGATATCTCGAAGGTTGCAGATATCGAGGGGTTGACATAGGCATCATGAGGCAAACCACCATTCTCAGGAACAGGGCATGGGACTAGGGCGAGTGAATGGGTAGGGTTACAGAATGACTGTAAGGATGGGATAGAGCAGCAGGAGGATAAAACACCTGTGTGTGTCATGGATTGATTCCAACCACTGGTTTAGTGTGCAATGAGGGTTGATATTCATCATGCGATGGTTTGGTAGGTCATGGATTGGAATGAATCAGTTCGCATTTGCGAGTGGACTGCGATGTGAAAAATGTCGAGAAATGTGATGTGGCATCAATTGGGACCTCAGCTACATCGACAAGTTACAGATCGTGCTGATACCTCGGGAAAGTGGACATTATGATGTGCATACAGAGCTTCGAGGAGCCTCTCCAAGTGCCTCACAAGGGGTTGTGGGTGAGGGCGAGGGTAAGGGGCAGGGAAAGGATGTCAATAGAAAGGCGGAGTTCAGATTGCACTTCGTGTGGGTCTACGGTCGTGGAGAGATGTTTCTTCATTTGTCCCATTCGATCTGCAATTCGGTAGAGGCTGAAGTCGCGAGTATTCAGACCAGTCACAGCTAACTTGCACCCTTCGTCATCGGGAGGTACAACGATTCGCGAATCCCTCTTTCCTTCCACAGGAGTTTGAACACACTTACGATCGAATACGTCGAGCTACGCTTCTCTGCCTTTTGAGCTTTTGTGAAGTACAGATTCTGAGCAACGTAAAGTGACTACCTCAGGGTACTAACGATGCAGAGCGTCAAGTCATCTTTCGTGTGCGTTTTGCCCTTCATCGCGCATGGGTTTATAACAAAATTCGCAACGGCAAATCGGGGAGGCGTTACGTTGCGATGTCCTGGAAGAAATACCAAAACTATGTCCTTACTGGAATGGATGACTACCTGATCAAAACAGTTGATTTTGCAGATGGCGAAGTTTACCAGAGGCTTGTCTGCGACACATTCAATCATCCCAAGACGTTTCACGAACACACCGAGGAAGAGATCGAAAGCCTAGCCAAGAAGATGGCGGCTGAGATAAAGGCCGAGCGGGAAGCAGCAGGCGACGAGCAATTGAAATGCTTCACAATCGACAAAGTCAGTCAGATCGTCAGCTTTTGGGCGCCTATTTTTGCAGTGGAAGACCTTCAAGAAGAATTCATCGAACCTGATTATGAAAAGCGAACGGACACATTTGTCATCGATTATGGGGGTGAGGATACGAGGGACGACATGGTCCTCAGGGGCAGTAGTGCCGAACCCTCCCAGGACGAGGTGAAAAAGAACCCTGCTGCCCTGCAGTCATCTGGCTTTATCACTGGCCAGTTGGTCCAGTACTCCGATGATTGGTGTCTCACTGATCGTGCCTGTTGCCAGGTTGAGGCCCTTGCAATGCAAGCAGTTGAGGAAGCAAAGCGACAGGCAGCAGCAAGTTTGGGCAGAGCCACAATGAAAGGAACTTGGGCCGAGGTTGATATTGAAAGTTATGAAGCATACCGCCCTGGAGTAAGTGGAACCTGGGCAGAATTGGACCCCTCAGGTGAGCCAGCAACTTTCTCTCTTATGGAGCTTACTTGGCACCCCTAGATTATTCTCCAAGGACCACTGCACTGAACCAAGACATCAGCCGTATTGAGTCACAGGCATGCCACATGCCACTTCTGTCCCCCTGTGGATTAGTTCCGTGAATGATGGATGAATGACCTCAAATCCGACAGACAAGTGGGCCAAGCGCTGAGGTTGGGCCAAGCAGTCTCGAGGCGAGGGCAGAGGCATTGTACCATCGTCTTGATGTGAATGGTAGCTCCACCCCCCCATTGCATTTCGTGCCCATCCTTGGGGAAGTGGTGAGGGCCAGGACAAGTAGTGCTACATGTGTGTCTTGTTCTTCTAGTCTTCTAGTTCTCACTCCCTGTCAACCTAAGTCATATCTTTTGTAATAGTGCTGCATGTTTCTCATGGCTCCTGCAATCCTGCAATCCTGCTGCTGATGCGTCTCCCACCACATCATAAACCTCCAGCAGTGCAGTGGAATGTATGCAATATCTTGTTGGAATGATTGCATATATTCAGGCGATGGGCAGTTGCGCGATGAAGAGGTTCAGGCTATCTATAATGCTTTTGGGGGAAGTGACCCAGACGACCTGTTCCAAGATGGTTATGGAGGCGTTTACGGGTCCGACACCACTTTCGTCAGCCTGCAAGATTTTATCAATTTCATCATCAATGTGAAGGACTCGAAAACAATGTCGGCGGCTACAGGAATCACATCATCCAACCCACCCATCTCAGACTGCTTATCGTCACCCCCATTGCACCGCTATCCCCACGAACCCCATTCTCTCATTTTCATCACTCTCCCTCCTCATGTGTTGACAGGTGAAAGGAACGCATCGTTCCTCTTGAGTCATCTGGAGTACAATCTGGACAATATCGCAGCAGGGAGGTCCGCGACTAGCGTCCCTCCTGCGCTGGTGACCACCAAGGAGGACCTTCTTGCGATGTACGACGTGGTGGACAAAGATGATGTTGAAAATATAAACGTGAGGAGGGGTCAGGGGTGGTGTAATTTTGCATTTGAAGGAGAGACACACATACAGCTGCATGAGTTCGATGTGAAAGAGAGACACAGCTGCCATGAGTTCGATGTGAAGGAGAGACACACATACAGCTGCCATGACTTCGATGTGAAAGAGAGACATACAGCTGCCATGACTTCGATGTGAAGGAGAGACATACAGCTGCCATGACTTCCACGAGTGATTGCAACATGAAGGCATGCATTGCATTACCGAAAAGCATTCGACTCGCGTGAATGGCGAGACCCCTCCCATATGATGCATGCCCCCTCCACGCCATGTTGCACCTGTGAATGGCGAGACCCCTCCCATATGATGCATGCCCCCTCCACGCCATGTTGTACCTACCGAAAAGCAACATGTTGACTGACGGGGATTGAAAGTCATTCGTACTGCAGCACATCACTCAAACCGAGAAGCTTCTCAAATATCCGGCCTTGTGCTTGCAGACGAACTTCATGATTTCTTGCATCGAGAGGATGCCATACACACGAGGCAGTGCCACCTGATATAGGGTCTATCATGATATACATGAAGGGGGTCTATCACGATACATGAAGGGGGTCTATCATGATACAAGAGGGGGGTCTATCACGATACATGAAGGGGGTCTATCATGATACAAGAGGGGTCAAGAGGGGTCTGTTACGATGCAAGAGGGGCGTCTATCACGATACATGAAGGGGGTCTATTATGAATGATATTAGAGGGGTGTCTATCACGATACATGAGGATGGCATACACACACGAGGCAGTGCCACCCGAAGTGAACGTCGCATGACATAATGCTAACACGCACACAGCTTGTCTTTGGACACCTTTGAATATTGATGTAACACGTTACACTCCTTTCCCTACACAAAATGCTATGAGATTCCGAGAATGGCGCAGATTGTTTGATTGGCTGATCGACCTGTTCACCTTTCACATTTGTCTCTTGCTGCCTGGCTGCACTGTGCCTCGGAACATCCGGTCTAAATGACTTCTGGCCGACATGCCCTGACCATGCAGGGGCTTATTTCCCTTTCTGCTGGGCTGGCTGTAGTACAATCACTGAGTCCCACGCATACGTACAATTGACCTAACTCAACGGTCTAACCACAGCTCACTGGATAAATATTGCTATGAATACAATCGTCTGCACCTCGATTCGATGCCATTCAAGTCACGCACTGACCTGGAATTGCGTCTGTTGTTGGCACCATGTTGTTGATGCTGTATGTTCATTTTCATGCGGTCGAAGAAGACATGGCTGATTCCCAGAAAAAGGGCATTCTGACATGCCTTGATGCCAGGTATTGTGCGCCAGCTCATCAACTTCAAAAACGACGGAAATCCGTTAATCGATTTCGAGACGTTCAAGGCAATGGTGGACAAGTATGACCCCGCTGAGGAAGCCAAGGCAGAAGCAGCCGCTGCCGCAGCAGAGAGGAAGGCAGTGGAGGAGGTCGCAATTGTAGTAGTCATGGTTCCAGCGTACGTCTTCAGGAGTGGCTGTTAGCACATTTGGACGTGAGGTAGTAGCCAGCTTCAGCGCCTGCGTGTGACGCGTTATTCGAGTTTGCTTCTGTGTCCGAGATTCGTGGAATTCAGTCCGTTGCTACCCTTCGAAAGCGGAAAAAGGGTTCACCTAATTCATTTGCCGGTTCAGCAAAAACAGCGAGATGCACACATGAAATGAGGTCACATGGGCGCGCTGCAGGCGGCTGCAAAACAGAAGGCCGAGGACGAGGCTGCAGCTGCGAAGAAGGCTGAAGAGGCAGCAGCTAAGAAGAGGGCTGAGGAAGAGGCCGCTGCCGCGAAAAAGAAAGCTGATGAGGAGGCTGCGGCTGCGGCTGCAAAGAAGGCTGAAGAAGACGCTAAAAAAAGCGAAAGAAATGGAAGCTGAGAAAGCGGCAGCTGAGGCGAGTGCAGCAGCCGATGCAGAGCTGGATGGACACGATCGGGCTCAGGCGCGCGCCACCGCAGTAATTGCCCTCCCCCTCCCCCTCACAGCGCAACCACAACCCTGGCGTTCCTACTAATAAACGCACTCGTGCTAATTGATCACACATCCCTGTGATCGCCTTCTTCCTTCCTTCGTTCGTTCCTTCCTTCCTTCCTTCCTTCAGCGTCAGTGCATTAGAGCTTTGCTTCCGGAAAGACAGTAAAGACAAAAGGGTGGGGTTGGGCGGCACAACCGCATGCGGCCCTATCCTGGCGCACGTATCTCAGAGAGACACCGCAAGATTTCGTCCACGGTGTTGCCTCGAATTCACTTTTTACATAAACCTTGTTTCAGGTCTTCTTCTTTCCCTTCTTCTTTCTTCCCCTCCCCAGCTTGGATGCCAAGCAGCCTTTATCCTTGACCTTGTTGCACCATCCTCGCACTGTCTCAACTCCCAAAGCCTTCCATTCTTCCTTCAATTTAATCCCCCATTTAATGATGATAGACCCCCTCTGCACAAACATACGATGAGAGGCCGCCCCCTATCATGCCACCTGGATTGAGCCCTGCTCGATATATGATCATAGACCCCCTCTCTCGAATCCCAACAGCGGAATCGGCAGCAGATGTCCTCAAAGCGCCCTCAACATCGACAACACAGTCCAACAAAGACAACTTCCGAGACAAGGCTGGAATCATCAGAAACATCGAGAAAAAAACCACTTTAGACCCCCTCTCCCCTCCGCACATACGATCATTCCACCTGGATTGAGTTCGGCTCGATCTGGTGCGGCATGACTTCCTCGTCGCCAACCTGGCCACATCGTCAGGTCCGATAAGGGACTGAAGTCCCCCTGGCCTCATGCTAGCCGCCTCATCTGATGCTGGTCCCCCTGGCCTCATCTATGATCACATCGCCAGGTTCAAGTATTGAAAACGCGGGCGCGCAAGAAATTTGACCGTCTGGACACGGATAGGAATGGGCAGCTCTCGGGACAAGAGGTGCACAATCGGACGATGCGCAATATATTACCTTATATAGTGATTCGTGGTCCTGGAGGAGACACGATCAGTTTACACATGGCAATGAGCGCATTTTGGAGTACCCGCCGCTTCTCTTTTACGCAGACTCTCACTCGCCATTAAAGCCTAAGCTGATCTAACCTCCCTCACAAACCTGAATTTAATGCGGAGTGCAGCATCTCTAGGGTGGCATAAGGAGGAACCATTACGTGGGATAGCGGATAGCACATGAAGAAAGCGCATCATCACAACTAGGACGGGATAGAAAGGAAACATAATATCCCAGCTGCGATGGATGTGAAGGATGCATGGGCCCGCATCTTATGTTCGTATCGTTCGTATCGTTCGTATTGTTCGAGGGGAGAGCGAGCAAGTGCGCGCGAGGAATGAGGAATGAGGAAGCGTGAGGCGTGAGTAAACGTAAAGAGCGGGTAAGCTTGAGCAGCGAGGAAGCTCACATTTTTGGGAGAGCAAGGGAGCTCGTATTATCTACATACCCTGTGTCACAGCTGAGACACGCTTTCATTTGCTGCTGAGCTCAAAGAATCACGCGTGCTTCTTCCATCTGCTCAATCATGCATAAACTGATCGCCTAGCACGAAATGCAATGACATGAACTCCGCCACAATCGGCAACCGAAACGCGATCCATCGTCCTCATGAGCCAACCACATTCGCCCACATTGATCTTCCCGGCGTGTTACAGGCACGAAACCCCTGTTGCTGAGTAAGCCGCTGTTGCTGAGCCCTGAGTAAGCCGTTCTGGAGGTATTTGCTTTGGCGGAGTGGGTATGGAGCAGCCTTCACGATGAAGAACTGCCAAGCGCGTCCCAGATCCAA
>Ga0099797_101353_pt1 | contig 13130 bp, 13 predicted proteins | sample Uncmet_Sort48C_1_FD_89871 | JGI IMG/M metagenome (GOLD analysis project Ga0099797, IMG submission 89871) | Marine eukaryotic communities from CALCOFI LINE 67, Pacific Ocean - C012_Sort48C_1 | ecosystem: Environmental > Aquatic > Marine > Oceanic | place: Pacific Ocean: Monterey Bay | collected... | reverse complement strand
CGTGCAATGTGGGCAAAGTTGCAAAAGTTGCAAAAAGTTGCAATCGAAGCGAAAGTCAGCAAAGGCGGTACCTGTGCAGCGGATTTGGTGCGAATGTCAGCATATGCGGTGCCTGTGCAGCGGATTTGAAGCGACATTGAAGCGAAAGTCCGCAAATGCGGTGCCTGTGCAGCAGATTTGCTGCGAAAGTCACCGTATGCGGTGCCTGCGCAGCGGATTTGAAGAAGTCGGCGGCATGGGCGCGGCGACCTCTGGGGGGCTGGTAAAACACGCATTTTCATCGAAAGTGAGCGTTTTACCTCGACGGGAGCACCGTTTGTTCGAAAACCAGGTTGGTGGGCCCCCCTTAAGTGACTTTACAGTCACTTTACATTTACAATGTAATTTAACAGAATAGTGAAACGGCTTCCGGCCCGACACGCCGTTACCGCATGCTAAAGCATAGCGCGGCGGATTTAGTGGCTTCGCTCATGCCGCCGACCCCCTTTGCAAGCAGATTTGTTGCTATGTGTTAGGGATATAGTTTTGAGGTTCCATGGGGTGACTTTCGTGTCATTTTGGGATCCTTGGGCGTCTAGCGGCCGAATCCGGGAGAGAATTTGCCATACACATCCCGATGGGGAACCAAAAGCGATAAACAACATAAAAAAAGAAGGGAAGTATATATATATATATATATATATAAATAAATGCACATGAGCTTTTGGAAATCGTTTTCTTTTTAACTAAGACATAAAAGTGGCTATAGCCAGCGGGATGTTTTGATACCGTAACGCGTGGGGAAAACTTGTCAAGGATCTGAATCTGGTCACTTTCCCACATCCTTGGTTTTCAAAATGACATTCACTTACTAATTGGATTCCTGGTATCAACGTTATACTAACCCCCCTTGCACCGGTTCTTGGCCCACACTTTATATTTGTACACATAAAAAACTTGCCATAGTATTTTTTTATTTGTACAAGAAACAGTACAATTGAAAAAGAAAGGAAAATACTAAACATAGCAACATTGTTATGTGTACAAATAAAAACGACAGAGGGCAAACTAAACATAGCAACACTCTTTATGTGTATAATTAAAGGGTTGTTATGTTTCTTATTTGCACAAATACAATTCTTTTGTATTGTTGCAAATAAAAAGTCTTTTTTATTTGTGCAAATAAAAAGGCCCCACCAGTGGGGACCTCCTCTTAATGAAGGTCCCCCACCCACCCACCCCTTGCACCGGCTCTTGGCCCACACTTTATTAACACTCTGTCGAAGCCTTTTTTCTTTTATTAGTATTGCGGAAGCGGCAGTGGTCGGCCAACTTCATTAACGCCTGTAGCCTCTGAGGGGCCTCGATGTTTGTGCTGGGGGCCAGGCGGGCAGACGGTGGGCGGCGGTTGCCCATTGCTGCGATTCACTCTGTCCCTTCCTCTGCGGCAACATTTATCAATGCATTGGGCAACTCAGCTTGTAGCTTGGGCAGAGGGCAACCCCCCTTGAGCTAAGTTGATTAACAACCCCCTTTATTAACGGGGGGTGCGCGCAAACATGGACGGGGAAGTCAGTCGTCAGGTCGATTCAGATATAGTAATTATACAGAAACATATAAATCGAGAAATCGTAATTGTCGAGCCGTTTTTACGATTTGCCGACCCGCGAAACACAACAAACATGTGTTGATTGGCCCCAAAGAGCAGAAAACCGGAATTCTTTTATAGGATTTCACATTAATTCCAAACCAGCAAACGGAAAAAACTGATTTACTTGTACAAAGGTCGAATAGTAGTTAATGGGGTTTGATACTAAGGGGGGTTAATTATAATGGGGATTAAACCCCATTTAGATCAAACCCCATTAATGGAAATATATAAGGAATATGAGAAGGAATATATTCTAATTTTATTGACACCACGGGGTGGCGCTGCCGAAGGCCGCGCCCCCTTGTTCTGTTTATTTCATTAGGATCTATTCCTTCTCATATTCCTTATATATCCTCCATTAATGGGGTTTAATCTCAATGGGGTTTAATCACCATTTTAATTAAACCCCATTAGTATTAACCCCCATTAACTACCTTCCAAAAAGGCAAATTTATTTGTAAATACCATGATTTGATAATCGATGGAGCAATGTTTTTTCGTAAGCGAATTTGGGGGCTCATGGCCCCGGCCCTGGATCCACCCAAACCCCAAGTACAAAAACGAAAAAATCACACATTGTTCCGTTCACTAGGATGTCAACCGAGTAGTTAGTAAATTACTCATTCACTAATAAATATGCTTTGGCCTCGCAGTGTCAGATTGGGCAGTGCAGTTACATTGATCTCATCAGTGGCAAGAAGAGCAGCAACAACAACAGCCGCAGTAGCAAGTCTGTGTCTACAAGCACAACATCAAGGATGTCAACCGAATAGTTGGTAAATTACATTGTCTTGTGTAATTTAAGGTGCCGATAAGTGTCTTTACCGAAATTAAACTATTTTATTATCGGTTTGGCCGTGGCCAAACCGAAAAGCAAATATTGTCATTTCGGTTTGGCCATGGGCCGCCATAGGGCCCAATTGGCCCAATGGGCCCAGGGGCCCCAAGGAGCCCAAGGGGCCTATGGGGCCCACGGCCGGCTGCGACCGGGCGGCGGAAAGTACCCTTAAATACCTTAAATTACAAACGACCTCAAATTACGGAAGATAGAGTACCCATTTACTAATAAATATGTTTGCTGGTATGTTGGGTATGTTTGGTTTGGATGTGGTATTTGTTGCTATAGTCATGCTTTTTTTTTTTGGGGGGGGGGGGGCAGTCAAAGCATGTGTTTTTTGTTTAGTTGACCGGTCCAACACAATGTACTTTTTATAAGCATAGATATGTGCGGTGTTTTGCCGATCCCGAGGTCAGCACATCGTGGATATGATGTAACGTGTAGCACTTGTTGATTTGTATTTGGTGTGTATGATTAGGCATTTTAATTCTTTTGGTAAACACAGGGTCCTCAATACACTGTGTGTTTGTTAATATTAAAGAACATTGGCTAATACATCCCCGACTTTCTCTTAAGGTTGCGTTGAATTTCAATTTGTTCTATTCCCAGGTTCCCGGCTCGAGCAGTTAGAGGGTGAGCGTGCGGGACTCAGCGTTCATTGGCAAACACCATATGCTAGGCAACACCATTCGGCCGGGCTATTATATGGATTTGAACACTTGTTTTTATTATTGGTTGCATAGGTTTCCATAGGGTGTTCTGTCATCTGTCTTATTATTACATATAAGTTCCTTGTTGTGTACACATTTCAGCTCCCTCCTCTGGGGTGCGCCCTTCGGGGGTTTCAAAATCCTTGAACAAATAACCGGCGCTGCTGGTATACCACACGTCATGATGTGTCGATTTGTTCCTTATCGCGATTGTTTTCCAGCCTAATTTTGACGTCATTTCCCGGCCAGCTGGTGTTGCCTATTTGTTGCTGTCCTGAGTGGCTGCCTGGCATACCCGCATTCCCCTTCATGTTACCTCAGATTTAGCCCCGCCATCGCTCAGGCATACTTAGAACAAAAACGACAGGGTTCCAACATATGCATTCGGACACGAAAGTGATCGCCAATGACGCTACAGATGCAAACACACCGTTCTAATCCTGTTGGAAACCACAGTAGTAGACCGTGGACTTACGGAGGCAAGACAAATTGGTTTCGCAAGCCCGATTGAATGCCCATTGGCCCCGATGGGCCCATGGGGCCGAAAATAAAGTTGTGAACAGTCTGTGTTTTTGGGCTAGGAGTTTAGGTCTTAGGTTTTAGATAGATGTCCTCGACGCGATTGATTATATTTTACAATGTGTGACTTTCTCGGTCAGTCGATCGGAGCGCATTGTTTGTAACCTGGGCCCACGCATCAGCAAACCGAAAAGTGGTTGTGATTGGCGCCGCCCATGTGGCACATTCGGCCGACTTAATGGTGGCCCTTAAGACCGCCCGACTGGGGGTCTAGGGGGGGCTGATGCAAAATCTTTTTTTTTGTACCATCTGTGTGGCATATTAGTAATTGAGATTTCATCGGAATAGCAAATATATTGCATTTTTGGATTTAACCGCTGTGTAGCCAGTGCATGAAGCTCCAATGCTTGTCAAGATTGGCTCAGCGAAGCCCTAACTCAGAAGCTGGGGAAATCAGAACATATCCTGGATGCTGCGGCGGTCCGACGAATGCGCCGGCTACGGGCCAATCGAGAATCAGCATCGGCCACAGCGAGGTGGGATGCCTACCCCAGTGCACAGCGATCGGGATGATTATCTTTTGCCTTTTTTTCGTGGTTTAGCAAACTTGTAACCCTGGCTCTGCCCTTCGGGCTGCTGCTGCAGCATGGCGGTTGCAATGTCTGTGGCATTAGCTCTGGGCACCTCAGGGCTGGCAAGTGTACGAGTCAAAAATGTGCTGCCGAGAAGCCCTCGGTCACGGTATTGTGCAACTCTCTCCGATGTAGCAATCACTTCTTGTAGCCCAAGCGGGCTTTCAATGGGTCTATGCCAGCCTGATGTTTTCGTTCTGCCTGCGACTTGGGAGGCCCTCCGGCCTTGACTTCCGAGCCCAGCGCGAGGAGAAGTGTGACTATGGCCACTTCCACTTTGTGTCTGACCTCTGGCGGAATGAGCGTTGACAACTGGAAGCTCACCACTGCTTTGTCGTCTCGAGTGGTGCGAGCTAGAAATTGGCTGATGTACCACCAGCCACCCTCGGCTCCCAGATTTTCGAACTCTTGGCGGTGCTGCTCCAGCACTGGGATGTGCAGGTCGAACTTGTCCTTCTTGTCCTTCTCTGTCTCTGCTTGAGCCTTCTCTTTCGCAATCGTGATTAGAGTGTGCAGGAACTGCCTGTAGCACTGCACGTGTGGGAGACCTCTTCCGTGTCCACTCTTGCCTTCCGTCTCTGCCGTGTGCAACCTCGGAGCCGTTCGGTGTTTCCTCAATTTGTTGCAAACCGTTGCGGGCATCCGTGTAAGGCTCCTCCTGGGTATCCTTGGCTCCATTGTACAAGCATATTTCACAACAGAACTTGGGGGCACCATGCATCGTGCACCAACAAGTTGTGCACTCGTTCCAATCCAAGAGATGCGGGCAAGTAGCCAGATTATTGCCATAATTATCGGAATATATATGGCTGTGTCTGTTTTGTTCCCTTAGTAGTGAAAGCTTATTGGGCGGAGTCCACGGAACGGTTTTGCGGCCCGAGTCCCTCAACCCTATTTTCCGGCCCCGGGTCCCTTCAAAACAGGTCGGGGACGTGTTGAAATGCATCTGTTGTTTTTTTGCACAGAATTTGCATGTGGAAATGGGTAAAACCATCATATAACCGATACGATCCCAACATTTTGGAGGATTTCACAGTTTGGGGGTTCTTTTGACAGCCCTTCGGGGAGAACACATTTTCGAAAAACGTTCACAAATGGGAATCGTTCCGTGGACATTGTACAGCGTAAGGGTTGCCAAGCGAAACAAAATAGACGCAGCCATATATATAGGGGGACAGATGCACGTACAACACCCACAGAGGAAGCAAGGAGCGTCGATGTTGAGGATCTCGTTCTCGAGCTCGGCCTGAGGGGGCAGACAGGTACATACACAATCTCTGAAAGGAAACATGCAAACATTACACTGCGAATAACGATGTGTCCAGTACTCAGCATTGCAATCGGAACAATTAGCCTCACTATCACACAAATGGTCGAGCCCCAAGGCAGCATTAGGACAACGAGTGGAACCAACACTGACCGCTGCGGGCTCGATATCTTGTTTTGTGCTCTCGTTTATTTTGTCAAGGTACACTGCAGACGCAGCTTGAAATATTATGGCTTTGCCAGCAATACTAGAGCTGAGAGTGTCCCGACTAGGCAACGGAGCAGGGGAAACAGACGGAATGATGTGTTTACATTGTAAATCAAGACTATTGACATGGTCTTCGTCAGCCTCGAGCCATCCTGTGCTAACCAAGTGCTCGTGCTCTCTTTGCAAAGCCCAAGTGTCCCAATTTTGAATGGGAGTGGCGTCACATCCACCATTTTCCCCGGCACGGCAGAGACCTTCAGCCCACTCGGCAGCGGACAGAAAGCCTCGGGGGCCGATGGCTCTCATGGGCTTACCACTCATAACTTTGCCAAGCTTCCAAGTATGTGCAATATCATGAGTTTTCCAAGCATACATAAGCTCAAGCGAACGAAGCTGTTTGAGCTCCATATTTTCCTGCCTGATGAGTTGACGAATGGTGCGAGTGTGGCACTGGAGTCGCATAGTAATGCTCCAGCCAGTGAAGGCCATTCCAAGTAAACTATTGCAACAATATGACACATAAGCCTCGTTAAGCTCCCGTTTTTTGCATAACAAACTCCTGATTTCATTTCTGGCATGGACGCGGGCCGGTTTTTTGAGCAGATTTTCATTGAAGAGTTCTAAAGCACACGGTCACAAGCCTTGCATCAGGAACTGCCATGCAAGGGGGGGGGAGAGTTTGCTTAACACATGTTTCCACTCACCGGACTTAAGACACTCAGACTCCCATTTCTCAACATTTTGAACAAGGATGTCACAATTATGCCCGTGCAGCATGCCTCGCATGAGAAGATCTGGCGAGAACCTGTCGGGTTTTTTCGTTTGTTTGCAATCGGTGAGCTCAGACCATATAGAACTATGCAACACACGATGATCCCTGATTCCAATGGTAGAAATATTTTGGAGCTTGTCACTGGATTGCTCCCATATCCGGCATTTCCAACGATTTTTAAGGAAGGTAGCAAGGTCGATACAGACATAGTCAACTCTGGAACTGGTGTTTTCGCAATAGTAAGTGTCACCTACTTGGCAATGTGTGTTGAGAGCGACAAGGTTAGCATCAACAAGGAACTCCCTAAATTTGGTTCCATTGACATTTTCCTTGACAGGGTCACTATTTCCAACATGGGGGTTCAGATGGGTCCCGGCAGCGGCGAGCCCAAGGTGCGAATTGGCATCTGTTCCAAAATGATTTGGCACCGCTTGGGCATTTTCTTGCGGAGCTTCAAAGCCCACGCAAGAAGCCTGTCATTTTTTTCGCAAACTTGGCATGGGTGCCAGGGGCCATATACAGACACATGAACAGCACCTCAAGGTTTGCTTTTTTGTACCTCACAGCCCCTGCTCGACCCTGCAAGGATTTGGGGGAGAGTAGATGGCATTATTATTTTTAAATTATTTTTAAGGGATTTAAGGGGAAAGACATCATTTCGCACACTAAGAACAATTCCCCACGATTTGTTGAGTCCCGTTGAATTTGGTGCCCAGCCCCAATCAAAACAGGAAAACCCTTCACACAGAAATTGTCTACATGGACCAAACTTTTTTTGTTGGGTTCTGCCGGTTCCAGACAAACAATGAACATGGGCATTCTGCAACTCATTAATAATGGAAATCCACCGAGTGGAAGGGGCACTTTGGGGATTATATGCAACAACCTGTAAGTTCATGTGGGCAACTAGGATGGGAACCACATAAGCGAGATACCGGCTGAGTCTGCAATAACACATACACACTACGGCTTGGGTCCTCCACTCAACTTATGATTAGATTCAAACTCCGATCCCGCACACAACCAGGACCTCAGACCCAGAAGAGGGCACACCGAGTCCGGAGACTCTGATGCCGCCTTCCTGCCCGTATAAGTTCCAGCCAGACGGCTGCCAAGCCTCCAAGTATGTGCAATGTCACGAGTGAGTTTTCCAAGCATACATAAGCTCAAGCGAACGAAGCTGTTTGAGCTCCATATTTTCCTGCCTGATGAGTTTGCGAATGGTGCGAGTGTGGCACTGGAGTCGCATTGTAATGCTCCAGCCAGTGAAGGCCATTCCAAGTAAACTATTGCAACAATATGACACATAAGCCTCGTTAAGCTCCCGTTTTTGCATAACAAACTCCTGATTTCATTTATGGCATGGACGCGGGCCGGTTTTTTGAGCAGATTTTCATTGAAGAGTTCTAAAGCACACGGTCTCAAGCCTTGCATCAGGAACTGCCATGCAAGGGTGGGGGAGAGTTTGCTTAACACATGTTTCCACTCACCGGACTTAAGACACTCAGACGCCCATTTCTCAACATTTTGAACAAGGATGTCACAATTATGCCCGTGCAGCATGCCTCGCATGAGAGGATCTGGCGAGAACCTGTCGTTTTTTTTCGTTTGTTTGCAATAGGTGAGCTCAGACCATATAGAACTATGCAACACACGATGATCCCTGATTCCAATGGTAGAAATATTTTGGTGCTTGTCACTGGATTGCTCCCATATCCGGCATTTCCAATGATTTGTTCACCTCTTCCCTTTTTGAATGGCTCAACCGTTGAGAAATTTCTCGAGGTTCCTGCCCACCGGGGCGTAAAGCTCATCGGCCTCCGCGTAGTAGTTGATCTTTTCAGATTCCTGGACGTGCTTTCCTTCCTGCACCATCCTCTCAATATCAGCCACCTGCGCCGCATTGAACTCATTCTTCCCTTTCTTGAGTGCGCCTCCCATTCGGGAGTCCCGCTCATTTTGGACGTGGTCGAAGAGCTTCTTGCGTTGTTCTGCCGAGAAATGATGACTGAGTAAAGAGACTTGTGCCGGCAGGCAGAAAACCGGAAAGAACCGGTGGTGTGGTTTCAAGCGCTCCTCTGCCAGCGGAAGCATACTCGCGATGAAGTCTGGGACACACGCTGTTATCCGGGGCGGTGTGTACTCTTTTCTATTGCTCTTAAAGGGCATTTTTTCATCGATGTAGTCCTTGTTTAAGGACTTCAACGCCGTGTTCATCAGCTTGACTTGGTCGCCCTCCATTTTCTCAAAGTAATGGGGGAAGTTGGTTCCCCTGGTGACAACTACATAAACTATCACCAGGATCCCCACTGCAGCGCCGCCGGTCAAATTCATAATTTCGCCTCGTCCTTCAAGGAGGTCGAAACCGACCCAATCCAACGGCGTGAGGTTCCACTTGCGAAGGTCAGAAAAAGGGTTCATGGACCCAAGGTTGGTGACGCCAGAAGGCAGAAATAAAATTGTAGGGGTCGGGCTTGCATCGGGCCCTGAGCTGCTCGGTTGCTGGCTTGATGCTGCCGCCGCTTTGAACCAAGAAGTTGTAGTGTCTCCGGGACCGCCACGAAACACCGATGTAATGACCTCTCCGGCCTCCTCAATCCCAAGACTTTTCATCGCAATAGAATAGGTTTCTAAACACTCCTCTTCTTCCTCCGAGGAAAGATCGTCGCGCCGTCCAGCCTTGTAGACTCCCGAAGCCTTGCTCTCAGCATCTCCCCGGAAAACTTCGGGAACATGCTCGTGACATATTTTACCTGCTTCGCACCCGGGCGGATTTTGGGGTTTGCATTCCCCAACAAAGCTTCAGCATCCGCTGTGGAGATATTCCTAATCTCCAGACAAGGCAGCCAATGCGGATACTCTTCCTCCTCTTCTTCTACTTCGTCATCGCTCTCCTCTGCAGCTACTACACTCTCTTCCTCCCATTCTGCCAGTTCAGGAGGCTCCCCTCGGAGTCGGCACTTGAAGGGTCTGGCGAATGTCCCAGGATTACGTCAATCCGGCGGATCTCTTTAATGCTGAAGGAAACAACCCTTGCTGCTTGAAGTCAGCCTCCTCTTCTTCCTCAGACTCCTCTGAATCCTTGTAACCCATCCTCTTCTGCTTACTTGGAAAACCGAGAGAGGGCGGCTTTAAAAATGAAGGGCGAAGGTCACTCGCTGGAGCAACCGCAGGGTTCACCTCTTTGCTCCCAGTCGGCCGGTCCTCATCTATCCGCTCCAGGCCGCTGCCGCACTCGCTCGCTGAGTCGGGTTCCTCTTTCTTCTCGATCTGGTTGTAAGGGCGGAGCTCCGTCCATTGGGCTTCAGAGTACTTTGACACCAGGATATCGACAACTGTGAATTTTGTGGGGGATCCTAGATCCCTGTCTCGAAGATTGTCCACCCTGCGAAAGAATTCGTCAACGTTTTGCGTGTAGGCTTCATTCAAGTAGGTGACAGATCCTGTGACACACGGAGAAACTCTTTGCCTTTTTTGTCAACACCCTTTTCTCCGAGACCTACACGGATGAGAGGGTAGAAGAACGGGTGTTTCTCGGGCAAATCTATCAGCAATTCCGGTTTTGTGACGGTAACCGCAGAATCGACGGAGTCTATCTTTCTCTCAAGTGTGGGGGCAAAGTTTATGGCTTGTGCAGGGTTCTCCAGCATCGCCCGGTGGAAAGCATGTTCCGAAAAAGCCTCGCCTTCGGCATAACTCTGTGATCCGCTAGGCCGCGATGCAATCTGGCTCTGTTCCACTTCTGATTTCAGCAGGGCTGCCCTTAAAGCCTCAATTTCGCTCTCGCAAGACTCGATATAAGAGACCGCTCCTTTGAATTTCCCCACGAGCTCCTGAGCCTGCTTTTCATTCCGAGCAAGGATCCGACAGACCTTCTGCTCATTTTGAACCTGAAAGTCCCTCTCTTGCTCAGCTTCTTGCTGCTTCCTCTGGGCCGCCGCCAAAGCCGCTGTTGTTTTTGAAAGAGTTTCCGCAGCCTGGTCAATCTCCAATCTCCGGTCTGATTCGGCCACTGCCATCTCATTTCGCGCCGTGCATTCTATTTCCAGCTTGAGGGAATCATACACCTCCTCGCGGACACTCTCTCGTGCCTTCTTTTTCACCTCGGCTTTAATGCTCCTCCACGATTGGCTGGGGTCTATGGTGAGCGTGGCACACATCTTCTCGAAATTCGCACTCTGAGTCTCCAAACGCGAGATCTCATCCCGGCTCATTGCTTGCTTTTCCGATTCGCTCTCCAAACTCTCTCGTGCTTCGGCTTGTTCCAATTGCCCTTTCTTAGAGCCCTGCCCTCCTTTGCTTCGCCTGGGAGGAGAATTCCCTTTGTTTATTTGAGCCTGCGCAGCGGCCAATGTTGCCGCGAGATTTTTGTCAGGCTTGAAAGCTGCCGCTTCTTTGCTCTCCGACGCCTGCTGCACTTCCTCTGCTTCTTCTACAGATTTTGAAACTGGCGAAACCGCCAAACCACTTTCGACACCGATATCGTCCCCGTCATCGTCTGCAAGACTGTAACACTGTGGAGATGCTTTCGCCGTAAAGCCTGCAGAAGGAACTGGTGAACCACTGCTCAACTCAAGCTGTTTTTCAGCCAGCTCTCGCTGTGTCATATTATCCCAGGAGTCCGCAGATGCCATACTGCCAACCTGATCCAAGCTACTTGGATGCAAGAGGGACAGCGAAACTTCCGCGGGACGCCTTAACAATATACGGCTTGAGCCCACAGCAAAGAAAACCTATGCGGCCCATGAGACCCAAGGGGCCCATAGGGCCCAAGGGGCCCAGGCGTTCGGACGGCGGCCGGCGGCGGACGGCGGCGGCGGGTGTGCCGCCGCCCGGCGGGCGGCAGGCGGAAACACCGGAACATGCATCGGAAGGCAACCCTGGCCACGCCAGCCAGACCAGCCAGCTACATTATCTTGTGTAATTTAAGGGTTGTTTAAGGTACTTTGCATAAGGGCCATGGGCCCATTAGGGCCCATGGGGCCCTGGGGGCCCTAGGGGCCCATGGGGCCCAAGGGGCCCACGGCCGGCGGGCGGCGGCGGGCGGCGGGCGGGCGGCGGCCGGACAGCGGAAAGTACCCCTAAATACATTAAATTAAAAACGACCCTAAATTACGAAAGATAGAGTACACTGAAACTTGGCAGAAGCCTTTGTTCGCCCACCCCCTCCCCCCTAGCAAACATAGATATGTTTGCTATTACATGAAATGCGATCGCCATGGCACAGTCCGCCGACTTATCGGCGGGCCTAAGAAAGCCCGATTGGGAATGTAGGGGGGTGGATGCGAAATCTAAAAAATGGTACCATATTGTTGCCGGTATAATTTAAGCCATACTGGAAATATGGGCAATCCAAGAAATATGTAAAGATTCGGCACCCATTTTCAGATAAATCTGTCAGAAACGATTTGCTCTCAAAAAATGTCCATCATTCAAACATGTCCTGGGACAACTCGGTTTGGCTCACCGAAAACCTGTGGAGTCATCCAGTCACCAAATCTTCGCACACCCAGAATTGCAGTTGAAACGAAAAAGACATGCAACGCAACTTGGAGCCGGGTGCAGCCCAAGACCATTTTGCTCGACCCTTTTGGTGAAAAACGTTTGTGTGTAAGGCTTTTGTAAAGCTGCAACATAGTGTCACCGTCAACTGTATGTGTGGCATATCATGCATATACAGAGGGTTCGCTTCTAATTGGTCGCAGGTGCGCCGAATGAGAAATGAGCCGAATTAGAAATGAACCCCATGGTAGAGTGTCCGGGGGGCTAGAAAAAATGGAGGGGAAATTTGCCGCCTAAGCGGGAAATTTCGCCGACTTAATCGGGGTCCTAATGCCGCCATCGGGGGGGTCTGGGGGGGGGGCGAAGCCAACCTCAGCTTGTTGCGGGTGTTTGGGGGGCGCCAGCCCTTCAAAGCGCGCCGAATTAGAAATAAGCCCTCTGTATGTCTGGCTTACGTATGGCATAGTGCGCCTTTCAGAATATATCGAGGCGAGCTTCATTTTTTCAGGTAAACCTACGCAAAGCAAAATGCACGCACTGGTCGGTTAGGTGAATGTATCTGCCTATGGTGTTGGGCAGTCCTGGGTGTAGGCTCCTCGTGCATTTGCCGCCAGCATGAATTTGGTCCGGGTCTGGCTCGCTGGGTTTTGTTTCCCCACCCAATTTAGAGACTAATGGGTTGTAAGAAAAGTAGTCAATGGGGTTTGAGACTAATGGGGTTCAATTAAAAGGGGGATTAGACCCCATTAAGATTGAACCCCATTAAAGGAGAATGTATGAAGAATATGAGAAGGAATATTTTCCAATTTTAGTGACACCCCTGGGGGCCGCGGCCGAAGGCCGCAGCCCCCCGTTCTGTCCATTTCATTAGAATATATTCTTTATCATAACCCTTATATATATATTCTCCCTTACTGGAGTTTAATCTCATCGGGTTTCAATCCCCATTTCCATTCAAGCTCCTTGGTATTAAACCCCATTAACCACCTTCCAAGAAGGGCTGATGAGTGATGGGGTGTAACTCCACATCATGCTTTTCCCGACCCTTGCTCA
>Ga0099797_101351_pt1 | contig 13132 bp, 5 predicted proteins | sample Uncmet_Sort48C_1_FD_89871 | JGI IMG/M metagenome (GOLD analysis project Ga0099797, IMG submission 89871) | Marine eukaryotic communities from CALCOFI LINE 67, Pacific Ocean - C012_Sort48C_1 | ecosystem: Environmental > Aquatic > Marine > Oceanic | place: Pacific Ocean: Monterey Bay | collected... | reverse complement strand
ATCGATGCGATACTTTTAAAAAAAGAGCATATTTATATAAAAGGGGCATTTTTTTTAAAAAGATTACTTTGATAACAGGGCAACTTCATAAAATGCACGTCTATAATAGAGGGTTAATTTATAAAAAGCGCTTTTTTATAGAAGTGGGAATTTTCATAAAAAGAGGATCTTCATAAACAAGGCACTTTTATCGAAATGATACTTTTAGAAAAAAGAGCATATTTACGTAAAAAGGACACTTTTATAAAAAGATTGCTTTTTTAAACGGGCAATTTCATAAAAGTCACGTCTATAAAAGAGGGTTATTTTATAAAAAGTGCCTTTTTTTATAAAAGTGGACATTTTCATTAAAAGGAGATTTTCATAAACAGGGCACTTTCATTGAAATGACACTTTTATAAAAAGTGCATATTTATGCAAGAAGGAAACTTTTTTATAAAAAGATTACCTTTATAAAAGTGCAATTTCATAAAAGTCACATCTATAATAGAGGGTTATTTTATAAAAAGGCCTTTTTCAAAAAAGGGCATGGCACTTTTATAAAAAGGGTATTTTCATAAACAAGGTTCTTTTATCGATGTGATACTTTTAAAAAAAGAGCATATTTATATAAAATGGGCATTTTTTTAAAAATATTACTTTGATAACAGGGCAACTTCATAAAAGGCACGTCTATAATAGAGGGTTAATTTATAAAAAGTGCTTTTTTATAAAAGAGGACATTTTCATTAAAAGGGGATTTTCATAAACAGGGCACTTTCATTGAAATGACACTTTTATAAAAAGTGCATATTTATGTAAGAAGGAAACTTTTTTATAAAAAGATTACCTTTATAAAAGTGCAATTTCATAAAAGTCACGTCTATAATAGAGGGTTATTTCATAAAAAGTGCTTCTTTATTGAATTGTGCGTTTTCATAAAAAAAGCGATTTTCTTAAAAAGGGCACTTTCATCGAAATGACACATTTATAAAAAGAGCATATTTATGTAAAAAGGGCAGTTTTATAAAAAAGATTACTTTAATAAAAGGGCAATTTCATAAAATGCACATTTACAATAGAAGGATATTTTATAAAAGCGGTTTTTTTTTATAAAAATGCCATTTTCATGAACAGGGCTCTTTTATCGAAATGATACTTTTAAAAAAGAGCATATTTATGTAAAAAGGAAACTTTTATAAAAAGAATACTTTTATAAAAGCGCAATTTCATAAAAGTAACGTCTGTACTAGAGGGTTATTTAATAAAAAGGTCCTCTTTATAGAACTGTGCGTTTTCATAAAAATGGGGTTTTATAAACAGGGCACTTTGATCGAAACGACACCTTTATAAAAAGAACATATTTATGTACAAAGGGCACTTTTATAAAAAAGATTACTTTAATAAAAGGGCAATTTCATAAAAGGCATATTTATAATAGAATGTTCTTTTATAAAAAGGGCGTTTTTTTATAAAAAGGGCCCTTTTATAAAAATGGGTTTTCATAAACAGGGCACTTTTATCGAACCGACACCTTTATAAAAAGATGTGAGACCAATTTGATTGAATGCTTTGACAGGAAGCTAATTGAATATTTATGAAAAAGTGACACAATGCAATACAGGTATCAATTCTTGTTCAATTTCCATGAAATTCAATATTCTAACTAATTTTGAGACGGACATTTCATTTCATTTCATTAATCATTGATAAGAAATGACCTGATGATGAAATGATGTCTTTCGCTTGTCAAACATAGCCGAAATCGCCCAGAAACTGGTACAAGGGTTATTTTTCGGTCAAAATTGTCAAATATGATATCTATTTTGTAAAAATGATGACACATTGTACCATCGGAGCCTAGAAATCTGTCAGATTTGCCTATCAGCATAAGATTTCAAGGTAAAGAACAGTGTGTTTAACAAAATAATAGATATTGATGTTCGAATTTACTGAATAAAGAAACACATTCATAGTAAATCAATCAAAATTATTTTGGTGATTACCTGTGTATGTGTTTTAAAATTGTTCAATCTTACCAAAACATGATGCCTATGTGATGAATATTGCAAAAGAAGATAAATTAAATGGTTTGCACCATGATAATCTTTTTTGTCAAGAGTTTTCTCTGTAACTGCCCATACAATCCTTCTAATTATTGGGTGTGAAGACAAAGGGTCAAAAGGTTTAAAAGATGATGAGGTTGGATTTTTTTCGGGGAATGTGGTTTTCCTAAAATTTTGGCAATTGTCTCAAAACGTTTTTAGCTGCGAAGGCAGCTCTAGGTTTTGGTTTGTTAGTTACTTTGTTAGTCTGTCTGTTAGTTAGTTTTTTTGACACCCTGTAAAGAATGACCTGCATTATGTGGCACCTAGTCTCTGGAGATAGAAAATTTGGAAATTGACAATTAGTCTTGGAAGGATATGAAGATGGGTAAACTTGAAAAAGTTCTACTTCATTCTGAAGTTTGGAATATGAAGACTTCTTTACACCTTTTTGACATCCTGTAAAGTATGCCTTGCATTATGTGGCACTTATTCTCTGGAGAGAGAAAAAAAAATCAATTTTTATTTCTTCAATTTTTTTGGTTTTGAAGATGGAAGTTAAAGTTTTTTTTCTTCTTCTTCACATGTCACATGACTATTAATAGGCATGACGTAATCATATTTTACCTTTTAGCTTTAAATATGAAGAAACCTTACTTAGAGGTTACCTTAGCAAAATTCTTCTTCAATTTCCCATATTCTCGAGTCCCGAATAATCGGGCCGGGACGATTATTAATTCAGCGAAAATTTTTAGTAAAATTTTTGATACTTCTAATACAAATCTTTCATTTTGACGTACTATTTTCTCGAACTTTCATCCCCCCACATTATACCAGCCACCCCGATTATTCGGGACTTGAGAGTATAGGGGAACCCTCAGCAATTTTTTTTAAATTCTTTATTTTTTCATTGCGAATCCAATGGGCATACTCCCAGGACCCCAAGTCCTATAGTTTTCCTTTAAATGACCCCTAAAGTTTTGGGTCAACCCAAATTACAATTTTTTTTGAATTCATTTTTAGCTGCGAAGGCAGCTCAAGGTTTTGGTTTATTAGTTAGTTAGTCTGTCAGCCTGTCTGTTAGTCTGTCTGTTAGTCACAAATATTTGACATACATAACCCACATCTCACTCTCTTAGTGAGACTTAGAGATTTTTTGCCAATTTGGAAAGTGGCACTTAGATTTTTTTTCGAATTTTTTTTCTTCAAATTTTTTTTCTTCGATTTTTAGCTGTGAAGGCAGCTCTAGATTTCACTTTGTTAATTAGTTCATTCCTTAGTTCGTTAGTTCGTTTGTTAGTTACACTTTTTGACATCATGTACAGAATGACCTGCATTATGTGGCACTTAGTCTCTGGAGATAGAAAATTTGGAAAGTGGCACTTAGAATTTGAAATGTGGCACATAGTCTTGGAAGAATATGAAGATGAGAAAAGTTGAAAAAGTTCTTCTTCATTCTGAACTTTGAAACATGAAGATTAATTTGGATAACCCATCATCTTATACGTATGGGGATCCACCCAGGCAAAACACATGTCTACAATGAAAATAACACCAACTTCACTAAATATTGGCTTCTTAACTGTAACAATTTGTGGCGATTTTGCCTGGACATTTTACATTATCATAAATTTCTTCATATAAATTCACACAAAACATTTCATATAAGCATATAACCACTCATAAGATTCAACTCACTTATACATAAACTACTGAAATTTCATAGAGTTAATCGCTCATTCAAGCATAAAAATTACTGTAATAAACGCCCATTCTATAAATTATATTAAGCCATATAGTCGAATTGCGCGCTTAAATAAATGAGTCCCAAATCATGCAATTTTTATAGATTATTCGCATACCACAAGTTCCTATGACGTAATGATTTACAACGTCAATGTCTTTACGCTCAAACATATATTTCTTAAAATTAGCTGCGAAGCTTGTCCCAAATTAACTCAACAAATGTATATTAGTGACAGCTATTATCGGGTTTCTAAATAAATCACCAAGTCCATTTTGCTAAAATGTTGCATAGACAAGTCAAACATCAGTTATCTAAAAGTCCAAAACAAAGATTTCTTCTTCTTCTTCTTTTTTTTTTAGCTGCGAAGGCAGTTCTAGATTTCACTTTGTTCGTTAGTTAGTTCGTTCGTTAGTTACACTTTTTTGACATCCTGTACAGGATGACCTGTATTTTGTGGCACTTAGTCTCTGGAAATAACAATTTGGAAAGTGGCACTTAGAATTTGAAATGCGGCACATAGTCTTGGAAGAATATGAAGATGAAAAAAGTTGAAAAAATTCTTCTTCATTCTGAACTTTGAATTATGAAGACCTCTTCTTCTTCTTCTTCCTTTTTTTTTTGAATTTTTTTTTACCTTTTTTTTTATTTTTTTTTCTTGGATTTTGACTTTGAATATTTTTAGAGTTGGACTTAGATTTTTTTTGATTTTTTTTTTTTGAATTTTTTTTTCTTTTTTTTTTTTATTTATTTTTTTTTCGATTTTGCCTTTGGATTTTCTTTTAGAATTTTTTTTAAATTTTTTTTTTAAATTCCATTTTGCTGTGGCTCCTTCGCAGCTTGTGACATCACTTCAGTGATTCACTCCGTACTACAATAACCACTTTTATTATTCTCCTGTCCTATGAAATGGTCTTGGTCACATTTCAAGTTTTTTTATCAAATTCTTGCTTCTTTTGTAACTCGCATGGTTTTCATAATTTTTTGGAGAACGCAAGAAGACTTTGCTGCAGTATTAGCATGAATTAAATTGGCCCGCGCCCCCTTAAATTTTGCTTGCAATCCGCGAAACAGCTTCGCGACATTTTTTTTAAAACGCTTGTTTCTTATGCAATTCTGATAAATTATTGATCAACAGAGCACATACATTCAAAATAAACTCTGCATCTTGTTTTGGTTGCGAAAACTAGATGCATTTCAGACGGAATAAGTCATTTCTTTCATACCTGTATAGTGTCTCCTACAGTTAAAAGGACAATTGAAGAATTCCATGCATATCCAAGACCGAAATCTAAAACATAAAGGATATAAAGACAATAAGTTTTAAGGAGCTCATACATTGAAAAGTCTTTGTGAGATTCTTATCAAAAGATTCGTAAGCAATGCATTAGGCAGGGTATCGAAAAATCAATTACTATCTGGGAACGCGAAAATCTGGTTAAAAGTCTTCTGCGAAACTATATGTTAAACGTTATTGTTAAATTCGTTCATGGATATTTATCTTTAAGTTCCGTTCCTTTGTACCCATCCACCCTTGAGAACTGCCTTCATTTTCACCGTGTTAGCAGAAAGTCATTTCTCAATCATACACATTTTGTTCATGGAACGGTAACACTACTAACACCTGCTAGGATCAGGAACGTTGTGTATGACAGCAGTACTCTACCATTTAACCCAAGGCTTTGTCATCTCACCCATCATGACTCATATTACACATTTATTTGGACCTACCTTTGAATTAAGGACCCACATTTAGTGGACCCACCATTGAATCCACCCTCATTCAATGGACCTACCTTGGATAAGGTCATTGGATGGACCCACCAACCACGAGATTGAATGACTAACACTCTTGTTTGACAAGAAACTAATCAAAATCAATCTAGAAAGTTTGTTAAGTTTTCTGCAATTTTTGAACAAAATGTTTCTTCCAATTTTCCTAAAGTTAAAAATCACGAAAGAATGGGCATAAATGACAATTTCATGACTTCCTTTAGAGTCTTCCAAATCTCGTGCCAACGTGCCTTACGTGCCCTCGTGCCTCGTGCCATACGTGCCCTCGTGCCCTCGTGCCTTACGTGATCTCGTGCCCTCGTACCAACGTGCCCTCGTGCCACCAAAAATTTTTTACGTGCCTTCGTGCCCTCGTGCCCTCGTGCCTTACGTGCCATCGTGCCCTCGTGCCAACGTGCCCTCGTGCCTTACGTGCCCTCGTGCCACCAAAATAAATTTACGTGCCTTTGTGCCCTCGTGCCCTCGTGCCAACGTGCCCTCGTGCCTTACGTGCCCTCGTGCCACAAGAAAGATTTACGTGCCCTCGTGCCCTCGTCCCTTACATGCCTTACGTGCCCTCGTGCCCTCGTGCCAACATGCCTTCGTGCCTGACGTGCCCTCGTGCCACCAAGAGATATTTACCAGCCTTCGTGCCATCGTGCCCTCGTGCCAACGTGCCTTCGCGTCTTACGCGCCTTCGTGCCCTAGTGATGAAAATGAAAAGTAAATATGTAAGTTTAACAATACTGTTTTTAACATAAAGTTTCTTTACAAACATTTTAACAATATAAGCTCTATACCGTTAATATCGTCTGGAACACCAAGAGCACCTGATCATTTTAGGAGATAGAAATAAAGTCTGGATTTAGCATGGAATTAGTATGGTAATTATCAGATCTTTCCATGGAATTACCTTAAAGGTATAAATTTTCGCGCGTTTTAATTTTCGTGCGATTTTGCGCAGGTGGTCTAAAATGCGCGAAAATTAATACCGTTATTACACGCAGTAGAGGGGTGCGCGAACATTAGTACGCGCGAAAATAGTATTTTTACATTTTTTTTAATTTTGCAATCTGAAAATACCATATCTAGGCATTATGTGAAGTCAAAAATTCGCGCATCTATCCTGCGCGAAATTTTACAATTACGTCAGATTTATGGGTGCGCGAAAATTAGTACGCGCGGAAATTAATACAATTTCACGCACCCCTGGTGCGCGAAAATTAGTGCACGTGAAAATTAATACCTTTAAGGTACTCTGGAAATGATTGTTATTCCATATAGAGTGAAATAGGCAGATTTATCTGGTTTTGCCTTGTTTGTTATCGGAAAAATTATTGAATTCATCTGGAATTGAATGGAATCTCCAGATAAAACAGCCAGTATAACTACAGATACTCCATACTATCTCGAGATAAATCGAATCGAACTTGGCCTGGAGCTCCAGACAATTCCATACAACTTCAAATAATAATACCAGTTCAGCTCCAGATAGTATCAGACTTGCTCCAAACAGTGGTCTGGAGCTCCAGATAATTCCATACAACTCCCGATAATACCACCAAGTCACCTCCAGATAGTACTTGCCTTGCTCCAGTCATACAAAACTGAACTTTGTCTGGAGCTCCAGACAATTCAAGAAAAATACTGACTAATTATCTTCTATCTGACTGTTAAATACCTAGAAAATGCTGATTTCAACTCAAAATTAATGGGATATCCCGATAATATATATTGCAAATGTTGCCCACCAGATAGGTCCATAAGGGTCCAGTTAAAATAAATCATAATAACAATTCTAAAAATAATTCATAAAGTGTTATTTGACCCGTAACAATGAAAAGTACTGATATTTATACGTGTAGATTATTATGAATTACCAAGGAGCTTTGTGTGTAAGAAGACCAGTAAGAATGGGATAGATGGAACGTAACTTTATGCTTCTATTTTCAATATGTTTTCCCAAAAGAATTTTTTTGCGGCCGCCCGGTTGAGATTTTTTTTTCGTCACGCGGTGCGTCGGAAACAAAGCTATATTCTTTATTGACCCCAAAGTAAGTTTGCCTCCTTACTTACATTGTCCACTAGATTCAAGATACACCACTTGTCAGGGGGTAATTTGTTTTTGTGTGAGGAAGTGGTTAAAGCTAGTATGCAATTTCGTCGTAAAATCCAGGACAATTGACAAAATAATGTTTTGTAAGTTATGTCATGTCATTCTCCTAACAGATCTGTAAGTACCAACTTTTCGTAGTAGTATGAAATTACGGCATCTACAGCACTTTTTTGAGGATCAGTAGAACGTCATCCGTCACCCTTCCCGCCTACTGAGAATAGACCACCACCTTTCACGAGACACCACACCGAAAATAGACCCCCCCTTTCTCACACACATACATACACAGCTAATCAAAAAGAGCGCATCTCCATCTGCAAACCTCTCGGCATAATATCTTTCTCATTCAGTTGTTCAAGTAATGAAACATTATTTTTTCTTCTCTTCAATATTAATAATACAATCACAGTTATATAAAAAATTTCTAAGATATGAACATCTTCTAGACCTCAGTAGCCAGTCAAAGATATCCATATACGCTATTTACAAGTATCAAAATGAAGTCCAATTAAAGTCTAAACGCTGAGAATGGTCAGATACCCATCCACTACCAACTCGTTCGTAATTTTCTACTAAATCCATCAATTCTTCGGCAGATTCTTCAAGATTATGATCCAAATTAGTAGGTAAGTAAACGCTCACAGGATCTGTATGTAGAACAACAGGGGGTTCACATTTTAGTTCCGGATCGGAACCCTAATGGAATATGACATATCCTGACACAGTATGCGTCAACTGTTTTGTATGATCGCGTAAATGTTTTGTGATGATCGATTTCATAGATTTCATCGCATCCTTTAGCAAAACAACTGGATCAACCATGTTGTAATCATCAGGAATTTTGAAAGTCCAATCAGCTATAATTCCACCAAATGCTGCAATACGAAAATGAGGAGAAAATTCTAGTTTCTTCGCTGATGTGAACTTTTTACTATTTATTTCACCGCCTTGGACATGTCGAGAGCAAGTTTTCACATGCCATTCCTTGTGCTGTTTACGTGCAAATTCTTTTCGACATATTCCACATTGATGATGTATCTTCTTTTCATGCACTTGTTCTCTATGACGCTTGAGTTCACGAGAATAGGAAAATGTTTTACTGCTAATCTCGCAGATATGTCCATCCATCTTCGAGTCCTATCTTTGAAAGAATAATTTCTTAGCGATTTCTTTTCATATATAGTATTTACACCAAGTTGTCAATCAAACAAAGTTTGCATCAAGTTGCCGAGTTAAGGTGATACAGTAAGATTTTCGTCGAATGTACGATTACCATATTCAATATATTCATCCCCTTGTAAGGATAAGTAGAGGGAAAGGAATGGTTAAGACAGAGTGCACGCATTTGATGACGTCATACAATAGATTGGGAGGGGTAAATTAACGAAAAGAAGTATTCTGATTGACTTAGAGATATCACATGACGTCTCTAGTACTATATAACTAAAATGTTGCAGAAAATGAGGTTACCTAGCAACCACAGGTGTCCATAGCAACCTTGAACAGATCGTGGTAAAAATGGGTACAGAGACTAAATATGGACCAAGGAATACAGTTATAATACTATATGGCTGAAATGTTGCAGAAAATGAGGTTACCTAGCAACCACAGGTGTCCATAGCAACCTTGAACAGATCGTGATAAAAATGGGTACAGAGACTAAATATGGACCAAGGAATACAGATATAATACTATATGGCTGAAATATTGCAGAAAATGAGGTTACCTAGCAACCACATAGCGTCCATAGAAACCATGGATAGATAAGACTAAAAATGGGCTCAAAGACTAAATATGAGATAAGGAATACAAATATGGTAGTCTTGACATCTAGCTCATTAATTATCCATGAACTGGTAAATATGATCATATCAAGACATCGGTGCCTCACTTTTGTGCCTCACTTTTAGTCACCACTAATAGAAATTTCTAAACTGAATCACCGTCTCATATCAAGATAGGCAACATGATAGACAGAATGATAAAATGGACCTTGAATCAAGGTACACGAGGTGCAAGCCAAAGTGGCGTGCTCGGCGTGCCAATTTGCGTGCAAAGTTGCGTGCAAATACATATCTGAGAAATTACATGCATACGTACGTACACATACCTACACACAGCTAATCAACCACAATGTAGATAAAATGTAGATAAATGTAGATAAAATGTTGATAAAATGTAGATATACACAATGTAGATATACACAATGTAGATGAATTGTAGATAAATGTAGATGAAATGTAGATAAAATGTGGATATACACAATGTAGACATACACAATGTAGATGGATTGTAGATAAATGTTGATATACACAAATCTCATACACACTCTAAGATACACTTTTATATACTTTATACACTCTAAGATACACTTTATACACTCTACGATACACTTTCATAAACTCTAAGATACACTCTGAGATACACTTTATTCACTCTAAAATACACTTTCATACACTCTAAGATACACTCTGAGATACACTATATACACTCTAAAATACACTTTATATACTCTAAGATACACTTTTATAGACTTTAGGTACTCTAAGATAAACTTTATACACTCTAAGATACACTTTCATACATTTTAAGATACACTCTAAGATACACTTTATACACTCTATGATACACTTTCATACACTGTAACATACACTCTGAGATACTCTTTATACACTCTAAAATACACTTTATACACTCTAAGATACACTTTATACACTCTAAGATACACCCTAAGATACATTTTATACACTTTATACACTCTAATGTACACTTTCATACACTCTAACGTACACTTTGTACACTCTAAATGTACACTATGTACACTCTGAATGTATATTTTGTACACTCTAATGTGCACTATGTACACTATGTACTCCCTAAATGTACAGTATGTAGATAAAATATAGATAAAATGCTTACATATAGGCTGACATACATGTTTACATATGCTTGCATGTTTAAATATAGCTGACATATAGGCTTACATATAGGTTTACATGCTTACATATGCTTACATATATGCTGACATATAGGCTTACATATGCTTACATAAATGCTTACATATAGGTTTACATATGCTTACATATAAGCTGACATATAGGCTTACATATGCTTACATATATGTTTACATATAGGCTTACATGATTACATATAGGCTGGCATATAGGCTTTTATAGTCGTCTATGCACACTTTAATCTACACTATGTCAACTCTTAAACATACACTACATACACACAAGACATACACATATACTTACATAGAAGTCAAGATGAACAAGATGGCGTCGGCCATCTTGAATCCTTATCGATTGTTGTCGTTTTAAGAGAAAAATGACACTAATCTCTGTTTCCTATGAAATCTCGACGAAAAAAGAAATGCTACATCATCAAATCTGACTTATATAGAATATCAACCGCAAAGAGACTTGTAACAAGAAACGTGGCAATACGTGATTGGATAATCTGAATTCGAGCAATAGGGAATTTCCCTAGGAATGTAAAAAAAATCCTTATCATAACAACCCTACAGAAGCTATAAAAGCTATGTAAAAGTGTATCTTAGAGTGTGTATGAGATTTGTGTATATCAACATTTTATCTACAATTCATCTACATTGTGTATGTCTACATTGTGTATATCTACATTTTATCTACATTTATCTACAATTCATCTACATTGTGTATATCTACATTTTGTATATCTACATTTTATCTACATTTTATCTACATTTATCTACATTTTATCTACATTGTGGATATCTACATTGTGTATATCTATATTGTCTACATTTTATCTACATTTTATCTACATTGTGGTTGATTAGCTGTGTGTATGTATGTGTACGTACGTATGCATGTAATTTCTCAGAGATGTATTTGCACGCCACTTTGCATGCCACTTTGACTTAGCTACGCCAAGCACGCCACTTTGGCGTGCACAAGACTTGTACCTCGTGTTCCTTGACTCAATCATATTGCCTATCTTGAGTTTAGAAATTTCTATTAGTGGTGACTCAAAGTGAGGCACAAAAGTGAGGCACCGATGTCTTGATATGATCATATTTACCAGTTCATGGATATTTAATGAGCTGGGTGTCAAGACTACCATATTTGTATTCCTTATCTCATATTTAGTCTCTGTGCCCAAAGAAAAGTATACAGACTAACTGCATTCCAACCAACAGCTCCATTATCTGGATCCAATTACGTTCGGAAGTCATCAGGAGGAAACCATGCCACCCAGTTTCGGCCCCTATTCCTCGACTGCATTGTGACATGGCGGGCCCCCTCCAATTGGAGGCTTCCGTAATCAGTGTTGACTGGATCTTTCGCTACTTGCTCTTACTAACTGACGTCAGATAACATTGCATTGTAGTCAGCATAAGCAGGTCTTCATTTTCCCTTTTCCCTTCTTCTGCTTCCTCTTTTCTACAGATTCCTTCTTACTGTTCCTTTTCCATCCAATTGGCATCATCACGCTTTAACCAGATGAAAAATGATGCTCTTTCTACCACTTCTTGGAGTTTTTCAGTTAACTTTTTAACTTCTTTATTACTTAGACAAAAACGACTTTTAAACAACTTGGTTAGATTTTTGTCAACATATCCACGGCATCCTACAGCTAGATGATAGTATTCAGTATCCCATCCTTTATCTCTGCATGCTTCAATCAACTTCTCATACCTTTGTTCTTTCCTTTCTTCTGCTTTCTTGATATTTTCTTCCCAAGGAATTGTTAATTCTAGGATGATTACTATTCTTTTCTCTGTCTTCCAGATAACACAATCAGGTCTTTGTGATGTTACAGTTACTGGGAATACCAATTGTGAGTCTAAATCAGCGGCTACATTCCATTTCCCTGTCCATCTTGTATCTTGTATCTTTTGTATCTTTGCCATTCCGCTATTATTTCTATTCCCTTCTTTATGAAAGATTACTTTTTCCTTTTTCTCGACTGTTGGTATCCTTCCTTCGTTTATATTCTTTACCACACTTTCCAAGCAATCAACTATCACTCTTAAGACTTGATTGTGTCTCCAAGTATACCTGACCTTCAGGCCCAATGTACACGATGAGAGTATATGGCGTAATGAGCCATACTGTCCACATCTGCATTTCTCATTTTCCGAAATTTTCCATCTCGTCAAATTTTCTGGTGTTGGAAGCATATCATAAGTTGATTTGACAAGAAAACTGAGCCGTGCCGGTTCCCATTTCCATAGATCTTTCCAATTTAATTTACGTTCTACAACATCCTCTTCCCATTTGACACATTGACCTTGTTGGTTACACTGAATCAAATGTAGATATCGCTTCTCTTGCTCGTTTTTTCTCACTTCTGTAACCACTGCATCTCTTTTCTCTTTCTCATTACCAGCATAGAATGGTTTATATTTTCCTACACCTAACCCTGATCTTCCAGTCTGAGTATATCCAACTATATCTTGATGGCTGAGCTTTGACATTATGTCATCAA
>Ga0099797_101348_pt1 | contig 13164 bp, 13 predicted proteins | sample Uncmet_Sort48C_1_FD_89871 | JGI IMG/M metagenome (GOLD analysis project Ga0099797, IMG submission 89871) | Marine eukaryotic communities from CALCOFI LINE 67, Pacific Ocean - C012_Sort48C_1 | ecosystem: Environmental > Aquatic > Marine > Oceanic | place: Pacific Ocean: Monterey Bay | collected... | reverse complement strand
CTAAACATCCGTTGCGTTTTTTTTTGGCGGGGGGTGGCGGGGGGCGGGGTCACATTTTAGGAATTATTGCAACAGGCTCGCCATAAGTTAGGGGGAGAGGGGTCCTAACCCCACATTTTCTGTCTGGCCATGCAGACTTGACTCCTACCAATTTACTGTGCAGTGCACCGTTAGATCATTGCAAACCACATGCCCGGGAATTCGTCGTGTATTCGTCCGATGCATAATTGTTTCTTGCATATGTTTTGGTTTGTTGCCGTGTGCCCTTTCCAAATAATGAGGATTGCGCTCGTTTCGGTGTTCACATGTTGTTGCTTCACAGGGTTATGATCACATGGGTCTTGCTGCTCATTCCCATGATGTTCATACGGTTGGTGTACTAAATTACTCCGGATATCTGAATAAAAGTTTATGGTGTTTGTAATTGCTTCCGGCCGGCATCTTCTGAATTATAATACATTCGTTGCCGGTATGTTCTAAATTATGATATATCGGTTTCCGGTATATTCTGGTTTAGAACATCCGTTTCCGATGATCGCATATGTATTAAACTAGAATATTTCGGATTCCGACCTATTCTAATTGAGAATATACCGGAATCCGATATATGTATATATATACTCATTCAGAATATATCGGGAGCCTGGAAATTGTTACAATTATTAAAACTATTACACTCATTAAGTCGATTCCCGATAAGCAACACCATGGCAACACTATGGTCAGATTCTTGTTCGGTGTGCGTATGCGTTTTTTTTTTTTTTTTTCGATCGTGTGTTCTCCTCGAACGGTTGGTGAGAGAACTCCCCAAATCATAAAACTCCAAAATTGTTTGGATTCGATTGATTGTACAATGGCTTTGCCCATTTCTTTATACAAGTTCTATGCAAAAAAACACCCCAGATGCATTTAAACACATCCCCGACCTGTTTTAAGGGACCCGGAGGTCGGAACATAGGCTTTAAGGATCTGGGGTCGGAAAATACGGCTAAGGTGTTGCTTAATTTTGTCTGTCGTCTGTATGCTTAATTATTCCTGGCGTTATGTGCATCCCGCCGAGCCGGGATCAGAAAATCATGTGTTATGGAGGACATTGAAGAGGAGAGTTAGTTTGGAAGTCTTCACCGAGTGTTCACAATTCCAGGGCCCAGAAGCATGCACAACATATTCTGGGTATGTATATATGTTGCTGAATTTCATGCGGTGCCCCTAAATCACATTTTCCGGCCACGGGTCCCTAAAGCATGTTTTCCTTTCACGGGGCCCTTCAAAACAGGTCTGGGACGAGTCTACATCCATTTGGGACTTTGGAGCGAATTTACATGTGGAACCTTTAAAAACAAACATCGCACGATACTTGTTTTGCTGTATAACAAAAATAACCTAGCATCGTATTTCTGTTATCTATGAAAGGGTATCATACTATATTTGACTTTTTGTTATATAACAAAAACGGTATCATGCTATATTCTTGTTATATACCAAAAAAGGTATCATACTATGTTTGGTTTTCGGAACGGAGTTCTGTTGGGATTTTGAAGCCTCATACAATCGATAGGAACCCCTTAATAAAAACAAAAAATGAAAACAAATGATCCTCAAATTTCGGGGAGTGTGTTTGCCAGTTCTTCTTGAAGAACATGGTTTCAGAAAATGAACACATGGGAGAAAAATCCAGGGCCTAGATTCATGCAGAACACATGTCGGTTGTTAGATCTTAGGTTATGTTGGTAGCCGTGTTCTTACTTGTTACGGCTTCGGTGGGTAAGTCAGTGGAGTGCACAAACCCGGACCACATAAGCCATAACTCCATTGTTTGTTGGCTTGTAATATCTTTGGGGTCAGTGGGCCGTTGCATTGGGTTGGGATGGAATTTGTATGTGTTTTTGTAAAACAGATGGAATTTGAATGTGTGGGGGCAACCAAATCGCAACATAATACAAGAGAGGCTTATGATTAAGCATAGCTTGATGATAATTCCCAAGGTTGATGAGGGCAAAGCAAACTAGTGACTACCTATGTTGTGTCACGAGCCCATCTAGGTTGATGAGAGCCGGAAAAGTAGAGAATAAATTGCAGTCCCGTCCTCGAGAGCCCAAACCTTGAGAAAGACCCTCCAGCCCTACCGAAGTTGGTGTTGGAGGTTTCTCCCCTCTCTCATCAACCTACGTTGGCTCATGAATCAACTTATATATTCCCTAGGTTGGTTTGTCATCATCTTAGTAAGTTCTCTTACCATAAGTCTATGAGATTGCACCATGTTGTATATTTGGCATCGTGGTGTTTTCCGTGTCTGATTTTTTCAGTTAATAATCTCTGTCGATGTGTACATAGAGTCATATGCTTCTCTCTCTCAATATATATATATATATATATATATATATATGCACATACGGAATACATATACATGTATATTTGTATATATATATATATATGTATATATTCATATCATGTGCTTATTCTAAGTATATCCTTACAGTCCATGTGCCGCCCATGTGTTGCATCTGAAATTAGCCCGCCATGGCAGGAACGGATGCAAGTATGCCGGGCTGCACTTGGAGCCATGCGCTTTGCGCTCCCACCAAGGAGTTGCAGGGTAGGTGCACGGAAAGGACACAGGGGATCATAATGTAAACATTGTAATATATATATATATATATATATATATGTGATGGGTGTATACCATGACATTATGTGTTTTCATTCGTGGCCGCCCAGTGAAATACAATTCCAATTGTATTGGCAGTGTTGCTTGCTTGCAAATTGACAGACGCGTGCTAACGTCGGCTTTGCATAAACATTACCTTAATCATTATGTTTGATTGCTCCGTTCTGGAATTGTCGGATTATTGAGCCGACCATTGTCCTTGCCAGCAGACCTTTCTCATTTGGTCTTTTCCGTTGCCTTGCATTAGCCCAGCTGCGGGTGATTTTGATCGACATGTGCCGTGCAAGCTTTGCTTGCGAACTGATTGTTTTGGACATATGCTCCAGGCCTGAATCTTATTTCTCACTAGCTAGGTGTTTTTTTTTCTGGTTGTTTGGTCTGCATCTAGCTATTGTTGTTGAGTTCATTCTACCTTAAACCCAGGAGTGACATATGGTGGTAGTGTATATAAAAGACGTGTCGGGGCTCCTCCGAACAATACAGGTTGCCTTCCTTGGAGCAACCAGCTATTTGTCGTTTGTTGTTGTTGTTTTGTTCGGGGGAGGGGCACTTGACAGTTCTTTGATTTTTTCTGTTTTTTTGGAGTTTAAGGTTTGTGGGTTGGGTGTGTTTTTCTTCCAAGTGACATGTTGGCAGTCTGAACCCCCGGGTTATATCAACACTAGTCAAACAGCATCACATTCAAAAAGATAGTGGTAAATAGTTTGAACCATTTCCAAACACCAATCTGATGCAGAACACATGCCTGATGCATTTAGACGCAAAGATGTTCCGACATTACTTTCATTCTGTTTTGTCTTGAGATTTATGGGCATGTTGGGTTTTCAAGCAGTGAGTTGCGTTGCAGCTCTACACACCAACGGATCTACTTGCGAAAGGGGTAAGTGTTATAGCAAATTTTCAAGGGTAATGGTGTTGAAGATTCCTGATAGCACACCCTCAGAAAATAAATGACGTTGGCGTTTTATAAGCATCGCATATGAAAGCAAATAAATTAACATCTGGCACCAAATAAATGAAAGTTCTGCGCCAATTCAATGTAAGTCGTTTCATGCTCTCTCAACTGTTCACTATTGAAAGCCACTTCGTTTTCCTTCATGGTTTTGCTTTGGCTTGTTCATGTCGTCCTAACTGCTACGTCTGAGGGTTGTGCTTGTTTCCTTTTTTTTTTTTCTGATTTCCCCAGAGGTGCTTGAGCAATCGATTATATGTAGTGGTATGCAGAAATCGACATACCCGACCCCGAGTGAATACCACTCACGCAGATGTTTATATTGGCAGAAATGGGGTGGATCGTATATTAAGTCGGGACATGTCGGCTGCCTTGGGAAGGGTACTTGGTGGTCTTTTCTGAAAGAGGAGTGGTGTGCATCTTTAGTGGTGTGCAGAAATGGCTGCGCCAAACTGCAAATAGTTCGAAGTTACTAAGCCTTTGCTCTCCGAGACTGAACTCTGCTCTGTTTTGCTCTGTTTCGCCGTCCTCCATCAATTCATAGATATGCCCAGTTTCACATGAGTATATGTATATACATAATAGTGGCAGGGTGGGCCAGGCAAGCGTGGGAATGGGTCCGGCTTGTCTAAAGGCAGGAGAGTAGCTGTCAAGCTGTAAATATCAATGTCAGCCAGCGCCGGCCCATATCTTCGAAAAGACTCCCGGCATCACTAAGTTCTCCCAGCGTCATGTTGTTCCGTTTATTTGTAAACTTGTAATCTCATGTGTGAGGCTTGCTACGGACCAATCATAGCCTTGTCTCATCTCACGCAGTGTGCACACAGTCCTTGTGCCTTTTCTGGTCATACGGTTGCAGGTATAGTTTAATCCACACACTGCAGGAAATATATAGGAATCTTACGAGAAATATATAAACAACCATTAATTAAATCCGGTGTTGGATTTGGTACCCGCTTCCAAATCGAAATATATCAGAAACTACATATAATAACCATTGTTGCTCTCAAAAGGTTGTCCATCATTCAAATTTGTCCTGGGACAGTTCGTTTTGGCTGAGTTTTAAAAAACCTGGATTCGTCCGCTCACCAAATCTTCGCAAACCCAGAATTCCAGACGGACGACACCATTTGGGGCCGGGTACACCAAATATCAGCCCGAGATCATTTTTCTAGACACTTCTGGTGAAAAACACGTTAGTGTTATAATCCTTCTGTAAAGCTGCAACATTGCCCAGGTGCGGCCTAACTACCCTCAACAGTATCAGATTAGATGACATCATAGTCCGAAATCTTTATGAGGAAGTCGAAATTTACAGCCCTTGGTGGCTTAGTCGTTGTGGTCATTTGTGAGAATAGAAAGAAAGACTGCGGCTGAGTGACATCATTTCTTGTTTCCCCCTTGTTGGATAACCGTTGTAGCTTCAAGTATTTTGGTTGGGTTTCCATGATTGCAGTTCACTGACAGATTCCGTGTGCCAGCGCGTGGTGCCTGCAGCCAGGTATTTTTTTAGCAAGAGATCAGGGATCAGCGCGTGGAGCCTCGAGGACCTGAAACAAAAAGAGGCTCCGAAGGCGGCTCCTGAGGCAGCTCCCAAGGCACCAGTTGATCTGCAGCATTTCCTCCAGCATGGCTTCGCAAAGCCGCTCGAGTCAGAGCAGGACAAAAACAACAAGAAGAAGCGAAAGAAAACTAGTGACGAGCTGGAGAAGGACGAGTCAGACCTTGCCCGAGCCGAGAAGAGTCGTTGGAATGACTGGAATGAGGGAGGCACAGGTGGCTACACCGCCGCTTTCTTTTCAAAGTATAGAAACGCCAGGGCCTTTCCTGAAAAGGTCAAGCCAGACAAGAGACTCAAAGGATCCGTCGGTCCTGGCCAGGGTATGGACCGCTTCGAGAGCTGGACAGGATCCAAGAACTCCTTCAATTGAGTTGGACACTAGGTTGCAGAATCTTTGTATGCATGATGCATGTGCCATATATACATCGTGGCATAGACATATACAGAATGCTTATTTCTAATGCGGTTCGGGCGCGCCGACTTAGTAATGAGCCGAACAAAAACGTGTGTTTTGCTCCATTCGGTGTCCGCACGGGAGGGGGGCACGGAAAATGGAGCCGCAAATTTCACCGACTTAATCGCAGCCCTAAGGCCGCCATTGCGGGGGTTTGTGGGCTGCGGCGCCCCAGCTTGTTGCGGGGGTTTGGGCCAAAGCACGCCGAATTAGAAAGGAACCCTCTGTAATGTTTTGTGTTGTTTCTACATGTATTTATTATCGGCGGTGTCATATACGGTGCAAGCCCTTTTGTGTGTTTTTCTTGTTGTACTTAATGGTTTTGTATATAATCAGGTGCCCTAGTTCGGGCGCACCCTCCGGGTGCTTGAAATCTGGAAAACAACGTCAAACCAAAAAATGGGTGCTGGGGGGGTGGGCCGCTCCGGAAAGCTCAGGCTGCTGGCTGATTTGGCATTCTTTGTTTTTCATTCGAACACCGTTGTATGAGATGTTATTGTATGTGGGTGGTTCTCCTGTATCCTGATTCGTGATACATGTACCTGATTCCTGATTTGTGTTACCTGTATCCTTTTTTTTGTATCTGATTTTCATGTATTTTTCTTGTTATACTTAATGGCTCCTGCCAATGGTGCGAATGGTGCCTCCTTTTAAACACTGCTCGCGCGCGATGCGCGCCGCCATGGCCATGAGATGGTGGAGAAAGGTGGCACAGACCACCACCATGGTCTGCTGACGTGCAAAAATACTTAATGGCTTTGTTACAAAGCCTTTGTATATAATCAGGTGCCCTAGTTTGGGCTCACCCTCCGGGTGCTTGAAATCTGGAAAACGACGTCAAACCAACAAATGGGTATGGGGGGGTGGGCCGCTCCGGAAAGCTCAGGATGATGGCTGATTTGGCATTTTTTTGTTTTTCAGTCGAACACCGTTGTATGAGATGTTATTGTATGTGGGCGGTTTTCCTGTATCCTGATTCGTGATACATGTACCTGATTCCTGATTTGTGTTACCTGTATCCTGGCTTTTGTATCTGATTTTCATGTATTTTTCTTGTTATACTTAATGGCTTTGTTACAAAGCCTTTGTATATAATCAGGTGCCCTAGTTTGGCCTCACCCTCCGGGTGCTTGAAGTCTGGAAAACGACGTCAAACCAACAAATGGGTGTGGGCGGGGCCGCATTCTTTGTTTTTGATTTGAACACCGTCGTATGAGATGTTCTTGTATTTGGGTGTTTTACCTGTATACTGAGTTTTGTTACATGTACCTGATTTCTGATTTGTGTTAATTGTATCTTGATTTTTTGTTTACTTGATGTTTTTGTCATACTTGATGGTTTTGTATACAATCAGGTTCCCGTTCCCTAGTTTGGGCGCACCCTCCGGGTGCTTGAAATCTGGAAAACGACGTCAAACCAAAAAATAGGTATTGGGGGGCCGCTCCGGAAAGCTCTGGATGCTGGCCGATATTATTTGTTCTGTTATTTGAAATATATCTGCTTCTCTTTATGTCAATTTTCTGTCATTTTTCGGATTTTGTGTTTTATGGGCATTGGGAGGGTCTAATGTAGGGAAGACGGGTGGTGGGAGGCTTACTAAGATTTTGCCTGCCAGGCAAACCCAGTTTTGGGAGTTCTTTGGCCAGCCCTTCGGGTAAGATACATTTTCGAAAAACAACACCCAACTAAAGAAGTATAATTTGCATGAAAAATCGGTTGTTGCATGAATGTCATTGTATTTGTGTGGTTGAGCTGTATCCTCATTTTTTTACAAGTGAACTCCTTCCGTTATTTCCGTATACATGGGCCACTGAGTCCCATAGGGGTAGCGGGTTCTGCTATGCTACATCCCCAAGAAGCTTTGCTACAGCTTCAGAAGTCGTTACAAATTCTGATCAATTATTGTTAACATATGTACGTATATACGAAGTGGAAGTTAGTCTTTGCACATGCGTGTATCAAACTGATAGCATGGACCATGCCTCATATAGTATTTACCGATACACAGTGTATCTGAGACATTTGAGACAGCACGTCGGTGCATAAGTATGCACATAGGACGCATGCATAGAGCGCGGCAGTTGTTATCCAGGTGCTTGCGCATTGCTCGTCAACGAAATTTGCCCAGCATCACACCAGGACTTCCACCCAAGTATTGCAAGATCGCTGGTATTGAAGTTTCCTATTAATGCACCATCAGAAAATAAATGGACTTGGCATTCCATAGGTATTCTGTACAAGACGAATTTATCCCAGGGCGACGCCAATTAGGGTTTCTGTTCCCATGTTATAGGGACACGACATGCATGCATACGTTAGCTCTTCTGTCGGCTTTGCTTGCTTTGCTTGCTTGGGTTTGCTTTGCTTCCATTGCTCTTCTTTGCTTTGGGTGGCCTTTGTGTCGCTTTGTATACCCGAGAAAGTGCCAGCGAAATCCGCATTATATTTCTGTTGGTTTTCACAGAACAAGGACGGATGTGTAGGAGAAGCCAACGTGACACGAGAGGCAGCATTGCACTCCGCAGGTGCTGTGAAGTGATGTCAGGAGCATTTATCGGATTTCAACCGTCAAAATGAATATTATGGGCGTTTCAAGCGATATCAAGTTTGGAAGCGGTGCATGCCTATGAAATCCCATGAATTTCGAGTTCGTCCCAGCAGTGTGGATGAATGAGGGATGTATCTTGCTGTACGAATCTTTATTGAGGACTTGCAGACCCCAACGCAGCAGGGAGCTATGTACTGTGCACTTGTGCTTGTCGATAGACACAGACAATGGCCTTGTCTGCAGCACGAATCGCCGACACCGAAAGAATTTTGTCTGAATGTGTCTAGTCACATCCGTCCCCCAACTCGCAAAAGTGTTTGAACTCCTTCTATACAGGGGATGACTTGTGTTGTGAGCAGTTGCCGGAGTTGGTGCGACGGTGCAGCCAATTTTTTTTTTGTCTCTCTCTTCGCTGCAATGACAGTGCATGATCATCGCAAGGCAACGTCAGTCCAAGAGAGTGGACAGGGAATCTCGTGACACAGGCCCACAACGACGACAGAAAGATAAGGCCCAGTCCGTCACGTCCTGCTGACAACGAGTCCTGGCAATCTGCGTCAGTCCACTTCGGCACGATTGCACACTAGCTGCATCAACCAGAGACTGCGGGAGGTTATTATATATGACAACCATGGCGAAGATGGCTCTCGCATACAAGGCAGGAAGAGCAGAAACCTCGCAGTTATGCCCGTAATTGTTTATTGTGTCCAAAACCCCTCGGAACCGAGAAGTGTGTGGAGTACCACGGCAAAAGAAGCTCAAAACTCGGGTGGCATTTACCTAGCACGCGCTTAGGCAGTAGCCAAACCACACCGATATTCCTTCTCAGGCTCGGCGGTGCAAAATTGAATTCCAAGAAAGCTTGCTCGGGAGTGAGGTCCAACTCGCGGATGAAGCGATTCTGCGCATGGTCTAGGCCTGCAAGCAAGGCAGTAGCTGCATGGAAGTAACCTCCACTGTTGCTTTCAATCAGTCCCCATACATGGGTCTTGAATGAATTGATAAGCTCAGGAACGCTATAATATGCGCGGGTTCGCAAAATGTCGGACTACTTGTAAATTCAAAGTAATTCGTCATGACAACCATGTACTCCATAAGCCTTGCTGCTTGGTTGCGTGTGTTTCTGACTGGCCGAAGCATCCGTCTCGAGTACAAGAGCGTCTGACGTTGCGAAGATCCTTTGAGGTTAGTGTTGAATGCTTGCCTCATTTCTTTGAGTTTCAGTTTTGTTCGACGGACTCGCGATCAATGCAAGGTATTCGGTTGTATCAACAGCAACTACTTGCTACCGACCCGACAGTACATAAAATCAGAATGAACGTCGCTCGCCTAGCCAAGCGAATGCCGAGATGTGTCCTGGCAGAAATCCGCCACAACTATTACCATGATTTGGGATGCTTCATACAGCATAGGGTGAAACTTGTACGATCGATTGGTCCAAAATTGAAGGCATTCCTGACTAGACTTGTGAGTTTGGTGGAGAGATGCCTTTTTGACGAAATAATGAGCAAAGCAAGATACTAGCAACAGCTTTACAAGAATCGACGAGAGCTCAAGGGTTTTACATAGCGCTCAAGGAGCAGTAGTAGTTCCAATATCATGCCATGGAAGTTGATGTGGCTATGGCAAGTGGTGATGCGGATGCCGCCATGGAAGATGCAGGCGATGCACGGCAGCAACCTCGCAGCAATGCGCGCAGCATCAGCAGAGCAGCACCGCGCGTTGCACCAGTGGCTCCTGTGCCGGCCGCTCCAGGCCCCTGGGCCAATGGACGGCTACATTGTCCATGGTGCACCGACGCATCATACGCAGAGACGCCCGCCTTCATGAGGCACCTTACGTCCAGGCATGCAGGGGCAAGCGTGGACGAGCCCATGGTGAGTCTCCTTCGGGCCTTAGATCGAGGTGTATGCTCGGATAGGCTGTGTGGTGGCTTTCGCAGGATTGGCACACGACAATGCCACCGCTGCTTTGCAGTCACACGACTCAGGCCACCCAGGGTCGGCGACACTGTGCAGGGGCTAGCCGGTGTTCCTGTTGCTGGACCAAACAGCGCAGCCCCCAGTCAAGAAGCCGAACAGCCAACGCCTCCAACAACTCTTCCAGACGACGTGGTTCTCCCAGTCGACTTTACAACAAGAGTGCGCAGGCTTCCTCCCAACAGCCTTGTCCACATCCCGGTGGCTTGTCGCGCCAGGATGGCAACGCTCACTGCTGAGTGTATCGAGGGCCTGGCCGCAAACAGACCTGGCTGGAGTCTCCTGGAAGAGGGTCGGTCCAAACTCTTGCTCAGCAGTGTGCCGGATGGCGCACACGTTCCCAAAGAGCTGGCCGTGCGGCTTGCGCTTTTTGCGAGGAGAGCTTTTGAGGAGCTTCTCACCAGAGTGGAGGGCCAGGCTGCCACGCGCAGACAGCGCACCAAAAAAACCAAGAAGCAGGACGAGGCGACTAGACAGGAGGTGGCCAGTAAGAGGGCCAGGCAGCAGACTGCCGAAGGAGCTTACCGCAAAGCTGTGGGCACTCTTACAACTGAGGTGGCACCCGCAGGGCCCGACCTTAACGCGACGGCCAGCCCACAGGACGACAGCGACGAGTGGCCACTCAAAGGTGTACGCTACAGCGCCCTCACAGCTCCAGGTCCCACCGGCACACGACCGGAGCACCTCAAGGAACTGCTGGGGGTGCGGCAAAGAACGGTTGCCAACCGCCTGGTGCGTGCCCTCTGCCACTTGCACAGTGCGCTGCAGAAGGGCACTCTGGGCTCCTCAGCTCGCTGGCTTTTACGCACTCGCCTGGTGTGGCTCAAAAAGAAGACCGGCAGGGCACCACGGCCAGTCAAAATAGGAGAAGTTCTCCGCACCTCCTTTGCTAAGCGGCTGGCTCGGAAAGGTGAGGCCGTCTTGAGACCCAAGCTAGCCGGGATGCACCAGTGGGGCCTTGCCATGCCGGGCGGAGCCGAAGCGATGGTGCACTGGCGCAACACCCTCGAGGAGCTGGCCACCAATGGCGTGATCCCTCCACTTGTGGCGCTCGACCTGGATTGCTGCAACATGTTCGGGAGCTTGGAGTGGCCAAGCATCAGGGACGCTGTGGCCAGGCACTTCCCTGACATCCAAGCTTGGACTGAGTGGGCTCACCAACAACCTGCAGAAACCTTGCTTCCTGGAGGAGACACGGCTGCCACGGACCGCGGTGCCGAACAAGGCGACCCCTTTGGTACTGCACAGTCGGTGCTCACCCTGGGCAACGCTCGCAGCCAGGCCCACACCTACTTACGAAGCGAAGTGGCCAGTCCTGGACAAGGTGTTTGCGACGAGTGGTTTGTGGACGACGGCCAGGCCTTGGTTCAACCTGGGCTTGTGGAGCCCTTTCTTCGGTGCCTCGACAGGGCCTTGACGGAAGTGGGAGCAACACGGGGTGAGGGTCCTGAAGTGAAAAGCACTGCACGCCTCCTCTGCCCGCAACACTTGACACCGACCGTTGCCGGCTGGGACACACCTTATGTCCACCGCACTTGCAAGGTGAAAGCACCGAACTCGCCTTCAGAAGTCCTTGGGGCCACACTGGGAGACCAAGTCGCAGCCAGCGCCGACGGGCTCAAGGTCGTAAAGAAGGTGGCCACGCTCCGACACTGCCTCTCTGCCCTCGACCACCCAGGCACCGAACTTGTTTTGACAAGGCGTTGTGCCGATGTGGCCAAACTAGGGTACACGCTCCGGTGCGCCGGTGACCGCCTGGACAAAAACGTACTCGAAGAGTTTGACAGGGACTTGCGTTCTGCTTTGGAAACCACCCTCGGAGGGCCTCTGCGAGACACCAGCTGGTGGCAGGCTACTACAGGCGTGCGCAGCGGAGGCTTGGGCTTGCGCGAAGCTGCTGCTGTCGCCTTGCCGGCTGTCTTGGCCAGTCGCATCACCTCCAGACCGCTCGCAATGGAGATGGCTGCGCATGCTGCCGCTGCCGGCCTTGTTACCCTAGAGCAGTTCACCACAGCCTATGACGAGCGCACGCGACAAGCATTCGAGCGACTGCGCTCCGAACTGCCTGACGAAGTAGCCCCCGAGCTTGCACAGTTAGCTGAAGAGGGAGCTTCTGCTGCGGCGGCACGTTGGCAGACCTTGCAGCAGGGCGAGCAAAGCAGTGGCTTCAACCGGGGTGCTGCACACCGCAGGCCTGGACACGGCTTGGTCTTGGAGGCGGGCGAGGAAGACCCGGAAAGTCCAGGCACCGCAGGCAGAACAGGCCCTGGCTTGCAAGCGCAGTTCACCAGCCTCGTAGACTCCTGTGTCAAAGCGGGCTTGAGCACGGAGCTCAGCACGAGCGAGTCTTGGGCCGAGGTTCGCCGCCTTGACGAGCTGTCGGATCCCCATTGCAACCACGACTGGCTGTGGGCACTCTGCCCCCAACATGGCCCCACCTTGCCGCCGGAAGAGTTTGTGGAAGCAGTGCGTTTGCGCTTGGGAGACGGTGGCCCAGCTGAGCCTGTACCTTGCCGTGTTTGTAATGGCATGCTGGACACCTCTGGCTCGCATGCCCTCTGCTGTGCCTTGGGAGAGGCGACCCGGGGTCACAACGCAGTCAGGGACTCGCTCCACAAGACGGCCAGAAGTGCCGACCCTTCTGCTGAAACTGAGCCACTTGGGCTTATCTCTTCTGCTCCAATGCTTCGGCCTGCTGATGTCTTTACTTCGGCGGCTGCTCCCGGCCGCCTGTCGGCGTTGGATGTGGGGATTTGCTCGCCTGAGGCCGCTGGTGCAGGCACAGACTGTACGGAGAGCATGCGAGTGCGCAAGCTTCATGACTACGCCACTCACTTGAACGAGATGGAGCGACACAACATCGCTTACACTCCTGTCACATGGAGTTGCTTTGGTCGGCCACACCCTGCCTCCACGGCGGTGATCAGAAACCTGTGCCGGCAAGCTTCCAGGCGGCGAGTGTTTGCACACCCAGAGGTTTTGCAGAAGAAAGCGGAAGCTGC
>Ga0099797_101346_pt1 | contig 13190 bp, 3 predicted proteins | sample Uncmet_Sort48C_1_FD_89871 | JGI IMG/M metagenome (GOLD analysis project Ga0099797, IMG submission 89871) | Marine eukaryotic communities from CALCOFI LINE 67, Pacific Ocean - C012_Sort48C_1 | ecosystem: Environmental > Aquatic > Marine > Oceanic | place: Pacific Ocean: Monterey Bay | collected... | reverse complement strand
CCGAACGATTTTTGTCCCCCTGCGAGCCGACCTCAAACGGTGGAGAAGGAAGCCCGGAAAGTCGTGGCCTGGCCGGACGGGCTGAAACGGTACGTGGAGCGAAACTTCGAACAGTGCAAAACAGACGAGCAGAAAGTGTACGTTCAGTCGAAACTAAAGCCGTTCATTACAAACGCAGTGAACACAGGCACACTGAACTACGTCGACTGGGACAAGAAACCGACCATTCTTGAAGAAGAAAGGAGCGTAAGTCGCGGTGAAAAGCGCAGCCGCGGGAACGACCTGGAAAGCGCGTACTGCTTAAACATCAAGGCGTACTTAGAGGCTACCCCTGGCCATACGATCAAACTATCCCAGATTAAGCTTACCGTTCCGATGCCGAAGAAGCTGCAGGGAAAGAAAAAGCTGAAGCTCAAGGGTATGCTAGAATCCTCCAGCGTGCCGTTCGTCATTTCTGGATCTGGTGGCGGGATGGAAGTCGGGCTCCCCGGCGGCAAGCGAGCGTACGAGGGGGGAGGGGAGTCGGCTGGCAAAAAGAGGCGCAGGGTAGCAAGCCCGTCCCGATCACAGAGTTCCGGCCGCGTCTCCGACTTCAGCAACCTGAAGCAGACCAGAAGGGCGTTGATCGTCGCGGACGCGGCAGAGTTGAGCAAACGGAGAGCAAGGGCAGGGAGGTTCACGACCGGCGCAGGGAACTCCGAGTCCCGGTCCGTGTCCCGGTCTCAAGGCCGCGCCGCGATGAAACAGAACCGAAAGATCGTAAGAATGCTTAGAAACATTGCGCAGAGCGGGGGAGACGTTGACTGGGACCTTGCCATTGTCAGGGGTTCGTGCGAGAACTTAGAAAAAGATTACTTTCGTCTGACTTCCCAGCCCGACCCGGCCACCGTTCGGCCAGAGCGAGTGCTACGGGAAGCCGTCGAGGCCGTGCGAAAGAAATGGGAGAAGAAGACGGTCTCGTACGAGTGGGCAAACAACCAGCTCAAGGCGATTCGGCAGGACATCACGGTGCAGCACATCCGCAATAATTTCGTAGTCCAAGTTTACGAGATGCATACTAGAATATGCCTAGAGAACGAAGACATCATGGAAGTGAACCAGTGCCTGACGAAAGTGTTCGAACTGTACAAGGAGGGGCACTCCACCGGAAACTGCGACGAGTTCACGGCGTACAGGATACTGTACTTGGTGTACACGAACGAAAAATATTCAGAGGGTGCCGCGGACTTGATTCTCATGATGCCCGGACTCTTGTCCGAAGTGGGTTCGTCCGTTAGCGTGCGACATGCCATGGCAGTCCAAGAAGCTGTCTCCACGGACTCGTTTCGAGATTTTTTCGTTTTGCACGAAAATGCTCCCAACATGAACTGCAATTTTACGAACTTCCTTGTCGATTGCATGCGCTGGAAGGGCCTCAGGACCCTATCGAAATCGTTCCGTCACCCCTCCCTTGTTCCCATCGCATTCCTAGTAAAGGTTTTAGGGTACAAAGACGAACCGGAGTGCGTCCAGGACCTGAAAAGCCACCGGGCTGTACTGAAGAAGGAGAATGGCCCGTGCTTCGACGCGGCGGCCTCGCTGCCCGTGTACAGCAAGGGCTTTATGTTCAAGGTGTTGGACGGGGACTCTGTCGACGATGCGCCCGCGTAGTGGGGGGCATGTAGTAAGAATCAGAGGGAGGCAACTGACCACCCCACAACTTAAAAAACTAGAAGGCGCCTACGATGTTAAGCGTATTTATGTTCTTATATCACAAATATTTATGTATATAATCTTTAATCTTTAAAATGTTCGAAATGTTTGATCAAAAGACTTCAGTACATGGATTTTGTAAATTATTCCGCGTGTAAATTTTGTTGAGATAAAGGCTAATGCTATTCCATGTAAAGTTTATCGTTTTTGCTAAAAAAGAAAAACACGACCATCGTTGTTTTTTTAAAAGTAAAATGCCATACTAGACACCTGTTCAATAAAGTGTTCAGTGTCCTTGGCGCGAAAAAAAATCCAGCTCGATTTTCAAAGTATGGAAGCGCTTCGGCCTAAAACGATAAACAAAAGAAAGGGGGATGCCTAACGGCATAAGTTTAGATCAGGCAATCGTCCCGCTTTCTACGTGTGACCGTAATCGAACGTTTATAATTTGTTTGCCCTCTAATGACTTGGAATTACGGTTCCTAGGGACAATTTTGTGTGAAATGGACGATTTGGACCAAACGCCGCCCGAACAAACTCGTATTCATTTGTATGATTGAGAAAAATGGATAAAACAGGCACTCTTTTATATATTAGAAAGCACTTCTTGTGGTTCAAAATGGTAAAAATTAATCTTTTTTCATAAAGATCTCTTCGTTTGAAATAGTTAACACAACGTCGTGTGCACTTTTTCAATTCCGCGCCCAAGATATTCGCAATTGACTCTGTTTTCGTGATCTCTATCAAAATGAATATTATGTATACGATTGAAGTACATTTTACATAATAACAAATATGATACTATAATTGTATACAATTCCTATTATTAGATAGGAATCTTACTGACGTTACACAAAATGGTATTTTAAAAAAATCCCACTACCTAATTTCAAATTCAATGGTGTGTTAATGTTTAAAATAATGCTTTTTCTTTTTTTTTTAATTCCCCTTCATTTTTCTCAGTGCTGTGATTATATTTACAAAGTAACTGAAACTCGCCGAGCAGATTGATGGATTGATTTTTTTGACTTCAATAACATACACACAGCATTAATTAAAAAATACATTTTGTTTGTCGTTATTCTATCATCTCTTTCTTCACCACCGCAACAGCTGAAACGCTGTACGACATTTAAAAATCTTACACTTTCCTGTTTTAAAAAGTTCAAGAATAACGACTTCAATAGAATCATCTAGGAAATGCAGAAGTGAATAAAAATTCCGTTCCATCCGACAACCGATTGAACGAACAATCTAATTGAATCAGGGTTGTACAGCGGAAGGGAAGGCATTTCATTTTTTTCTTCTTTGTGTGTGTGCATAGAACCGTTCAAATGGCGACAATAGTTGTCCCGAAGGAGAGCCTATTGGAGGTCCCACGGGAAGTATTGGAAGCGCGGAGGCGGGCCCACGCCTCCCGACCAGCGACGGCGGGGGAAGCATTGAAGCTGCTGAAGCGCCGGCACCCAAAGTTGAAGAAACAGACCAGTTTTATCGTGAAGGGGGACGACAACGAGTCTCCTATGTCGGTCACGTCCGTGGACAAGGTCTTCCAACAGCACAATTCGCAATTTTTGAAAAAGGGTGGGGCGAAGCAAACGAAGCAGCAAGCGCAGCGGGGCGTGCTGTCCGACCTGAACAACGGCAAAGAGAACGTCTCCTGCAGGACCACCGGCGTGAAAAAGGCACAGAACATATTGATCAATAACATCAAGCATTTTGAGAGGCCATCTTCCCCGCTGCCACCCCCGCCCCCGCCCCCGTCCGGGTCCCCCCCCGCCAGCCAGGCCTTCCGGGACCGAGCGCCGACGTGGGAGGAGGAGCAGGCGGCCATGTTCATGCCCCAGGACAAACTTGTTCGGGTGGAATGCCCGCATTGTTTTCGTAAATTTGCCAAGGAGGCATCGAAGCGCCATATCGAAGTGTGCTCCAACACAAAGAGCAAACCAAAGGCCCCCCCGAAGCAAGTGTCCGCGTACACGGATCGGCTCGGCGTCCGTCGCGGCGGGCGCGGTGGTTTGAGCTGCACGGCAAACGAGCGCCCGGAAAGCGCGTCCATGGCACAGCCGCTGCGAAGGACCCGGTCTCAGGAAAACAAGAACGCCGCTGCGAACTCCGACCCGTCCTCTGCAAACGGAAAAGTTCGCACGGAGGAGCAGCAAATGCAGCGCCTGTCCCGACTTTGGGGGGAGATAATGTTCCTGCTGCGCAAGCCGATACGGACCGATGCTGACTTCGACAACTGCATGGCGAGAACCGCGCAGGGAGCAGAATTTTTAAACCAACTAGAAAAGGCCGCCGGCGAGCTGGGCGTCTTGAAAGGGACCTTGTCACGGTGGCTGCTGCCGTTCGACAACAAGACTTCCGTGGCGGACCAGGCCCAATCGTCGCAGTCCGAGTTCGGAAGCAACGAGTTAGACGGTCTGCTTCCCTACGGCCTGCGCCGAAAAATGGTCCGTGACGCAACCGATTTGCGAAGCCTGATCCGTGTCAAGATAGCCGACGACGCCGACTTGTTGCAGGCAAAGGAATCGTTGCGCCACATCATGAAGTTTGGCCGCGCGCTTGTGAAAGTCGCGCGCACCAAGAATGAATCACCATCCAACATTTTGAAAACCTTGTAGGTCATTCACATGAATTTAAAAGGGGATTGGTCATTATCGAAAAGAGAAAAAAAAGCGTTATAAGATTAGTTTTTAGTACATTATCAATAAAAGATATATAATAATTTTCTTAATTAAGTTTTTAACAATATATAACGTGGATACTTTAAATAATTTTTTTTTTAAAAACGTGGATATGGAACATTTTAAGTACGGCAGGTAGTCGTCTACCATTTATTTGGTACATAGCAATCATCATCATTCCATATGATATTTATTTGGTACAGCAATCATCATCATTCCATTCAAGCAAGTCAAGAAAAAAGTAACCAACCGGTAAAATTTGACCAGCTAATAGTACACTCTGTACGAATAGTGTACGAGTAGAACGACTGATATTTAAATTATATGATTCTTTCTTTTAAAATCTCAAGATTCGTTCGTATTATTTTAATCAAAATCTCAAGATTCGTTCGTATTATTTTAATCGGTTCTGGGTTGTGGTACCTGTACTTATTCAATAGTACCAACCTGTACCCAGTTTTACTAATATTTTATATTATTTACTATTATAATATCGATCTTAAATAACAGCCAATTTTCTTGTTTTTAATATCGATCGATCGATAGAACATATTAATAGAACGAAGAAGAAAAGTCATTTTTTTTATTATTATTTTTATTTATATTTTATTATTATTTTGTCATAACAACACACATATAGTTCAATATATATATTTACAATTATACATGGTAAGTAGTGTAATGTATACTGCTTATTGCTCAACATATGACGTTATATTTCTTGGCTTAATTACTACACTGGTCGCTGCGTGGGCTGCATCACTCTTGATCTTATTGATCGCAAGGATGATTCGCCCCCGCATCGCTTCCGCTCCAGCTCGACCTGACTCTCCTACTGCATCATCCATCAATCAAAAAAAAAAAAAAAAAATTTTACGTTTGATTCTTTTCTTTCTTTCTGATAGACCAATAAATTTGTCTGAGGTCTCGACTTCTCCAGGTCCTCCAGCCTTTCGAATTTGACGAATTCTGCCATCGTCGCGCATGTCGCGCTCGTTGTGCCTTTTCCGTTTATCTTTGCTGTTCTACCTGTTATCCGCTCTTAATCTGGGTGGCGTCATATTGCCCATTGCGTCTCTCATGGACCCTCCCCAAAACTATGGCGTCTTCGTGTGCCTTCCTATCTGCCTATTTATTTCTATTATCCTTTATGTGCCTCTTCCCTTCTTTGTTCGTCCCTTATATTTTGTTCACCTTTCCGAGTGTCCTCTCCTCCACTCGTTTCGTTTCCTTTAGCTTGTCCCCCCCACTTTTCCTTTTTGAATCCTTTTGACTCGTTTCCTCTCCTCGTTTCTGGGGGCCTTTTTACAAGTTCTACCTTCTTCGTGTTCTTACATTCCGATGTGTAAGTTCACCTTTTCTTTTTTCTTTTATCCTTGTCGCAGTAGCTCTCTGCTTCCTTGCTTTTTCTGGCCCCATTCGTTTATGGTTCCATCTCTTATTTTTCTTCTTCTTCTTTTTTCTATCTTGTTTCTTTCATCCTTTTCACTTATTATTATACTCGCTATAAGTACCTACCTGATGTTTCTTCTTTCCTATCACGTCATCCTGCCGCAATAAACTTATATATTTAATTCTAAATATAATCGAAATATTGTCATTACAAAAACAATCATCTCGATCTCTGCTTTGTGGATGTATTGGAGTGTGTGTCTGTCTGTGTCTGTCTGTGTCTGTCTGTGTCTGTCTGTGTGTGTGTGAGAGAGAGAAGTTGTGGGTGTGCATTGTTTTCGTTATTGTTCGATTGGTGATACAAGAGCATTAGTAGCCCGTGCGCACATAACAACTGGAGAGGGTCAGCTGGAGCACGCAACGAGGGCGGGGCGTGCGTGTGTGGGGAAAGCGTGCGACCAATAACCTTACTTTCCAATGGCAACCAAGGTCAACTCCTCGATAAAGACTCGGTGGGACAATGCGCGGAAGAAAGGGATTGAGATTTCTATATTCGCGAAAGAGTTCCACGAAACGAGGAGAATGACGCACAGCACCGTCGTTCCGTTGCGGGTGGCGAAGAACCTGTTCATCATGTCGTTCATGGTCCAGCAAGCAGAAGCCCCTTTCTTGCTAACGCACGAAGAGGGCAAGGTCACGCAGATTCTAGAGTGCTGCGAGCGCGTGGAAGATGCGTTGGTGATGGCGGTCACATTCCTGCAGAAGTTCGAGCCGATAACTAGGCTGGAGTTTTTTGCAAGGGAGTATGATATAAAGAGAGACATGGAGAAGGTATTGGGGGCATTGAAGGGAAACGTGAAGGACATAGCGACGCTTGCGTTCGGGAACGAGGGCAGCGGTACGACCATTCTGCGCCGGACGATAGAGGAGTATTCCGCAGTCTTCTACGAGGAGGAGTATTACGCAGGGATCGTGTTCGACCAAGACGGGGCGTCCAACAAAAAGGTGAGATTAATTCTGAAAGAGATGCAAGTGGTGGGCTGGGAGGAGAAGAGGGCGGAGACGGAGAGCTCCGTCGACAACATGATGTGGGCCACAGCCCACTACGAGGGTTGGGCCCGCCTTTCGAAGCTCCAAAAGCTGCTCAAGAGGCTAGCAAAGCGCGCACGAACGTCCGTGCTGGATATTGTGAAAACGATCCTCCAGTTCTGGTACGAAGTTGGTTTCACCGACGAGGACATGCACTTGCAGACCCTGATCCACAAAGCGATCAAAGACTCCAAGGAGGACAAAGCGGAAGTGGAGCGGCGAATGACGGAGCTCGTGCTGGTGAAATACGCCGGTGAGCGCGAAGGGACCCAGGACGAGGAGACCGGGGAGTACGTCCCTCCCCCGCTCTTGTCGCAGGAAAAAGAGCCAAAAGAGCACTCCTCGAGCCACGGGAAGTGGATCGAATTGCCAGATTTGAGGGCGCATGGGATGTCCGACGAAGAAATGTGGAACGTTGTTTTAGAGCGCGTGAAGAAAGTTCACCAGTTGGTGTCCATCACTCAGGTGTACCTGTGGACCCGGGAAAGGCTTGTTCCGTGCAACAATATCCACGATTTTCGGCGCTTTGTCGAGAAGTATTTCTTCAAAGAAGTGAAGAAAGTGCAGGAGTTGGAGCTCGAGGAGGACAGCGAAGGATCGGAATCTTCGTACGGGTCTACGGACGACGAGGCGGAGAGCGACGACGACGAGGGGGGGGTCGGCGAGACTGCTCACAATATCCTGCCGGGCCAGTGCACTCTGCACGTGGAAGGGATCTGGGGGCCAACGTCCATGTTGAGGGCGGTCTACACCCTACCGAAAATCGAGGACGTTCCTACCATTCTGCTGTCGCTACAAGAGCACAGCAGGGACTTGAAAATGGCCACCCAAGCGTGCAGGGTGATGACGCAATTGGCCAGCCGGGGGCCGCCTAAAGTCGTTGAGGCGCGGTGCAAAATGATCAGCGACTGTGGCGGCATCTCTATATTTCTCAACACCCTGGAGATTCATGCAAAAAACTACAACTTCGTCATCGCGTGCGTGGACGTTCTGCGCTCCATCGTCGTCGGAAGCGTAGACGTGGCCGTCCGAGCCATCGAGGAGGAACGGTTGCCGAGCAGATTCTCCCAGCTCTTGCGAGACTTTCCGGGCGGCCTAATCCCAGAATTTAGCAAAATCCAGTACACCGTGTACCGGGCAATAATGAGCATGTGTTTGACAGGGGGAGACATGTCTCGCGAATTTTTTGCCCGGGCGGGCGTGATGGACGAGGCCATGAAAGCGTTGAAGGGCAGCAACCTGTCCGAAAGGTTCGTCCAGTACACCTGCGGCGCCCTTTTGCAGATTGTCAAGTACGACAAGCTGGCGTACGAAATTGTTGTTGACCCGGACTTGAACCGGGTAACGTCATCCATAATTTCGCTGTGCATCATCCTCTTGCAATCGCGCATGGTCCAGAAATCCACGGAAATCATGTTTACTATCATTGCACTCATCAATCAGGTTCTCGGCGGCGCCACCATGTTTCGTAACAAGGACATTGCGAACACGTTCGAAATAAAATACCCTTTGGAGGCCAGCATAATCGAGCTGACGCGTGTTGTTTTCAGGATCATGAACATTAGCTCCGAAAGCAACCTGGTGAAGCGGTGCTTGACCTGTTTGGCCACGTGCACGGATGTATCTACGAACGAAGTAAAGGCAGAGGTGGGGCGGCTGGGAGTCCACGTGTTCCTGCTGGAAAGGCTGGAAGAGTGGCTGACGCAGCCCTGGACCAAGAAAGGCGCCGAAAAAGTCAGTGTCGACCCAAACCAAGCCATCTTTGGGCTTCAATCGTTGGTGACGGTAACAGATGGTCCCTCTGGCAGCGAGCAGATAAAGGAACTTGCTCTGGAACACGATGCAGTACGAATCTTGCAAAAAGCGATCGACGTCCACTCGAGAAACCCAGCTGTTCACAGTAATGCGTACTTCACGCTATTGCACTTTATGGAACATTGCGACGAAGGGTATCAAATATTTTTGAAGCGACGTGGCCCTTCTCAGGTATGCTTGAAAAGCTTAAAAAAATTCCCGAAAGCATCCAGCATGATCGCCATGGCCGCAAAGTGTTTGACTTCGGTTGCATGCTCCCGCTTCCGGGAGAGTCCTAGGGCGACGGAAGCAGAAGGAAAGGAAGAGGAGAAGAAGGCGCCCGAAGAAGAAAAAGGGGGAGCCAAGGAAGAGAGGAGGGCACTGACCTCAGAAAAAAAAAAGAAGGCGGCCGAGAGGGAAGGAGAGGAAGCCAAGGAAGAGGGGAAGGCACCGACCTCAGAGAAAAAAAAGAAGGCGGCCGAGAGGGAAGGAGAGGAAGCCAAGGAAGAGGGGAAGGCACCGACGACAGAGGAGAAGAAGAAGACGCACATTTCCCAAATCAACCCACGCCAAGCGTGCATTCGGGAAAATGCACTGTCATTCTTGCTGTTCTCTTCAAGTCTGTGCGAGCCAGACGAGGAAGTTACCAATCAGATTTTTGAATGCATCGCGGGACTGCTGTCTCAGGACCATCGCGATCGAACCTTTGCACTGAAGTTCGTGGAAAGGGCATACTTTCAGCAAAGCCACCACTACGTGTTTGAAAAGTTAAAAAACAACACGAATAGTCCTCCAATAGTCATTGCGGGAGGTTTCTTATTGCATATCGTGGCTTTGTACGTCAGCAAAGACGGTGTGCTCAGCCTTTACAGGGCTGGTATCGCGGACTTTTTCTTGAAAATGCTCTTGTCCAATGCGTACGAAGAACACAGCAAATGCACTGCGGCAATCTGCGCCGCTCTGTGGCCTTTTGTCAAAATTGATTTCGACCACATCGGGACAGCATTGGCAAACACGTTCTCGGACAACCAGGGCGTTTCACAGTTGCTGAAGGTGTTGACCCGCTTCGCAGACGATAAGTGTTGCGCGTTGGAATCTGTCGAGCTGCTCGTGGCGATGGGAAAACGTGGCAAGCGCACCATGTTGATCATGGAGAAGCGGGGAGGGGTGCACGCTTCGCTAACTGTTTTGGAACTGCACCGGCACGATTTTAAAGTTCTGTCTGCTACGTTTGAATTAGTGCTGCTGCTTTTGGAGCAAAATAGCAAAGCCACTGGTAGGCTGATGGCGGGAAATTTCTTTGAATACTTAAAAGAGGCGTTTGAACGCTTTGGCCATACCGATCTCAGATTTTTTACAATCTGCTGTAAAATTGCGGAAATATTTGCGGGCATTCTGTCCTATCGAAAGATCATGCAAAGCCAAATGCACTTGCATGAAATTATTGAGAAGAAAATGATGGACTATCCAGAAAATGTTGCAGACAATATATATGCCGGCGCATTACGGCAAGTGAAGTTGACCGTGTCACAGATTCGGTCTCGTATTTAAAGCGTAGTTTGAGTTTTAGGTAGTATTGGTTTACCCCCGTTTTAATTGAATCAAGGATCATGTCCTTTTTTTGAAATTCTTGTGGCCTACCGATTCGGATCACGCATGGAGTACATCTGAGAATGATAGTCAAGACTAAGTGACAAGGGTATATTTAAAAAACAAATTATATATATTTAAAATTTAGCTTCCTCATATACCGCGAGAATGAAGGGTATATTGATTAGTAAAACCGCAAGAGCAAAGATAAGTTCGTAGTAACAGCCAATTTTTTGCTTTTAAGTTCGTAGTACACGAACGAACGTAAACCTTTAATGCCAATTTTTGTTTTTAAATTCTTGTGTACTTGAGACTTAAAAATTTAAGACAATCAATACTCTATTTAATTACTTAAAAAACAGCCAATTTTTTGTTCTTAAATCAATTCACTTCGTAATTTATGCTTTCTAAGTATATACTTTGTTTAGTTCTACAATGTCCCAGTTAACGCCTGTATCTTCTTTTTTGCCGCAGGCAAGCGAACTATTTGCGTAGCATAGGAACCCTTTCGATCGGTTGAGCCCCGGATTACTCTCATTCGCCTTGTGATCATCTCGGTGGAAGTAGGCGACTTGGCATATCATATGTCCGTACTTGCAAGTGTTCGGGGGGCTACAAATTGCGTCACCCGATCGACCAGTCAAATTCCATAGCTGTGCATCTGTGGCGGGGGACGTAAGGATGCCAGGGCTTTCGAAATAATTTAATGGGATTGGTGGGACCATTGACGTGCCGTGCAAAAGCATGCACTGGATGGACTTTGCCCGTTCTTTGTGGATAGGTGGCAGGGTGCCATTGACTCCCTTGTTCCAGTTCATTCGGATCACTTTTATTTTGCCATTGTTGCCAAAAAAATTCTTTGGGAAAGGACCCTCTAGATCATTTCTATGGAGGCTTAGCATTTCCAAACTGTTGCTCTGGAATGTTGGTATCCTCCCTGAAAGCCCCGAGTCGTACACCTGAAAGTCCGTTAATTTTTCAAATGTTCCGCTGCCTAAATCAGGCAGCTCAGTCTTAATTTTTGGGACCAGGTTCATGATCACAAAAGATCGAACACTTGCATTTCTTCCTTTGGGGAATGGGATATCTCCGGTCCAATTGGCAAGGTCTAACACTACGGTTGGTATGTTCCACAAAAAACTTGGCCAGCTCCATTGGTACTCTTTAATGTATTGCGTCTTTAGTATACCGAAGAAGCCTAACCGTTTGAAACAAGCTGGGATTTCGTTTATCTTGCGAAGTCCTACGTCATACAGCATCAGCATTGTAAGGTTTTTGAACCGACAAAAATAATTAAGAGCCACATTCTTCCATTGCAGGTAACGGTCTCCCGAAGTCCCGAGCGTTAGTGACTGTAGCGAAGTTATCAGCGCGTTAGAGTCGAAGAAATGCTTTGGAAATATCTCGAAGCGACCATGCCTCCAGAAAATATGGTTCACGTTGCCCAAACGAAGGTCGAACGTTTCTTTTCGGTCCTCTGCATAGCCAGCAACTGCTTGGTTGACATTTGTTAGGTCGTTGCGTCTTACATCTAGAATTTTCAAGCGTTCCCATCGCAGTTGAGGCTTAGTGAAGAACGTACCATTGTCAGTGACTGTACTCAAGCCGAACAAACTGGATATGCCCGTCTTCGAAACATTTAAGCGCACGAGCTGGTCAAAAAAATTTAATATTCTGAGAATGGTAATACCACCGGTCGTTGTGCCCTTCTTTTCGAAGGTGCAGCCACTCAGGTCTATTGATTTGATTTTCTGCGGGGAAAAATAGCCTTCTAGAAAGTCCACGGCGCGGTGGATACCGTCCCCACCAAAGTTCTGCTTGTTTCTCCACACCACTTCAGATTCTATGGGGTTGTTTCTAAAAAAGATCATTGTTTCTGAGGCATTAAAGGATACGATCTCTTCAGGAAAACCGTCAGGGGCTATTTGATTGTTGGAGACATCTAAGTATACAAGTTTCGAAAACCTGCCGATGCAATCCCTCGAAATCCCATTAATGAAGTTGTCTGAGGCATGTATAGTTTTAAGTGTCTTGTAAAACTGTTCGCACAATATTTTCTGAGGGAACAGGCCTGAAAATCCGTAATTGCTGACGTTCAGAACTGTTGCAACTGGATTGTTTGCAAACTCTGCGCGCTCAACGTTCTGCAACTCAAAGAAGGGTCTAGGGAGGGTTGAGATGTCATGCCCCTTTACGTGGAGCTCTGTCAACTTTGTGCAGCTCCCGATTTCGTCTGGGAGCGATGCTAGCCTGTTTTTCCAAATTTGATTTCCGTGAATATCGTGCAAGTTCGCGCTGATCGTTGTTATATGTGAATATCCGCACGATGGTTGAAAAATATCCCCGCTATCCTTGTACATTCGTTTCGGTGTTGCTGAGACCCATAGCACATTGCCAAACTCGACCCTGCACCGTTCGTACTCTACAATGGCAACAATGACCACGGCCCCGATCCATCCCACCCCAATAACAGACATTATTGTTATAAGGATCGGTTCCAGGTAGCCAATGTAGCGGACGTTGCACACAGTTTTACTATCCTTTCTGCTGCGCCCCAATACACCAGAAAAGCGAGAGGCCGCTCGCGACAGTCTCTTCTTAATCTCTACACCAAAATGAACAGGTGTCTTCTGTGTCCTGTATGGGTTGACGCGTTTGAACGTCAGTGTCTCGTAGATGGCGCGCATTTTCAATACAATTGACACTATTGGCCAAAATAGCCCCAAGTTGACCCACATTTTTCTCTCGAATTTGTCTTGGATTTCACCCCCCCGCCACGTGTTGTTGACAAAATAGAGCATATCCATAACGGCGTCAAACGTGTACGTCAATATTTTGCTGAACTCTTTGCCAAACCACTCCCGCTTCACCATAATGGTGGCCGACAGGACCACGTTGACCAGCATGAGAGCTAGGGAGCTAGACACATACGCGATGTTTGCCTCC
>Ga0099797_101345_pt1 | contig 13193 bp, 4 predicted proteins | sample Uncmet_Sort48C_1_FD_89871 | JGI IMG/M metagenome (GOLD analysis project Ga0099797, IMG submission 89871) | Marine eukaryotic communities from CALCOFI LINE 67, Pacific Ocean - C012_Sort48C_1 | ecosystem: Environmental > Aquatic > Marine > Oceanic | place: Pacific Ocean: Monterey Bay | collected... | reverse complement strand
TTAATGAGTAAAAAGAAAATAATATATATACGCGTGTATATATATTTATTAAACCCTTATTTAAAAACTTCTACAATTTTGCTAACAAAACTTCACAGCATCAATGCATTTCGTTTAATTTGTAAATTTTGTGATCGTACAACCAATTCTTTGTATACGTTTAAATGCTGTTTTCCTTTTTCTTCTAATCGTTGAATACCGCTTTTACATGTTTGTAATGCTTGGTCAATTGTTTTCAACGCCGCATCTTTACTTGCTACCGCATTACGGGTGGTGTTTGTAATCATGGAACATCTTTCTCCAAAATATAATGCTTGTAGCGTTTCTGCTGCATTTTCATCATTGATGCGGCATGTGATGATAGCAGATGTTATTGAGTTGCCACCAAATGCCCCTTTTAACAGCGTTGTCAGCTTACTTTCAAAATATGGTACATGTTTGGATGAGTCTTCAACTAATGATTTAATAACTTTCCCTAGGCATAACAATGAATAGTTTATCCCAACTGCTTCTACTCTTTGAGCACCAACAACTTTACTCTTTTTAATTCGTTCACTCCCTGCCAAATCCACCATTTGTAATTGTGACGTTATTAAACTGTCCGTTCCAATTTTATTTTGTGTAATCGTTACAATTAGTATCGTGTGTGCACGGGAGGATCGATGATTCATTTTTGTTTCTGCATAATGTTTATATTCCTCCCCAATACGTAATATTTCAAAAAATTCTTTTACACTATCAATGTTAAATTGTGAACTGCCAACTAATTGACCATTGGATTTACGCAGCGTTACAGGATTTCCTGTACCGAGATCAAATACCTCATCATTATATATTTGAACGTATTGAACTGAAATATTCATATTAATATGCTTGTTCGTTTTCATCGAGGTTTTACTATCAAAAATATCGGACATTGCGCGTACAGCAATACCGCATACTGTTAACGGTTTGTTTGCATCAATTTCTGACGACGTTTTTTCCACCCAACCTTCACCGCCATATATAGTGTACGTTTTACCACTCCCAGTTTGACCATACGTTAACAATGCTGAATTAAATCCATTTAGTGCAGACAAGACAACGTTTCTGCCAGTCTCTAAATACAAGTCAGATTGTGTAACTGTTTCATCGAAACATCGCGTGAATGTAAATGGGCGTACACCAGCTCCTGGCACATACATATTTATACGGTTTGGCTTTACGCTAATAACGCGTGCTTGCTCTTTTTTTTTACTATGGGTAGGAAGGGAATGTTCATTCATCTCATTGTTGCAGTTTTGTGACGCACCAGGTAATTGTCCGTCGCCGTTCACGTTTAAATTATCAAATTTATCTTCTATGCCATTTACGCTTCTTACTTGTAAATTTTCGTCAGCAATCTCATTATTCAATTCCAAAACATCGTTACCCCTATTGTTGTTCTCCGCTGCAAAACCATATCGCTCATCTGCTTGTCTTCTGTTATTAGTATTATTTCCTACACTTCTTCTTTCAGCTTTTTCAATAGCCCTTTCTAATCTTTCAGCATCCATCAATGCTTCAATCATTTCCGAAGTTAAATTCTCTCCATCAGCCTGTGCCATTGTTTCAACTGCTTTCATAGACACTTTCATATCTTTATCCTCTTCGCTAAGATTTTTAACATTGTCAACATGTTTTCGACTCATTTCCTTTAGCTCGGGGCATTCGATGACTTTACTCGGTGTAAGAGGTGTACCATTAAACGGGTCGTGTGCATCTCTTTTTAAAATTTTCAACAACGTTTTTCGATCCATAAACTTTTTTGAAGATGGCAACTGCACTGGGGACTTCATTAATACTCCAGTAAAATCATCTTCGAGGCGATTTGGTACCTTTGTTTTTCCACCGAGGGTAGGCATGGAGCTACCTTTTGCTGCGCGCCTCATCTTTAAAAATTGGTGTAATGGTAAGGATACTCGACTCTTTGAACGTTCGCCAGGACGAAACCTAGTAGCTACATTGATTTTAAACTGCCCTTCTTCATGTAAATCATTTCCCCCATTGTATCCACCATGGTTCAACCATTTATTTCTACTAGGCCATAAATTATTATAAAAGAATTTTTTCCACTCGACTCGACCAGAGCGTTCCGTAGGTAAAAATAAACCATGTGAATTGGCCAAACTTACTGAAATACTAGCGTAGGTGGATACAGTATTACTTTCATACAACCTTATTAATTCCTTTGACGTATATTTGATTAATTTCAATGCATCTGTTATGTAATTAAATTCTAGAAATACTGGATGTGATAATATTTTTGCGAATACATCATTAATGTTATTCTTAACAACACATTTTGTTTTGCTATTGTCGTGGATACTAATTGGTAATTGTTTTTCATTATTTTTACTGTTCGGACTTTTAGACTTAAGTGTATTAAGTTGTTTTCCTCTTCTGTTTCTTCTCCACGGTTTACAATTATCCCCATCATTATTATTATTACTAAAAAAATCCTTTTTGTTAAAGGCTGCCTCTTTTTTATGCTTTTGCCATGGTTTAACTCCTACTGCTGAAGATATGTTTTTCGTCGTTTTATTTTTTCGACGACGATGTAGCGTCTCAACGTGCTGATCCATATCTCGCCTTAATACAAGTTCTTTACAGTTAGGTATAGTGCAACGTACTTTAAAATTCGGGCATACTCTTTCATGTCTTTTGACACCTGATTTTGTTTCTGGATGTTCCATACCACAATTAAGTTTGCATTTACTAATTTTATCAATTTTTTGGTCTCTGTACCGTTTTAAATATGGGTGTTTTGCTTGTGTTTCCCCGTTGCGTGCACTAACATTGGCTGCATTTTGTTGCGTTTTCTTAACCGCTTCAATCTTTTCATTTGGTATAAAGAGAGCAGTTGCATGCCCCTTTTGCATGTTTTCATTGTTGTTGGTGGTGGTGTTGTTGTTGTTGCCAGCATTATTATTCTCCTTGCCCATAGTAATAGATGCACCGTTACCCATCATCTAAAATATGTATGTATGTATGTATGTATGTATATATAACGAAAAGAAAATATGGTTGTGTGTGTGTGTGTGTTTTGTATAAATGTGTTTTTTAATGGAACCAGTTTGGATACTCTTTGGTTTGTTCCGTTTTTACAAGAAGAGTCGAGAACGGTAACGGTTTGTGGTAATAATAATATAATAATAATAATAATAATAATAATAATAATAATAATTTAAATAATTAGTCAACGTTCCGTCCTTGTTGTGTTGTGTTGTTTTGGGCGAAAAGTGATCTGGTATTTTTAAGGTAGAACGTGCTGGTACTATCTCCATGCTAAACAACTCACATGAACCATTATAATGGGAAGTATATCTAAATTCGACTGTTAAATAATATTAAGGTATAATATTACTAGCTCTACTCTATTATTATCATATAAGTGCAGAGATTTGATCTTTTTTTAAGGTGTGATTGCACAAAACATAAAATTAGCAAGGAAACAGCATTGTAGTAGTGCTATGGTACGTATTTATGACCTAATTTTACACCATTTGAATTTTTTTAATGTTATAATTAGGCCTACTTATTATTATTTACATTTTAACAAATTGCGCTAAAAAAAACCATTAATAATACTTTATATTTTATACTCTATTGTTTCAATTGTGTATAATATTAATATATTTATTATAGCTTATTGGATATAAAATAATAGTCTAACAAGTACAGAAGTGACAACCATACTTTTTTATAAAATCTAATATGAAAGAAGAATCAACCCATCATCATCTAAGTGGGAACATTGTGAGACGTAGTAGAAGTATACGAAATCTTATAGGGGTATATTTGATAGGTAATTATGTTGGTAGACTTTAAGCATGAGAGGAAAAAGATGGCATGTGAAATTAGTCCTAGTGGAATATTGTGAGATGTAGTAGAAGTATAGGAATATCTGATAGGATACCACACATGTGAGCACGTGAGCATGTGGGTGGGAACATTGTGAGACTAGTAGAAGTATGCCAACATCTGATAGGTAAACTGGACAAGTAAATATCATTGTTTAAATGTGTAGATTCCTTAACGACTTGTTCATTCCGTCTCACAATGTTCACTTCCTGAGATTTGAACCTAAAAGTTTTGATAGGTAAAGGGAAAGACTCTACACAAATTTTAGGCTTTACTTAGTATGAAATTAGCACCATTACGGTGCTGTGACCCTGCAATAGTCCTCTAATCCTGACTTTTTTTAACAACAAAGTGAGACGGGACCACTTGCCAGACAATACGGTTCTCCAATACCTGTACAGTTCCTATTAATATATATGAAATGCCATCAATACTATCTCTATACTAATATATATTCGTCTCCTTAAGTTTTTTCTTCCCGTCTCACAATGTACTAAGTATCATCATAAGTGTTTAAAAAGGGTGTCAATAGTATTTTATAGAGATCCGGAGTAGGAAATTTAGAATATAGTACAGATAGAGTATAGAGAGTAAAATTTTAAATTATCTAAAGACATACTATTGTGCCAGTTACTCGATGCCCTCCTCTAGACTGTCTGCTTCTAGTATGTGCCAGTGTGCTATTCAAAAAAAAAAAAAAAAAAATATTTTATAGACTAATAGTAGTAGGTACAGACTAATAGAGGAGAATAAGACATACTGTACCATTAAAAAAAATTTGTTTTTTTAAAGGCTATTATAATTAGTTAAAGTTAGGTATGCTAGCAAATTAAAATATAAAATACATTCACGATATAGCTTTACACTTTATACGTCCATCAAGCGTCAAGTACGGATACATTTAATAAAGGACACTTCGACATCAGCTTATAGTGCGAACAAAAAAAGGGGGGGGGATGACATGTCATTATAAACAGTGTTATTTAATTATTGTTTTACAATAATAAACCTATACATGTAATAATAATTATGGTGACTACGTGTAGTCGGTTTGGTAATTGCTTGGCTTTGTTAACGACAAAACAATACGAACGAGCAACAAACGTGCACATTATTTTATTGTATCTTTAAGAGAAAAAAAAAACTTACGGGGAAATGACACGCCTTGTTCCTATATTGCTACTTATTAGTTTCTTTACTCTTGCCGATGCCGCCAATATACTGAGAGAGATAAATAGAGAGAGAAATATAGAGAGAGCAAATCAATTTAATTTATGCAAAGCACCAATTCAAACATTTAAACAATGTTGGTACACAGCTACAGATTTTGCATCTATTTCAAAAGATAAAGGTGTTAGCCATAGTTTGAAAGCTGTTCCATCTGGATATGGTGAAGGAGTCGTAGTTCCACCTGGTTGCAAAGTTACACTTTATTCAACCTCGTCACACCTTGCAGAACATGGTAACCACCCAGATTCACACGCACTTATTATTACTGGACCAAAGAGCGTTTGTGCTAGCCAGTTGTTGAAAACATCCGTAAAAGCAATTGGAATTGAGGATAATGTAGATTTAGAAGAAGTAGTTAATGAAATGCAAGTGTTACGGAATATGATAACGCAAGTAAAACGTATGCCTGGTCCAAAAGGCGAGCCAGGGTTGCGTGGTGCGACAGGTCCAACAGGCGAGCCAGGGTTGCGTGGTGCGACAGGTTTAAAAGGAGTTAAAGGTGAAATTGGGGCACGGGGTATAACCGGTTCCAAAGGAGAGAAAGGTCAAACGATTGTTGGCGCAACTGGGGCACGTGGTGCGAAGGGCGACGATGGCTTAGGGTTAACGTTCAAAGAATTCAAATTAAATACAATGTTTACAAAAGGAAATTATGTATTTTCCACATCAAAAAATGGAAAAGGAAATTCAATGTTTATAGCAGAAAAAGATTTTCGTGCAACGAAACAACCAAAAGATGATATTGGGAATTGGGTTGAGTTCCAAGCACCAAAAGGTGAAGATGGTAAAGATGGGCGTTCGATTGTTGGCCCAACGGGACCACCCGGAGCGAAAGGTGATACAGGAGCAACAGGAGCAGCAGGAACAGCAGGTAGACATGGTCCAACGGGACCACGGGGTGAGAAAGGTTCGCATAATTCAGCGGCATTGTTACACATAACTAGATACGTAAGTTTGCCCCAACCATGTGCCGATGATGAAATATTTCATAACGTAAGTGGGTGTACAAAATGTCCGATAAATACGTATAAATCTGGTGTCAAATTACATGCAAAATGTTTAAAATGCCCAAGCGACACACCTTACAGCAATGGTAAAATTGGATTAGTAAGTGTTTCACAGTGTACGACTGTAAATTGTACAAACGGTTTATTTTACAACTATCAGAGTAAGAAGTGTGAACGAAGTCGTTTTGTACTTAAAACCAGTGGTACCTGTCGATCATATCTAAACACTGCGGCGGAATGTAGAAACGCAGCAACTCAACTATTGTTAAGCGACACAACAGTTTCTGACGACTATCAAAACCGTGCAAGTTGGGATCCAAAAGGGTGTTACTTTGAAGGTGGTTCATTGAAATTTAATCGCCGAATGACAAATACGGGAAGTTGTTCCAATTGGGATAGATGTTTATGTCTGGAAGTTTCTTGTGAAAACGGTTTATTTTACAACCATACAAGTAACAAGTGTGAACGAAGTCGGTTTGTACTTAAAACCAGTGGCACCTGTCCATCATATGTAAACACTGCGGCGGAATGTAGAAACGCAGCAACTCAACTATTGTTAAGTGACACAACAGTTTCTGACGACTATCAAAACCGTGCAAGTTGGGATCCAAAAGGGTGTTACTTTGAAGGTGGTTCATTGAAATTTAATCGCCGAATGACAAATACGGGAAATTGTTCCTATTCTGATAGATGTTTATGTCGGGAGTGTGAAGACGGTTATTTTTACAATCATACAAGTAAGAAGTGTACAGCTAGTGAGATTTACGTAGACTTGACTGTAAACGCAGCACCTGGCGCAGGGGTTAACGTAGACTTAAGTGTAAACGCAGCATCTGGTGCAGCAACCATGGCCTCAACAGGTGCAGCAACCATGGCCTCAACAGGTGCAGCAACCATGGCCTCAACAGGTGCAGCAACCATGGCCTCAACAGGTGCGCCACCAACCGATGTGAGCGCAACAGGTGAGACGGGTCCAACAGGTGGAGATACCTCACCAGCGAAAGCTTCGGCTATCACTGCCTCTGCAAGTGGCCCTTCTTCTAGCAAACCTACGAAAACAATGGGAACCACGGCCTCAACAGGTGCGCCAACAACAACTGGTACTTTAAAAGCTGCAACTGGTGCGGCAACAGGCCCATCCGCAAACATAGCATCTAGTAGTACAGGCGTAGCACTTAGTAAAAAACAAAAGCACGACGATTTCATGAAATTATTGAAAATCTTTGACCAAAATAGCAACAAACACATTGGCTGGGATGAAATTGTTGCAGTAACTGGGCACGATGATCCTAAAATGAAAAAAGTATTCCAAGCGGCTGCTGGTTCTGATATGCAAATGGATTACAAAGAATTCCATAAATTTATGAATAAAGAAGAGAATGCTAAGTTCTTCTTCATGTAAAAAGTTTAAGAACGTATATAAAATAGTTCTATCTTGTTGCAATAGGAGAAAACACAGGTGAAAGCAAAAAATTAAAGAAGGATAAAATAATGGAAGAACAAAAGGCTGTAAGCTTTTAAATTTAGCTTTTTGATTATATCTTATAATTTTTTAAGCATTTTAAAAAAAAACAAACAACGAGTTTCACTAATGATCCTACTCATTTACAAGGTATACATATACATGTAGTGCAATAATTATAATAAAAAAGGAATTTTTTTTTTTTCTACTATCTACATTATACCTCATTATACCTCTATATGTGCATATCAGCCAGCCACAGAGGTATAATATAGTATAAAATAAATACGCACATACGCACATTAACATACCGTATTAGTAGTAAACCGTGTATTATATTATTTATTATTATATTATTTTTTGATTATTATTAATATTATAATTATTGCCGCATAATATATAATAATAAAAAATAAATTAAAATCACAAAAAGTGCCAAAAAAATAATTAATAAAATACTACTACTACTGGACTACTTATACTACTATAATAATAAATTAAAATTGAAAATACTATAACAACAGGTTTCCTTTTTTTTATCATTATAATTACATTATTACCAACTCGGTGGTACACTATACGAACATACGAAATTATTAGCAAATTAATGTTGGGTGAGGGATTCACGTAACGCTGCGGCTGAGAATCTATTTATACTAACTTCTTGCGACATTGGTGCGGCGTGAAACCAACTGTATACATACTAAGTCCTGTTGCAACATGCAGTTTAACGGCAATACAGATGGCAGCTTAGTTATTAAACTATCTCGTGGAAGATGGTTTGTATTGTTTGTTTTTTCCATGGTAGCTATCTGCCAAGCAAGTAAGTTTTTTATACATATATATATATATATAATCTACCATAAATATAGTTGTATAAACCTTTTTGTTCTCATCGAAGCGCCACAATGATGCAAGCTGATGCTGTTAACATCTTTTAGCTCGTCATATTTCTCCTATTACCAACGTTCAAAATCCCCGACTTCTAACACAATATGTTTACGATCCGACCAAACAAAAAAAAGTGACGTGGATGATTTTAGGACCTAGCTCAAGAGAATTTAAGCTTGCGTACGGAGACTCAATTGATGCTTCATTTGTGTCATGGGCAACCAATGCAGCAAATATATTTCATCGCCGTGTATCGGGGTTAATAAAAAGAGTTTCAATTACTTACACTGTCTCTCCTGGCTGCAGGTCCAGCACCTTTGCCAGGGAAGGATAATTTTGCCTCGCACACTGAAAGTAAATGCCAGACCATTCATCCTCCCGACCTTCCTCAACAATGATGATGTCTTTGTCCATGTTTGACGTTACTATTTTATAGTCGCCGTTGTACGCTACAACATTTGTTTCGTGATGCAAAAACCATTTTCCATGATTTTTTTATACATTTTTTTGTTGCTATGTTTGATGTATGTGTCGTATATTTCACAAAAACAATTTTGTAAATTGAACCGGATTGTTACCCAATGACCGGGAGTAAAAACGCACATGGCTCTCACAGTAGCTCTTGCATTTGACGGATGCGAAATGTTTCATTTGTTTTTCTCTGATCAATGTAATTAATGCCAGCTCTTCTAAATTGATTCGGTGTACGATATAAACAACACGCAACAACTGGGTGAATCCAAAGGTGGAACCATTTTACCAAAGCAAACAAGCCGTGTGAAATTAGCAATAGTGGGAAGGAAGAAACGTAACGACAAACATAAACGAAGTAAACATGATATCAACGTCGTCTGGCATAGTTGTAATTTGTGTTCCCATAAATGCAAGTCAAAAGGTGATTTAAACAAACATAAACGAAGTAAACATGATATCGACGTCGTCTGGCATAGTTGTGATTTGTGTTCCTATAAATGCAAGAAAAAAAGTAATTTAAAAGCACATAAACAAAGTATACATGATATCAACGTCGTCTGGCATAGTTGTAATTTGTGTTCCCATAAATGCAAGTCAAAAGGTGATTTAAACAAACATAAACGAAGTAAACATGATATCAACGTCGTCTGGCATAGTTGTGATTTGTGTTCCCATAAATGCAAGTCAAAAGGTGATTTAAACAAACATAAACGAAGTAAACATGATATCAACGTCGTCAATACTGTTTTTGATTTTACTTTCGAGTGAATATAACAACAAAAAAGGCATTAAACGTCAATGCGCGTGGGCTGCCAAAAAATGCTGTGCAGTGCATTTTAAACCCATTCAACACAAATGAGGTGGAAGAGGTTGAGGTTGAGGGGGAGACCAACCCACGCTCCCAACAGTTTTTTACACTACAGTTTTTGATAGATACATTTAGCAGGTAAATATAATTAAAAAAAACTGAGTTCGTTTTCGAACTGGTAATCTAGCCGGTATAACAAAATAACCTATTTCTGTAAATATCTTCACTTGTTATTATACAAAGTGATAGGAATTGTCAACATTCCTTTTTCCATATACTTGCTCCTTAATTAAATTTAATATTACGATATTAATAACGTTTGTATAATCAACCTTTTTAAGGTACATAGTATACTACCCTGCTAGAGGCTCTGTCCATTCTAGGGACACTGAATACCTCAACTGAGGAATCAACTTTTGTGAAAAAAGAAGCGGGTGTTGTAGCAATTCCATAGTGTGCTGTGCTACAAAAATTATTCTCGTCAATTTTATTTTTTTGTATTATTATTTATTTACACTATTTATCATTACTTTTTTTGTTGTGAAGTGTTTCAAGTAATTTTGTCGTGAGTCTTAATAGTACCTGGTACAAAAATAAATAGTTACATAAAAAATATAAAATCCATTATTATTAATTATATTGACAACAACAACAATATATAATGATACAGTATATAATAATGTGGCAAGTAGTAACCAAAAAAAAAAAAGTGTCGTCGTAATAAATAATATTATTTTATTATAAATACATTCGTTTGCTTCTTTTGCTTCTCGATAAAACTTCGTTGATCAATTTGAACATTGTACCACCACTTACAGACATCGTTATAACAAAGAATCCCCACGCCAACATATATATATATATATATTAATAGATATACTGCTCTGCACATTTGTTTGTATTTTTGTGATCAAACATGGAGAAACATATACATACTTTGAATAATAATAATTTATCACTTAAGGAAATACTTTTGTTGCATTATAAACAGTTATTACTTGACTATATTAAGTTTGCAAAAGAGTCCTCCGAGAAGCAGATAGGATTATTAAATACAGTGATTAATGATTTAGAAAGTGCTACCAAAAACCCGAAGAAGGTCCAAGCATGTCATACCAACACATCGAGAAAATATGGGTTTTGCTTAACACAACGACAAAAACAAAAACTAGACTATTCACCACTATTTGTTGAACTTGAAAATTTTCATCATGATATAAAGTGGCAAGATCAACAACAAAAATGTAAATCGATATATTTTCAAAATAACTACGCAGAGGCAATCTTAGCCTCGCCTACGAATGATGGAATTGTTAAGACAAGTAAGGTTCAAATAGGATTGTCGATTCTTGCACCATATACGGATTACCCCATGCACAGCCACCCATCAACAGCTATTCATATTGTATTATCTGGCAAAGCATTATGGTATGAGGAAGGGTTAAGTAGCACTGCAACAACGAGAAAGACGATTAAAAAAAACTCGCCTTTAATAACAAATCCAACAAACAGCATTATTTTCCATCCTAGTTCAAAGGTAAATGCAATCCGCACAAAAGGTGAGACATTGCTGGTATTGACATGTCGCGCTGGTGATATTGCATCAAGTATTAAATGGGCTACTGCATCTACAAATACAAGTTGTTTGTGTCATAATGAAGTCACAAACACTGCATCGCCATTAATAGTAAATTGGAATCATCATTTAACATGCAACGATTGTACATATATGTTTCGTGCATGTTGGAAAAAAATTAATAAAAGAACTATAGCATCGCCTACACCATTGTCATCAGCAACCATAAATTTTTTTAATGACGGTTATACCATAAATAAATTTCATGATGATAATCCACAAACATCGGAACGTAAAGGAGATGAGCAGACGAAGAAGCAAAAAAGAGTAAGGTCTGAAACATCGCCATCTTCGTCGCCTTCCTCGTCTGGGACTAAGAGGAAGAAAACTAAGACATATTATCGTGGAGCTGTTGAAGCTCGTATACATCAATCAAACAGTGAGTGGCAATTTTTTAGTTCCATCGTAGAAGCTAGTAAAATTCTTGGTGTAAACAGAGGCAGTATATCTAGTGTATGTAAAGCACGTGCATTAAATAAAGATGGATTTGGTCAAAAACGTGCCGGTGAATATGAATTTCGTTATGCAGATTCTTCCTCCTCGGAACACATGGCAGAAAATTGATATGCTACCAGGGTGATGCAAACACGGGCGGTAATAGTACTATTGGTAACATCCACCAGTGGCGGTAGCACTACGAACAACAACAATATAGATAAAAAATATAGAATATAGAAGAAAAATAATAACAATAAAATTAGAAAAAAATAGAGAAAAACTTGGAATGCCTTATAGAGCCTTCTTTAAAAAGAGTAGCGAGTGATATTTTACTAGAAGATAATGATTTTAAAATTGCAATGGTTGGTAGAAGTATTACATATGCTTCCGAACAACAATCAGAAAGTTTCATTGATGTTAATTATTTATAAATTATTAAATTATTATTATATGGCCATCATAATTAATAATAATAATATATAATAATAATAATAATAATAATAAATAAATTATTAATAATAATAATAGACTAAAATATATAATAATAATAAAAAAAAGTTAGTAAAATAATTAATAATAATTAATACTAAATATCATATAAAAAAAAATAATAAGTAATAATAACTCTAATAATAATACAATAAATTTATCATATTATTTACTCTAATAATAATACAATAAATTTATTATTTATATTATTATTATTATTATTAGGATTACAATAGTATTATTTGAAATTATTATTATAAATAAAAAATAAAAAAAAGAGCGCTGCTAAATTTATTATTATTTATTATTGAAATTATTGATCAAAAATATATTTTTAATATTATAATTAATTATATTAATGAAGAACCTTAATTTTTTTTAAATAAAATTTATCCTATTATTATTAGTTGAAAAAAAATAATATTATATATAATATAATAATTATAGTTGTCTATTTTAATTATTATTAATAATAATAATTAAATAATTATAATGTAAAAAATGGTTATATTTGTCGTTATTATTATTATTATTAATTTTTTCTTATTTATTAATTATTATAATATTATTATATTATTATTATAATAGCACAGCAGGTGAAAATGTGGTAATTTTTTCAAATAATAAAATATAAAATAAAAAAAAAAAACAAAAAAAAAATACTACTACTATACTATATAACTACAGTATTTATACAGGTGTGCGTATATACCCGGGGATAGGCCCGCAGATATTGCTGAACATGATTCAAACGAAACGAATCTTCTGTCTTTCAACGTGAAAACAGCATTTTAGTTCAACTAATTTTCGATATGGAAAATCTCTTGCTGGCGAAAGAAGGCGTGGAAGACGAAGATTTAAATAATCAAGTTGAAA
>Ga0099797_101344_pt1 | contig 13201 bp, 8 predicted proteins | sample Uncmet_Sort48C_1_FD_89871 | JGI IMG/M metagenome (GOLD analysis project Ga0099797, IMG submission 89871) | Marine eukaryotic communities from CALCOFI LINE 67, Pacific Ocean - C012_Sort48C_1 | ecosystem: Environmental > Aquatic > Marine > Oceanic | place: Pacific Ocean: Monterey Bay | collected... | reverse complement strand
TTGTTGGCATATAGTATTAGTAAGTATGTTCTGAGTTCTTTCATAAGTATCCATATAGTAAGTATGTTCTCTAAATGATAGCATTAGCATACTAGTCGCATGGTATACGATGTCAATGGCATCGCTGGTATACCAGTCGTATGGTGTGCATTTTCTGAAGCAGTATACACAGTCTTACTTCTTCATTCTCTACATGGTTGGTATGTTTGAAATTCTAAATGATTCATGTGATATATTATGCTAGTTTCTTTGTTTTTCCATTGAGATAGTATTTTCTATCTCTTCACATATTCAGTATGTTCTCTACATAGTTGGCATAAAGTATGTTTTGTCATTCTCTCACAGTGTGCAGTTTGTATAGTATTAGCGCACACTAGACCTGGACGTCACTAAAAGTAGCAGTATTGTTCTTAGTATAGTATTCCAAACCGCAGCAAGAGCCGCAGATCGCAAAAAAAAAGAAGGGAAGGATGGATGTCGAAATACGCAGTATTTCGTGTTCATTGTTTTTCATTCTTTTGCGATTTGTGCAGTCTTGTTTTGCGAGTGTGTCAGTGTTATGTATTTTTTGCAGCGATTATCAATCGTATTGTTGCATGTTTTGCAGCGATAATCGCATTGGTGTGTGAAGTTTGGCGTCATCTGTTTTGCAATGGTGTAGTGAGTGTGGTGGTGTATTTTGTCACTGTCAGTCTGTCTAGTTTTGCGATCGTGGTTGTCTAAGTTTGCGTCTCATGTCGACGGTGTAATAATTTCCATGTGTCTGATCGTAATTGTAATTCAGTCTGTGAAATTCTGTGATATTCATCGCATTTGTTTCATTCGTCGCAGGTGATTTCAATGTAATACCATCGTGAAAATCTGTCTTGATTGTCTTGAAGTCGTCTGTGTTCATCGTTTTTGTATCTTTCTTTCTGCTGTGTTATCGTTGTTTTTGTGCGAATGTTCGACAGCAATACTGGGCTGGTCTTGAAAACAAGTGATTTTCATCTTGCATTTCAACACAAATCTAGACTGTAGCATGAGATTTTTGGTCCAATTATGAAATGAAACTTGTGAGAATGTGATGTGAAACTTGTAATTTGTAAACATTGATATGAAAATTTGTAAACACACGATACAAAACTAGTGAGCATATGGTGAGAAAGTAGTCAGTATGTGATAAAAAGACTGTCAAAATATGCTTGAAAACTTGCCAAAGTATCATTATGCCTCGCAACAAGATTTCAGATTTGAGTTTGTGACTTGCAGCCATTCCACGAAACGGCGCAGCTACCACTCCAGTATCCATAGTCTTCGAAACAGTCTCCTTAAGTACAGAAAGCGATTTCACACCAGTCTTCGCAAGAAAAACGACTTCGCATCAGTCTTCGTACAAAAAGCTCGGTCATGTAGTGCGAAGTTGTCATGTTCCACAAATCGCTCTCTTGTCGGTTCCTGATGGAGTCCTCTCTGATGGAATCCTCTTCCTGATTGGGTCCTGTCCCTCCTTACTTCCTTTTCCCGATTGGTTCCTTTCGATTTTCCTTATGCTTGAATCTTGACCGATATTATCTTGACCGATATTGTCTTCAGTACTGATATTGTCTTCAGTTCCAATACTGTCTCCAGGTAAAATCGCGGATGACTATCCTGTTGCCGATGACTATCCTGTTGTTTCAGAAATTCTTGAACGTCATTGCAACATCTCTGTCAGTTGCAACAGCTCATCTCGGCGAGTGTCGCAGTGATATCATCTGTAGTGCCACTTTTTTGTATCGCAAAACCAGCGAGCTTGTCCTCGTTGCCTTGTCTGTCCTGGTTGCCTCCCCGAACACATTTCTTCAATCCTCTGATCTCGTCAGCAACACACTTTCTCTTCACACCACTTTCCTGGCCAATCTCCTGATGAACCGCAATAGAAGTCTCTCCCTCCTTCTGACGAACCGCAATTATAGAGCTCTCGCCACATTCCGGATGAGCGACAGCATAATTATCATTGTCGCCGCTCCCCGGGTGAGGCACTGCATTCGATGCGTCATCATGACAACCGGAATCGTGATCAACTACCATTTCACTTTCTTCCACTTTCTCCAAAATATCGAATCTTGCCGCGCGCTGTTTCGTATTCTTCTCATAGTCTGCGTTTCTTTGCGGAGTCTTCTCACGTGTAGTCTTCTCACGTGGAACAGTTTCTTTTGGAACCGTTGCAGATATTTCCGAAAGAATCTGAGAAACCTTTTTTGGAAAAGAAGACTGACAGCGCGGTCTACTGAACCAATCAAGCTCTCTCGCATCAATGTGGATTGCTTCCTCGTTTGGATCGGAATCCGGCCCATTACAAGGGCCGAACCTCAAAAACACAACGGTCCTTCTGTTCAGAAAGTCCTCGCGAATCCCACACACACGCATCTTGGGTGCTGGGAGGGCCTGCGCAAGAAACGGCAATTTTAAAGCTTTGGCTTTCCAAGATCCTTTTGGAATTGTTGAGATTGAATTTGTTGGACCTCTGTTAGAACATGTCTTCGGTGTCAACGTCGTTTTAAACGTGACAGGAGGCATTTCTTCAATAGGGAGACCAGTACCACCAAAAATACTTTTCGCCGCTTCTTGGACCGTGTAGGTGCTCTGTGTTGTTGTTTTTTTTAGGAAAATAAATTGTGATGTCAATGATAGTAGCTCCGTGGAAAACAAAATGCACAATAAGAATGATCTGCGCATCTTTTTTGGAGACCCATGATGAGAAATCGTGAATATATCGTGAATGTTTGATACATTATGGCTGTACTTAATGTTCAATGTTCACTGCCGGACGTTGAAAAAACGACAAGATGTTTCTTCTTTATGTCATCAAAGACAAAATCCAAATCATCAAAAAGAAACAAGTTTCTACCTCCAACACTCCAAGGTCCCAACCGGCTGGGCCTTTTCTTGGCTTCAAATTCTTGACATCATCATGTAAATCTTTCTCTTGAGAGTTTGAATCTGACTCCTTCAGATTCACATTTTCCGCAGCCGCGAAATGTGCCCTCGCTACGATGACACTCCGACCTGACGCTGCTCTCATGGGCGATGGTGCCGAGCTTGCAGACTGAGATGATGACATTGGCCTAGTGACTGGGCCTGATACACCCATCCTTGGCGCTGGCATGATCACCCCAAACACAAAACTGGGAAAGACCATAATCACTGAAAGAATGAATCCGACCCAGCAACACTTCGCTTTGCCAACTGTTACTGTCATTTTTAAACTCTTTACCATTGAAATTAATCGGATACGATCTGATGATATTTCTCAATAATTGAAATTCAAAACAAATCGAAATCAGAAGTAAGAGACACTTAGAATGGAATACTCAGGAAGGAAAAAAAGCTTCCTTAAATTAAGACTCTGACAAAACCCTTGACAACAGAGATCTGATGACTCAAAATCAATTTTCAAAAAGTTTTCAAACCCAACGATAGTAATAAGCCAGTCTTAAGCTCCTTCAAACAATACTTACAAAATTCACGCGATCACTCGGCTGGGCCGGTAACCTGTTCGAAAAGAGAAATGAAACGTAATGTGTATAAATCAATGGAAATCACATGTATATCCGATAGTTTTTGTAGAATATTTAAGTCCGATAGTATTGAGGTCCAGGATGTATCTTGTACACATTATGTATGCAAAATCATGAACTCAAATCGAGTTTGAGCAATAATTGGAGGGAGAGATTAAGTTTTAATCACACGAGTTTACAATTGTCAAATTTTGATCATGTAGCAAACGAGAACGAAGATCCTCTAGTTTATGTGGTAACTTTCCGATTGAAAGAGAGCCTCAATTTCGATTATATGATCATAGGAACGTCACACGACACTCACGGAGGCCTTTCGACTTACACAACCGTCAGGACTCTGAAATCGAATTATTCACTTACTCGAAACTTGCTACTTAGCCTGGTAACGGTCTGTAAATTCTATGCCTGTAAATTTAACTAAATACCAATAATCCTCCTTGACTCGAATTCAAGAAATCAAAATGATACAGAGTCAAATGATACAAAATCACGATCGCAAACTTAGAAATTTCCATGAAACTTGAATTGAAAATCGAAAATCAGAATCATGAGAAGTTTCAAGGGCTGAACTCAAATTGTAACTTGTCAAATTGAAACTGTCCTGTCACTGGTGATTGAATTTGAAAACATGATATTAATTTTCAGGTCAGTTACAATACTTGATTTGATGATCGGGAAAATCTCGAAGAAAGTGAAAACTTAGTCGCCAAATCGCTCGAAAGACAACTTCTGGAACATCGCAAAAGGGATTCGGGAAATACATTGAAATTCGGACTCTAGTAATAATTTTTGCGCATCCTGACTCATGATTTTACGCATAGCAATGTATGAAGAAAACTTAAGAGATACATCAGATTCAACATTTACGTCGCAGACTCGCACTCAAAAGAAGAAAAAACCGAAATAATAATACTTCCACTCGAATCCTACACGATCATTGCCACACACCATGAGATTTACCATCGAACAGCTAAAATATTTCGCGACCATACCGCTTGTTTCAATTTTTGAGAGTCTGATTCTCATTCAACTAACGAGAATTTCAATCTATGGCCCAACTGAGCAATTTGTATCATATGCAATATAAGGCTTTAAACACAGTGACAATGCACGGTAACACCGAGAAAGATGATATCCATGAGCATCACAATATTAGATCTACGAAGTGAATGCTTTAAAGATGAGTAACTTACTCGAACCAGACTGAAATTTGGAGTGTCAACTACACGGCATTGCATATGACGACGGCTACGATACGTTGCGACTTGACAATGTGACTACTCAGCACGGTATATCAAAATATAATTCACAGCATAATGATACTAAGTTCTCGTCTGCAATGGGTCTGCTCGGACTTCGGAGGAGTATAACGCTCCGAATCGATATAATTTCTTTGACATATGTTATTGGAATAGCACGACGATTATTGGCATGACTACGCCAAACGATGAAATGAATGAATATCGGCATCACTACACCAAATGAGGAAATTAATGAATATCGGTATGACTACACCCAATGAGGAAGATTGCAATCAATCCAGAGACGAAGTTTCTGGAGACAGATCGACGCTCTGTCTCGCGCGATGCGGAATGACACGGATCAGATGGCCAAAGGGTCGGCGTCAGTTTTCCCGTTCTGTCTTGATCGGAGGATCCTCCTCGCTCAAATCTATCACAGGCTCCATAGAAGATGTAGCAGTCTTTGTGGAAGTCTTTGTCGAAGTCTTCGTGGAGGATGTAGCAGTCTTTATAGGCTCTGAGTCCTTTGTAGAAGTCGTTTTGGAGGATGACGATGCACTTTGACCGAATCTTCTGTCGATGGCCTGCTGCTTCAGAGCTCTGTGCTCGTCTGAGGTAATGAGGCCCCCATCAGCGAGGTCCTGCAGCTCTTCCAGATCGTCTTTCAGAGAGTACTGTTTTGCATCGCCCTTGTCTCGGAGTTGGTCGCCATTCTCGCCAGACGACGCCAACTTCGAGTCTTGACGTCGCTTTTTTGTGGCAGGCCCAAAGAGTTTCATTTCCTTGCGCACTGCTGCTGCCTTGGCATAGACCGTCATGTCTGCCAGATTGTCGAGATACATGCTTCCTTTCGTGCGCTCCTTGTATTCCGCTTTGAGTTTCACTCCCTGCGTACCCTCTTTCACGATCTCCCTGAAAATCTCCAAATTTTGCCGACTGCCCCAGGTTCTGGCTATCTTCTTTTCCTCCAATGCTTCCTTCGAGTTTGCTTTCTTCTTTTCCTCCAATGCTTCCTTCGAGTTTGCTTTCTTCTTTTCCTCCAATGCTTCCTTCGAGTTTCCTTGCTTCTTTTCTTCCAAGACTTCTTTCGAGCTTGTGGCTTCGGTTGCTTCCAAGACTTCTTTCGAGCTTGTGGCTTCGTTTGCTTCGAGTCCATGTGGGAGGTTGCGACTTTTCTTGACCGTCTTGCTTTTCTTCGAGCGATTTTCGTTCGGCGTCGTGCTTTCCTTCGACTGATCCAGGTTATTACTACTTGTGAAAACGCCGAGACTTCGACCGGGGTCGTCCAGTTTGTTTTCGTTCGACTGATCAGCAATCCCACTTCCACCGAGATTACGAATATGGTCAGAAGTGCCGCCGCCTTTAAGCTTCGAAAGAGCCCCATTGTTGCCGACCAAAGCAGACACGTCCTTGCTCTTCAGCATTCCATCGCTGCGACTGTTACCGGAATAAACTCTGCGATGATGGCGCCCGAGCACACCCACCGGCTCTCGGAGATTGAAACCCTCCAGGAAGCCGCCCCCTTTTGACTTGTTATCGTCGTTACCAGAAACGCCGCCGATCTCTAGAGCGATGCCGCTTTCTGACGCCGTGGACGTTGGGCTCGGCTCCACGGTTGGGATGCTGGTCTCCAGACTGATGGGCTTTTTTAGATCCGGCAAGTCGACGTCTTTGGATATCAGCAAATCGGAAGACGACTCGGAATGGACGAGCTGTGACAGAACTACTTTGCAGGTCCCCTTCTCCACTGCCATGATATCTCCTTGTTGCTTTTCTGGCCTTTGCTTCTCCTCACTTTCATCACCGCAGTCACTTTCTTCCCTCTCTTTTTCGAAACCATCCTCCACGCTAGCAATCTCCTCACGCAATCGATCAACTTTCTCCCTTAACTTCTGCTGTAGCTCCTTCCTTAATTTTGTCCAGAAATCCGGATCGTTTTTGATGCCAGATTCCGTCGTCGTCGATTCCTCTTCGAAAATACTCGCAGACACGACACCGCAAACCATGCTTCCAGAGGAGTCCTCGGATAACTTTTACAAATTGAAATACAAGTGGACTGCTATGAGTTATGAAATCACTTTTACATTCAGACACTCCAATATCACACTATGAATTATGAAGGAGACGGATGGACATTTTGAAAATTAACGTGGATTGAAAAAAATTGGCAGAGATTGAAACACAAAGCTTGATATTTTTTTGCAGAAACTGAAAATGCTTATGATTCTGACAACTGCTGAGAAGTAAGAATTTGGACGAGTCACGGGGTGAGACTTTTTGTGACATGTGAGCACACATGGCACCGTATCGAGACGTGAATGTTGATATCAGATGGAGAAGCAGGCCTCTCGTCACACGCAAAAAAATGCAACTTAGACCAAATCAGAACCATGCTGACATTGCAAGGTCGCTACATTTTTTCCGTTTGGACGGGAAAAATTTCACTTCACGCAACAATTTACGAGAGTTTACGAGTGTTATCGACCATCGCAAAAGGTTCCTCAGTTCATCATCATGGCATCACAGCAAACATCAAAATTTCGCATTGTTGCGATATTCTGGCACTCGAACAATAACGCAAAACGCTGCATTAGATCCCAGCGCAAAGACATCATGTGGATTCCAAAAACCAAGGATGCAAAATTTCATGTGAATTTCGAAAATCAGAACACAAAATCGCCACAACATCCACAGCTTTCGCTTTGCACTCATTCGTTTTCAAAGAATCAGACAGCTCGTTTGAAATCATAATCCACCTCAACAACGTCAAGGGTGAAACTTCACTTCAGAATTCTTTTCATGATGTCAATCCGATCGACATCTCAAAATCAATTTCAAATCAGTTACCAACTATCGTCGATAGTATCGACAAAGCTCCCAAATCAGTATCGACAAAAATGTTGTAGCTTTCATTCCGCTTTTTAACAATACAAATCCTCAATAATCGTCCTAACTCATGTCACAGGGCATTTTATGAATTCAGAATCGTCAACGTCGATTCTATCCTCGGTTTTATCTCACGACTCCAGACTTCGTGTTTCCACGCGTCGTCTCCTGTTGCAGTTTTGTCTGTGTCTTTCGCCACCTTCGTTTTCGTATCGTCCGAACAAAGTTCGGAGCTTTTCAAAACTCGGAGAAAAATCAGTGTCATTGCTGATTTGTTCAATTTTCCTCCTGAAGCTGAATCGAGAATCATTCTCCTTTCACTCGAAGCTGTGCTGACACTGCTACGCTTTTCCAATTTATTGATATCTCCGGCGTTTTCTATCGCTACTTTGTCTCCATCATCTGGAGAGTTATCCTGATCTTTCTCTAACGTCTCGTGTTTGCCCTCGATCTGTTTTGGAACTACCACGGTGTCTCCATTTTCATTTACAATTTCAGTTTCTCTGCCTGTGATCGTCAGCATGGTCGGACGCTCAAACCCAGGACCATAAAACGTCTTCTCGTCACGCGGTGACTGTTGCTGCGTGCTATCGTCCAAATTGCTTGCGTTACCACTGGAAGCAGCTCGAGTTTCACGCGGTGCTACTTCAGTTTCGCGCGGTGCTACTTCAGTTTCGCGCGGGTCTGGTCCATCACGTGACGCCGGTTCCTCTTCTATTGCGGGTTCATCTTGTGCGATTCCAACTTGCCTGACTGCTGCAGTCACTGCAGGTTCATCTTGTGTGCGAGAACCTGGCGCGAGAACAACGCCATCGGCGCTATCCTTGGCGCTATCCAGAATTTGGTGGTCACCACCAGTCACAGCAGTAACGAGATCTTGATTAGCACCAGTCAAAGCATCTTCGAAACCCCCATTCGCGCTGTTGAATATGCCAGACAAGACTGTGCCGGTCAACGGTGCGCTGTCGTCAGTCAGCGCTCCAATATCACATGGCTGAATTGTTTCATTCTGGTGAGGATCCGCCATTTCCTTGGTAGATGCATTAACAGACAAGTAGATTTTGCTCCCTTTTGCTTCGGTTGGAGTGCCTCGTGGTCCTTCAGCTTCGTCTTGATCGCCGGTTTGAGCACTTTCATTTTGCTGTTGCTCTTCTTCATTTTGCTCTTGAGCATTTCCATTTTGCTCTGGAGCGTCTTCACTCTGTTGTTTTTCAGCATCTTCGTTTTCCTCTTGAGCATTTGCATTCTGATCATGAATATCTTCATTCTGCTCGGCCTCTTGATCCTCTTGATCATTTTGCACTTCATGCTGTTCTACGTCATCACTTTGCACTTCATGCTGCTCTCCGTGAACTTCTGTTTCTTCTGCCATTTCGGGACTCTGGACAACTCCCTGTTCCAATGCGCCAGCGTCCTCTGCGTCATCTTCCTCTTCAGGAATTTTGTCATATTCTGCTTCTGCATCATCGTCAACACCGTCTTCAACAAATTCCTTGGCTTCAACGGCGTCCTCGTTTGCGACAGCTTCATCGTCTTCAGCAACTTCACCGGCATCACCGTCTTCCGCGGCCTCACCGTCTTCAGCGATTTCACCGGCATCCTCTTCTGCAGCAAGCTCATCACTCTGTCCAAGCCGCATTGCATCCTGCGAAGACGCTGCTCTCTCTTGTGATGATGCTGCTCTTTCCATAGATGACAACGGCCTTTCCACTGATGACAACGGCCTTTCCACTGATGACAACGGCCTATCTTCTGACGATAACAACGGGATACGCTCCACTCCATCCCATGTGGAGTCAAGTCTGTCCCTTGGCGAATCAAGTTTGTCCCTAGGTGAGTCTCTCTCTTTTGAAGTTGGCGAATCTTTGTTGTTACCCCCAGGCGAATCTTTCTTCATTCCTGAACCAGTTTCCACGCCAGATATTGAACTAGCAATTGCCATTTGCACCTTCTCCCACAAGCAACTGTCGAAAATATCGGGAGTTTTGTTGTTGTCCGGGCCATTTTCAATCCCCACAAGAAAATCTCCCTGCTCTAAACCTGTCCTTGCAGAATGCGATCCAGCAACCACCGAAACAACACGCAAAGAGTCGTATACGGTCAACTCGAATTCACCAGGGATAACAGGAACGATCTGTCCGTTGACTGCATGAATAGAAGCTACAGGATAAGTGATTTTTTGCAGTTTCACTGGATTATGACTTTCTGTAACAGTTTCCAATGCAATCGCCTCGTCGAGAGCACTTTTTAGCAGTTCAATATCTGTTTCCCAAGGTGTCATGTCAGACTTCGCTTCTTTATCAGGCGCTTTATTCTGAAGAACAGTTTCTGTGCTTCGACCCATGTCTGGGAATTGTGTCATGGTGCCGGGCGGCGTCACACTCAATAAGGGCACAGCGTCTGGGACCAAATTCACAGGCATGGATGCAAACACACCGCCGGGGTTGTCATTGGGAGGGCTTAAATCAGAATCCTTTGGATCATTTGTAGTTTGGCTTAACCGTTTCGTCTTGCTCTCCGTTGAAATCGGCAATAACAGCTTGCTCGCGTCCGAATGCGAGCTGATGTGTCGCAAAATTAACTCTGTCCCAGACCCATCGCGCTGCGGGACACCACCCGGTTGACTCCCTGGAATGCTCAGAGCACCGCTGAAAGCCGAACCCCGTTGGCGTCCTGTCGCAGTTGAGATCGTGTGAAGTGGGTTGGTCATAGCGGCTGACGCGCCCGTCAGAGCGGCTGAGGCACCCGTCAGAGCGGCTGAGGCCCCCGTCATAGGGACACTTGTCAAGACTGAATTTGAGAAGTTTGAGATTCTGGGTTGCTGTTGTGCGCCCTGTGGAGGTTGCGTTCCAGCGGTTATTTCCTCTAAACTGCCTGTCTCTTCCCGAATCATTTGAGGTTTCATCCTCATACTTGGCGATTGCCAATCTGGGGTTTCGGAAGTCTGTACAGTCACCCAATTATTCTGAATAACACCTTTCTTCGCATTATTCGAATTCTGCTTCCTCACTCCATCTTGCATATTGCGATTCAGATCAGCCAGATCCCCCGACTTAAGGTCGCTCTTGAGATCCCCCGCCTTCCCCTCCTCCAATTTCCTCGGGACAATTCCAGCCGCGTCATCGCCGCTGAAATAGACTTCTTCGCCTTCCAGGAGTGAACCTTCGTCATGCACTTTCGTACTCTTATCTACACCAAAAGTCGTTCCGAACCGACGGAACTGGATAGCTTGGCCAGATTCGAACTGCGTACAGAAGATGAAAATTAACAGAACTATCAAAAACGCGGTCGCGATGATCATTCCATTCGTGTAGTCTTTCTTTTCTTCTTCCACGAATTCTTCGTCTTCAAATAAGTCTTCGAAATCGAAATAAGTGAAGTTCGTTCCGTTGGTGGCATTGGTTCCGTTCGTGTCGTTTGTATCATTCATCATCAGGTCGCGAGACTCCGAATAAAAGATGTCAAAGTCATCATCTGTGATGTTGAAATCTTCCGTAATGTTCATTCCTGATAGATCATCCATACCATCACTGTCAGTATCGCCAGGCCCTGCTGTGCTCGTACTTGTCGTGGCAACATTGAAAAAACTTTTGGTCGTAGAGGTCGTGGTCGTGCTTGTGGTTGTAGTATCGATGATTAACAAATCAAACCAGGAATTTCCAGAATCTCCACGGTCTCCTGAATCTCCAGAGCCTCCAGAGGCCGAAACATCGTCATCTGATCCTTCAGAGGAAGCCCCCGGTCTACCAGAATCTCCTTCTCCGCCTGTAGAATCATCTTTGGACTTGTCCTTACTTTCTGTGATGGAATCGATGAAATCATTCACGATGTCTTCGCTTGGGAAAACGAAATCGTTGAAAGAAGGTAGTTTCAGGGTGGTTGGAGAAGTCTCGCCTGGGGCATCTCCAGGAGTATCGTCTCCTGTGGTGCTGCCTCCGCTGGAACTGTCTCCTGTGCTGTCGTCTCCACTTGTTCCGGACGCACCACCAGTCCCTTCTCCGTCGATTCCACCATCAGTGCCTCCTGTGCCACCTCCATCTGTGCTTCCCGACCCTTGGTCATCCACAGGGGGCTGCACAGGCGCAGGCTTCAGAATCTGGCTCATGAAATTGCCTGCATTGATGCCACCTATACTTGGCGGCTTCGCTTTAGGTTCAATCGGCGCGACAGTTGTGTCTCCATCACCGACGCCACCGCTATCGCCACCAGGAGCAACTGTGACTCCACCCTTGTCATCATTTTTTTCAGAGTCCTGAGCATCCTCACTATCTACCAAATTCCCCGGCACCAGCCCCTCATCCAACTCACCAATTTGCGTCAAATAGTCGCTCGTCAGCAAATTCGGCAAGACTTGACCTTTCGAATTTTTCACGACGCCTCCATTCATTGTCTGTCCGTTTTCGCCCAGAGATAACGATGCTGTCTTGCTGCTGCTCAGAGTTTCGTAGAATCCGTTTGCGTTGTAGAAAGCGTCGTCTTTTTCTATCACCACAGTGGATAATTTCCTCTCAGAGAAAATCATAAAACTCATGGAAAGTTCACCGCCGGCTTTCGCGGTTTTGATGGCGTTCGCAAGAGCTGTGGATGTTTGCGAAACCGAATCCAGAGTGAATTTCGACTCGTAAAATGTGACGCCGTTGATGATTCCGGTTTTTGTGTCGCTGTCGGAGATTGAAAGGAGCTTTCTCCTGATTTCTTCTCTTCTGACTTCGGCGTCCGACAGTGATCTTAGACCTCTAAGGTTTCTCCTGTCAACATTCAGAAGTCTTCTGCTATCAACATCACATGGACTATTCACATCACCCGGCGGATATAGATTCTGCGTGAAACACAAAGCTGTCTCTCCATTTTCCCCTCCCATTGGAGCTTGCGGGAGACAGATAAGCGCAGCGGTAGCAATTGTTTGCGTATTTGTCGTCACTTCACTTTGAACATTCTGACTTTGAGATTTGGAGTCGTCACCTGAATCCGCATTAGCATCAACCAACTCTGCAGTATACCGCCACACCTGCACGTCGACTGGATCCGGACCTTCTTCAGAATTCGAGTTGGGGCTCAACGAAAAGGCCCCCGAATCCGGCTGAGACACCGTCTCACTCGACTTTGCAGACTTCTCGATATTCGAAACCAAGTCGTCAAATGATTTCCCAGAACGTAAAACGAGATGTCCCAGATGGTTCAGAGCCGTTGCATCTAGGGTAGCGAAATTTCCTTGAAACAGCTCTGGACTTTTCGATCTCGCATCGTTAACATCATACGAAGCCGTAAATCCCACTGGTGGAGATTGGATGTCGTTAGCAGAAAGTTCTGTCTCACTGCACGTTGCTTTCGACAACACCTCCAGCTGGCTGAAATACGCGTCTCCATGCAGAGGCCCGAACGGAATCAACGATGCGAGAGTCATCTCCACACGAGACAGTGCACATGTTCCAGCATAAATACCGTTTTTCAAATTGATATCCGAAGAAAGATCCGCGACTCTCGACTTCAAGAGAGTTGCAGCTTTTTCGGACTCATTGGCGAAAGTTGTTG
>Ga0099797_101343_pt1 | contig 13208 bp, 9 predicted proteins | sample Uncmet_Sort48C_1_FD_89871 | JGI IMG/M metagenome (GOLD analysis project Ga0099797, IMG submission 89871) | Marine eukaryotic communities from CALCOFI LINE 67, Pacific Ocean - C012_Sort48C_1 | ecosystem: Environmental > Aquatic > Marine > Oceanic | place: Pacific Ocean: Monterey Bay | collected... | reverse complement strand
ATACTTTGCTCCACTGATCAAGCCTAAAAAACATACGTTCTCCGAGTCGCCTTTTCCCGGATCGTGATTTTTTGGCCTGGTTGCCGCATGGTGCAGTTTCGGTGGGCTGCACAGTGGCCATCGAACAATATGGTTGTGGAAGGGGACCGACGGAATTCGGGATTTCCGAAACTTTGCAAGAGCGACTGTGCCATAGGCGTTAGTCGCTACCAGATATTCGCTTTCCGATTGTCCCGGACCCAGGCAATATAGTGTAGTTTGTTTTTGTGGATCTCTGAGATTCGGTTTTCGGAGACACGAAAAGTAGCTTTATATCCACAGATCAAAAAATATATGCAATATTTGGAATTGCCCTGTTAAATGTGTAAATATTTGCAACAAAGTCTATATTTAGTGATACTTGGTTGGGCTCAAGATAATGTGATTGTACAGTTTTAGGAGTGGCAGTGGTGTGTCAGTCCAGTGATGTGACTTTCTATTGTTTCGAGAGCCATTCAAAGGAATAGTATTAGGCAAACACCTTTGAAATGTATTGTTTTTCCATTTGTTTGCGGGTGTTGCCATCTGCACCGTCTGTGACATATAATTACCCTGGGAATCTCATGGTCCCAACCCCGGTTTCCGGATACCCAAATCTCACTCGGATATGTCTGTTTTTTTGGTGAGGTTTTGTCGCGCCAGACCCCAAATCTCACTCGGATAAGTCTGTTTTTTTTTACGAGACGGCCGGCCGCCACCAGGTTTTAAGTTAAAGTCTTTCGTGAGGCCTTTTTTTTTCTGGACTTATCCGAGTGAGCCGGTTTTTTTGGACATATCCGAGTGGGCGTTTCCAGAGCGTTTTCGCACCATGGAGTTTAGCTGTTTCGCACCATCGGGTTTGAGGCCTCTAGGCCTCAGTTGGCTGTTTGGGGAGCTCGAGTGGGGATGAGTGAGGGCAGAATTGTGTTTCCTATTTGCAAATATATGGAAACTAGGAACCATCCCCACATGTGTGAGTTTTATATTGATTATACAAAAAGAAACTGAATTTATAAATGGTGCTATCGGTTAGTTTCCCCGCCAAAGGAAATATAAGCCGTCGACGGAAACACGTACACATTGCACCTATGAACTGAATTGTCATTAGGGTATGTATGACATGGACAATTCAAATCCATTGCAAAAACATGTATTGCATCGTAGTCCCAGCCGACACTATTTTGAGAATTGACCTGAAATGGACAGCAATCATTAGGAAATATGCATAGCATGCATGAAATATTCACGAATAAGGCAGAATCTTATGCAATCCAAGCTTGAGGATGCCCCATATAATCGAAATCAGTTTTAGTCGAAACAAGTCCGTTTGCAGGATGTTGACAGATTAATTGTTGAGTTTTACATTATGGGCATTGCATGTTGTTTCTCTGTTTCCTGATACTGCCGTTTTGCCGGGTCCAAAAAAATCGCCACTCGGAGAACATATGTTTTTTAGGCTTCAACTGAGCTTCACAACACAGCAAATACTATCTTTGCTTTTGACACACACAATAAACACGGTAATGCGGGAGCTGTGCCAATGCATAGTTCTGACTTGCTTATCTTTTTTTCGGAAACACTGCACTGATTTGCAGTTGACCCTTCACTTCTGAAACACAATAAATACAATACATCTTCGGTGTGGCTGTGCATAGTTCTGACTTGCTTATCTTTCCTTCGAAACCACTGCACTGCTTTGCACACGAGTCTTCACTTCTAAAACACCATAGATACAGTACTACTGCGGCTGCGGCTGCGCATAGTTCTGACTTGCTTATCTTTCATTCACCATCACTGCTTTGCTTTGCACCTGAGCCTTCACTCATAAGACACAATAAATACACTACTTATTCGGCTGCGCCTGCGTATAGTTCTGACTTGCTTATCTTTCATTCGAAACCACTGAACTGCTTCGCACCTGAGCCTCCACTCCTGAGACACAATAAATACAGTATTTGTCAAGCTTCGACTGTGCATGGTTCTGACTTGCGTCTCCTTCCTTCGAACTAACTGCACTGCTTTACACCTGAGCCTTCACTTCTAAAACACAAAGAATACAGTAGTTCTTCGGCTGTGCCTGTGGCTAGTTACTGCTTCGGCCCAAACATTCTAATGACTTATTCTGAGTTCTGACAGAGATTCTGACTTACTCATCTCACATTCGGAGACACTTCACTGCTTCGAACTTTGCTTTGTACGAATCCACCGGCGCCGTAAGGCGCCATATGCGAATCTAGTATATATATATATATATATCCTGTTTTCCTGTTTCTGGGTCTTGCGAAGAGGTAAACTCTGTCACGCGTGGCTGACTGCACACAGGCACAAGGCCTAATTAGTGTTGATGTTCTGGGCTTCCAGCCACAGGCGCAATGAAAGAAGCGGAGCACAAAGGGGACCCTAAACCACGTAAACCCGAAGAAGAGAAAGAGATGCTGGATAACATAGTAAAATACGAAACAGGTTGAATAATGCCTTTGAAGTTGGAATTTACAATCTTATTATGGTCTAGGAGTGGTCCCACCATACGAAAGGCTGGAATTACAGCTCTAGTTCTGGAATATGAATTTGCCGCCAACTCTCGATTGTTGGAGCGCTCAAGGCAATTAAAGGCCTCAGCAGCCTCGGACGTGAGGTATGGGCCAAGGGAATAAATAAGAGACCAATACACTTATGAGACCCACCCATACCTAAGGTGATTCAATAGTCGTTCTCTGGTGTGTAAGAGCACAAGACAGATAGGGCAGTTGGACCCGACAATAAATTGTCTAAGGGGGTGCTTTATATTATGAATCTGAAAAATATGGAGTGATAACTGCTGAGGGGAAGGGAACGACTTGCCGAACACATAACAGGCAAGATTGAAGTTTGGCCGAGGAGCCAAAACCTTAGTAATATGAGTCTTAATGTCAGCAATTTCCAAGATTGCAGTGTGTTTAATCGCTCTCCTAAAAGCCTTCGCATCACCTTCGACAACTTCACTGACTTGCGCAAGCGACAGGTCCCTAATGTGCTCAAACGAGGGAAAAAACAAGATCCATTTAAGGTCTTCTTGCAACTCATGAACCCAACCAAACAAAGCCGCAGCCAGCCTGCAGAAGTATGAATTGAATAACAGTATATATATATATATACCGCCACCGGGGTTGGGCCTAGAAACAATCAGAAAATGGCCGGTATATACCATTTTTTGGTGTATATGCAAACTGCCCCAAAATACCGCAGTTTGTATATACAGCACGATGGGGGTGCTGCGCGCCCCGTGGTGGTGTATATAGAAAGTGTTGTATTTTGGGGCACTTTGCATACACCCCAAGCAATGGTATACACCAGCCATTTGCTTATTATTTCTAGGCCCAAACCCGATAGTGGTGTGTGGATACGGTGTCCCTACTTCAAGTCGAAGCCCGCTCGTCGAATGGTATCGAAGTTCGAGGTTCTGTGGCCTTCTGGGATATTATTTACTCAACACGGTCTAGCTCTGGTATTTTTCCAAATTGTTGTTGTGTACAAGGTTCCAAAATATGAAATTGGACATGAAACTGACCGCCACAGACCCTACAGACACAAAAGCACCAGCTAATTCGACATCTCCGCGACCTGAAGCCAATGGAAGACGTCCCGGACCAGGGTCCGGCCAACAAATCTTAAAATAATTCAATTTGTTTTTCTTACCCGAGCAATCCTGGGTCTATATAATGTCACGCCCTTCAAGCCGAAGCCCGCTCATCAATTGCAATCGAAGTTCGAGTTTGTGTGGCCCTCTGGGATCTCCTCCCCTGAAGACGGCCGAAGTCCACTGAGCATTGTCAGTAAGGAGGCTCGCTTATTTAGTGCCTTTCAAGGTTCGCTAGTGTAGTTTTGCTTGATTGTTTTGCCAGCCGTGCTAGGCATCTTCACTAAGGAGGCTCGCTTGTTTGGTTCGAGTTGCATGTCCAAATCTCGGGTATATTTGTTGCTTTAGTTTCGATCAGGCTTCGTGGGATCCGTGATTGTGTCCAAATCTCAGGCATGGCCTCTTCTTTTGCATGCCTTGTCGTGCGGCATGTGTGTGTGTTTTTTGTTGCATGTCCTTTCTCGTGGTATGTGTCTTAGCTCTTTCCAGCAGCGGCGTGGATGGAGGTCCCAGTGAGCTTGTTCAACCAATTCGGTGCCTGGGCGGCTCCCCCAACAAAAAAAATGGAGATTGCAATTGAAGTTGCAAAGCATGCATTCGAGAAGCGCGCCATCCATATGATTCGCGTAGTTTGATATAGCGAACACGATAAGTATTCCCGGCATTGCTCGGGCATGCTTTAATTTTTGTTTGGGGACGGGGCTCCAAAAGATGCATTCGGAAACGAAGCTGACCGCCAAGGATGCTTCGGATGCAAAAACACCGACTAATTCGATGTCACGGCGACCCGACTCCGATGGAAGACATCCCGGACCAGGATCCGGCCAAAAATCTGAAAGGAATGTGTAGACTTTATTTTGCTGACCCGAGCAATTCTGGGTATTTGTGCCCAGACAATTGCCGATGTGTTTAGTTTTCGCTTGTTGGGGATGTGCTTGAAAATCCGTACAATCAAATGTCTTGTGGAGAATATGAAAATCAGCACGAATTGGACCCCAACGTCAATGGGGTGACAATTCGAGTCTGCAGTGGACACTATATATATATATATATATATATATATATAATATGTTTATATATGTGTATATATATATATATACAGCACCCCCGGGTTTGCGCCTAGAAAAAAATAAGAACATTGCTGGTGTATACCATGTCGTGGTGTACAAGCTAACTGACCCAAAATACCGCAGTTTGTACATACACCACCATAGGGGCATTGCGCAAAAACCATGGTGTTCACAATTTAGCGAACACGATAAGCATTTTAGCCTAGACAACCGCCGGCCGTTTTTGGCCTACTGGGGATGTGCTCAAAATGCGTACACTTAATTAAATGCATGAATGGGACCACAAGTTTGATTCCAACATTGCAATGTTGATAATTTGACCCCAACTTGGAAATTTCCCACACATTTTCCACATATTCCCCACACATTTCCCAAACACATGTCACAGGTTCCACATAATTTTCAAACATGACACAACATATGCTCGCGAAAACAATGTCCCACACACATTTTCTAACAATGTCCCACGCACATTTTCCAAACACATGTCACAGTTTCCACATATTTTCCACACATTTCCCACAGATGCTCACAAAAACATTAAAATCTGTGTCTTGTTATTATTATTATTAACATTACAATTCCAACGTCAATGGGGAGACAATACAAGTCCGCGGTGTTTATGCAATTGTAGGGACATCGTGTTCAAGTACCGCATTCCATCTGAACCAGATTCAGCTGGCTACTGCTCACAGCAACAAGGCACACGTGAAAGATGAGGATCCGAAGACTTACACCATTGGCCAATATGATTGTTCCGAGTACTGTTCCGTTGTTCCGCCCGTCGCCCGTCTCCCGCCCGCCGCCCGCCCGCCGTCCGTCCGCCTGCTTGAGCCCCATGGCTGCATGGTCCCATGAGCCCCATGGGTCCCCATGGAACAGTTAATTGGGCCCCACAGGGCCCATAGAAGAACAATGATGGCCGGAGCAATTATATACACCACTTGATCACTTCGCCATTGCATCGGCAGATGAATTAATTGTACATTCTAGCAATATTCATGTATTACCATACTCTCAGTAACAAGCCATCATAGTAAGCATCGTAGTCTCAGTGACAAGCCAGTATATATATATATATATATATATATATATAGAGAGAGAGAGATTTCCTATATATTACCTCTTCAGGGACATCCAAATATGTTCCCTACCCCGAACAAAAAATACAATACAGGTTCAAGGCCATACAAGGCCTCGTAGCACACCTCATGCGGCTAATTCGATGAAATGGTGGATCGGAGCTGATTGCCAGGGTCCCGGGGTCTGGAGACCGGGAGTTTGGCTTTAGGCTTTACAAGGGACAGCCAAATGTGGTCCCTGTTTCAGAAAATTGCCAAATAGGGTGCTTCGTATTTCTAAGGGTGTCCATCCGCCAGTTCGCCGGCGGCCGCCGCTCCCCCTCCGCTTGCCGCCTGGCACCCGTGCATATATATATATATATATATATATATATATATTCAGTGTATGTGTAGATCAAAATATATACTGTATGGTAAGACTTTCGTTTTGGATGCGTTTTTGGAAGTATGTTTTCTCCGATCCGGAGGGCTGGCAAAAAAACCTCCAACAATTGTAATTATCCTAAAATGTTCGTTTTTGATCGATGGCACAATGATTTTACGGTCTTCCATATGCAAAGTCGATGCGGGAAACACCCCCGATGCATTTAGACACGTCCCCGACCTGTTTTGAAGGGCCCCGGGCCCGGAAAATACGGTTTAGGGACACGGAGCTGGAAAATAGGGTTCAGGTGTTGTTTAATCATGTTCATCACCAGTATGCTTCGCCAAGCCAACACGGCTTGATGAAGCCTTGCGCGCCGCTTGCCTCGAAGGTCCTAGACGGCTCGTGTCCCTTCGGCAGTGCCGCGCCTGATGTGCGGGCACCTCAGAGCAGCTTCGTGGGGACCGATCCATAGCAAGTGCTGGCACCATCGTATAGGGACTGGCACCATTGCACAATCGATTGTTGTTAAATGCTGGTTTAACACAGGGCGGTTTAGTGTGGGGACTTTTTCGGTTTAGAAAATTAAACTGTATACTTAAACATATAAAATCAGATGAATGGGCCTCGGTCCGGGCCCATTCAAATCCATTGAAATATATGCTTAAACACATGTAATCAAATGAAGTCCCCACACTAAACCGCCATGTGTTAAACCACCATCTAAAAATAATCGAAAGTGCGCACCATTATACAAGTGCTGGTACCATTATACAAGTGCTGGCACCACTATACAAGTGCTGGCACGATGATGTGAGTGCTGGCACCATTATACAAAGGCTGGCACCATTATGCAAATGCTGGCACAAATACAGAATACAAGTGCTGGCAACAAGACCATGTATTGCAGTCCTTCTGGTAACATTCATTACGCCTACATTATGTATATATATATATACATATTAAGTAGGGTGTAGTCAACATATTCACCAACAAGTCACAACACTTAGCAAGGACAGGGACGGCCCGCCTGCGGCACCAAGGACGGCCCCAATCCCCGCGGCGCCACCCTGTAGCCCTCACCATTGGTGAATATTTTGACTTGTTGGTGCATGTTTTGAATATGTATATAGTACACGGTTGATCGATGTAATTAAGCAACATATGGTCGGATTTCCGTTTGGTGTGTGTGTTTTTGAATATGCATTCTCCCCGAAGGGGCTGGCAAATAACTCCCCATTTGGATATTATCGATTGTATAATGGTTTCACCCATTTCCACATGCAGTGCCAATGCAAAAAAAAACATTTAAACACGTTCCCGACCTGTTTCGAAGGGCCCCGGGGCCGGAAATTAGGGTTTAGGTGTTTCTCAATTATGTCGACCACTTGTGTATATATATATATATATATATTTCTTATTTTTTATATGTATACCGTAGGCTAGACTTAGAGCCAACCTCTGGCATCTCAGAGTTAGTCAATTAAGTTTTGGGGTAGTTGGCAGTATGCAAGTTGTGCCATTGCCCTGTTGCCCCTTCGTGCCATTGCCCTGGTGTCCCTTACTGCATTTGCCTTGGTGCCCCATTGAGCTATCGCCCTGGTAGTTGGCAGTTTGCAAGTTGTGCTATTGACCTGGTGCCCAGACCCTGTGGACGCTGGCAATGGGCATGAGTTGGCAATGACTTCCATTGTGTTGTAGGCATTTCTTTTACATGACCAGAGGACAGCAACCATTGAGCAATTGTGTGCTTCTCTAGAGCCGTCAGTTTTTCCTAAGTTGTTTGTCTCCAATGCGTTTGGAACTTGTATAGGTAGTTTGTCCTGTTTTCCTCCGCAACTTTGGTGCTCTTACAAAGTGTAATGAATGACTGAATGAAATTACACCGTAGGCCTAATTCATATTGTCGGGTTTTTAGCTTCATGTTCCGGTCCCCAGGTCCCGGGACCTTTATAATCAGATCCGCCCCGCATTTACGTCGAACGTGTCGCAGGAGTTGCGCGAAGTTGTTGACTCAGAGATTCTATGATGCCAGGGACAGTTTCGACCCGATAAACTTGGGTGTTGGGGTGTGGGACCGCTACGGAGAGCTCAGGGAGCTCACCTGTTGTTGGTTTTCGTTGGTGCGAATGTTTAACATAATTATTGCATGCCATTGCAATTTTAACGGGGACCTGCTGTTAATAGAGGCCCGGTCCACCCCACACCCCTCACACCAGCTATTGGCCTACACTTTATGAATGCTGTGGCGAAGCCCCTTCTACTTGGATTAGTGAGTATTGTGGAAGTGGTGGTGGTCAGCCGCCAACTTTATTAATGCCTGGAGGCTCCGTTTGTAGAGTCCGGCAGGCACTGTAAATTCTACAAACGGCAGTCATGTTCTCATCATACGGCAGGCATGGTAAATACCTACGTTCTCAACATACGGCAGGCATCATGTTCTCAACATACGGCAGGCATCACATACGGCAGGCATTATTGACATACGGCAGGTGCTCCACCAACGTTCTGTTTACGTTCTCAATAGACGGCAGACAGGAAGTCCGGCAACCTCTCTGTAAAAAATATAGAAAGTAAAACTAACGGGCACCTCCCATTTATAAAGGGGGTTGTTAATAAAGTTCTGGTGACCGGTGTGTGTCCCAGCAAAATTCGAGCAGGTTTCAAACTGTTTTTGGAAGGGGTGTCCCAAAAATCGATTTGTGTCTGCTCCGCGTCCACGTCAGAGTTCCGGAACCATAAATACAACGAAACAGCACGGAATTTCGAGACGAATCCAATTGGACCAGTTCCGGGGTCTGAAACTCAGATTTCCCGTAAACAAAAGTTTGAACTTTTGAATTGGCGTTCGATTTTTGGGGGGGTGTTAATAAATCGCGACTCAGAGGAAGGCACCCACCGCCCGCCCGTTGTCAGTGCGCCGTTCGCCGGCCGGCCGCCCACCGTCGGCTTGGGTCCGATGGGGCCCGGCACCAACATCGAATAATCTGAGAGCCTCAAGGCATCAACAAAGCTGGCTGACCACCACCAGTTTTATGTTATACAGTCTTATATCGAATCGTATGTATTTACACAATCACTGTATATATATATATATATATATATATACAGAGGGCTCATTTCTAATTCGTCGCAGGCGTGCCGAATCAGAAATGAACCCCATTGTGGGTTGTGCGGGGGCTGGAAAAATAAGGGTGTTATTTGCCGCCTAAGCGGCAAGTTTCGCTGACTGAATGGCGGCCCTAAGGCCGCCATTGGGGGGTCTGGGGGGCGACGCCCCCAAAGCGCGCCGAATTAGAAATGAGACGAATTAGAAATGAGCCGAATTAGAAATGAACCCTCTATATATTTTCACATTTGTCTCCTCGATCATGGCTATGGTCCCCTTCTCGTTGCAGTGGCACCTTTGTGCCTCTTGCCAACACCAGATTTGCATTCCCATGGGGAACATAACTTGAAGGCCTACTCACAAGGAAAAGTGCCAGTCGAATGCCCCGGGTGGCTTATGAATCCTCACAACTCGACGACCAACTTGTCGTCAGAGTCAGACCGCAGAGGCAGATTGTTGCCATTGCCCGATCATAATCCAACATGCACGGGACCGTCTTTTGAAAGACTGTCTTTTGATTCTTCGGTTCCCGGATCCCTAAACCTTATCTGGTCCCGGGGTCGGTCCCCAGACCTCGGAAATGCAATTTTTAGTTTATTTGGATCGATACGGATCGGTTTGGATTAAGTTTCAGCTCAAACCTTGGATTCTGGATACAAATTGGGGGACCCCTTACTTCGAGCTTAGGGTGCTGTCAGGAATTGCATCCCAAAGCTCGATGATTGGCCCAAATGTTGCGGGATTGTCTTTTGAAAGACTGTCCTTTGAAATGTCAAAAGACAGTCTTTCAAAAGACAGTCTCGCGCATGGGGACCCCAAAAATATACACCACCACCGGGTTTGGGCGTAGAAAACATAAGGGAATGGCTGCTGTAGACCATTTCTTGGTGTATATGCGAACTATTGGAAAACACAACACTTTCTATATACACCACCGCGGGGGCAGGCAGCGCCCGTGGGGTGGTGTATATACAAACTGCGGTACTTTCTTCAGTTTGCATATACACCAAGAAAAGGTCTCCTAGCCATTTTCTTATTTTGTCTAGGCCCAAATCCGGTGGTGGTGAATATTTTGGGGGTCCCTATTGTGCCTTTGCCCGATCATATGAGCCGGATGGCGACTCTCACGACCAGTTCCATCCCAGCATCGAATCGATTCCTGATGAGCACTCTGTGTCGTGCGGGGCTAACGTTATTGAGTCTGATTAGTGTGTTTGCAGTGTTATGGTGTGTGTCCCAGCAAATTTCGAGCATACTTTCAAGTTTTGTTTTGGAAGGGGTGTCCCAAAATCGCTTTTTGTCGGTACGGGTCCATATCGGAGTTCCGGAGACATACTCACCACCACCACATCGCGCCAGCCCCGGGGTCTGAAACCCAGATTTCCCGAAAAACATAATGAATTGTTTGATTGGTGTCCGAAATTATTGTATTTTGTTTGCTTGTGTGTTTTTTATTTGTTTGTTGTTTTGGGTGTGTATGTGTTAAGTAAGTTAGCATAGCATATAAAGTGTTCCTCACTGAGTTGAGTGTTCCTAGTCAACGTGCCGCGAGGCTAGACATAGATCGCTTACGATGTCAAAGCAAAAACAACAAAACACAACACATACACATACACGTACTTGACTAAATTATAAAATTGTGCAGCTACGAGCCCATGGGCTTCCATAGGTGAGTTGTGCACAGATAGGTCCAGTTAAGAGCCCCGTAGTTTGATAGAGTGCTTATACAGTTGTACTTGCATAATATTCAATAGGATCCATGCTCTAATCTCGGCACAGTGGCGAATACAAATTAGAAGATTGTATCCATGTTGCAAGACCCTGAGGGTTTCTTATTTGGATAGGCCTTTCGCTGGGAAAGGTTCTGATGTCGTGCAACTGCCAAATCAGCGAACATCGAATATGATTGACCCACCTTCCATTTTATTTTTGTTGGGGGGTGGGTGGGGTGGGGTGGGGGCGTTTTTCGAAAATGTATTTCCCCAGAACGCTGGCCAAAGAACCTCCAGAAATGGATTTGGCGTCCGGGTTTTATGTTTGAGCGACAGGGTATGTTTTCCCAAAGGGGGCTTTTTATCTTATGATACTAGTTGGTGGGGAGGGTGCCGTTTCTGATTTTACGCACCTTCCTCAAAAAACCTTTTTCTTACTGCAATATTTTCTCATCCAGTAAAGTGGGTGTATATATAATACATATGTACGTATATATATATATATATATATATATATATTTCGATTGTCGGGGTGGGGGACGAATCCAGGAGTGCTTAGGGTGCCGACAGGATCTCGAAATATAATTTGCGGCACAAATCATGTCGCCATAATGGCTATGGATGCAAAACTACCAGCAGTTTCCAGATTGGTGTTCCACAGGGACCCATTCGAAACCCACCCAGATCCCAATAAATATGCCCCAAAACACGCTGCGTAATTGTGTGTGGGCTTTGATTTCACTGAAAATTCAATGAAAATATAATATGTGGATTGATTTGTTTTTTTGATGCGCTTTTCGACAATGTGTTCTCCCCGAAGGGCTGGCAAAAGCACGTCCTAACTTGTTGAAAACCCCCAAAATGTTTGGATTCGATCGATTTTACAATGGCTTGAACCTTCTCCACATACAAATTGCAAGCAAAAAACACCCCAGATGCATTTAAACGCGTCCCCGACCTGTTTTGAAGGGGCCCGGGCCCGGAAAATAGGGTTCAGGGAGTCCGCACGAAATTTACAGTAGCACCCAAATATGCCCCAAAACAGGCCCAAGAAGTTGTTGCTAAATTAGTTGGTTATTCGATTGTCTGAGCAGCCCTGGGCCAGAAGTGTGCGTGTGTGTGTGTGTGTGTCAACCCCATTTCAAAACTTTTATTTCGACAGGATTCCAAAAATGTATTCGGTTACGAAACTGACGCCAAGGATGCTACAGACAAGAACACACCGGAAAATTCGACGTCTCCGCGACCCGAATCCAATGGAAGACGTTCCGGACCGGATCCGGCCAGAAATCTTGGAAAAATGAAATTTGATTTTGCTTACCCGGATCTATCCGGGGGTTTGAGCAGCCCAGGCCAGAAGTGGGTGTTCATTGCCATTGCACATAGCCCTGTCTTAGATAGATCATTATGGAACCCTTGTCGGTTGTTTCAAATACAGCTTGCCCGAGATTTGAGGTAAGTTGGCGTAGCAAATCCAAGATTTAACGGAATTAATCGTATCAAGTCCAAGATTTGACGTAATTTAACATATCGGATCCAAGACTTAACATAACCTGATATAAGTTACCGTACCACATCCCAGATTGGACATAAATTTTGATATACCTGATCCAAGAAAATATACCTTAAATCTTACCCTATGTTCCCTTGAACCCATAACAAATCTGGCAGACTTTCAATTTTGGGGGGTAAGTGGTGTCCCAAAATCGGTGTTTGTCCAATCCGGGTCCATATGGGAGTTCCGGACGAAAAAACACAACAAAGTAGCACAGAATTTCGACAAGAGTCCAATGGGACCAGCCCCGGGTGGTGAAATTTCCCGGAAACAAAAAATGGATTCTGTTATCGGTTTTCGTTGTTTGTGGGGGGGTTGAAAAAAGGGTTCCATAGACAGCCCCTTAGCCTTTCCTACGCTATCGACTAGAGAGCAGTGCAAATCAAAAAACCTTAGCCTTTCCTAGGTGGAGCCTTGGTGCCATTGCCCACGCTCTCCTGGTAGGGAAGCCTCCAGGCAGCTCTGCAGCCGATGGCGTGATGAGAATGTTCTCAAGGCCAGGGCCAGGGCTAAGGATCCCTAAACCACTAAATTTCGTGAGTGGCTTATTCCGAGACCCCTGGCTTATTCGTAAATGGCTCATTTAACAGATTTTGAATTAATTGGGCATCCAAGGCCAGACAAGGACAATCCAACACCATGACCATATATTCCAATGCAATGGACAGAACAGGGGGGCCGC
>Ga0099797_101341_pt1 | contig 13228 bp, 10 predicted proteins | sample Uncmet_Sort48C_1_FD_89871 | JGI IMG/M metagenome (GOLD analysis project Ga0099797, IMG submission 89871) | Marine eukaryotic communities from CALCOFI LINE 67, Pacific Ocean - C012_Sort48C_1 | ecosystem: Environmental > Aquatic > Marine > Oceanic | place: Pacific Ocean: Monterey Bay | collected... | reverse complement strand
CTAAAGAATCCATGTCCACCACGAAACCATTGTAATTCCTTGCTAAAATGAAGATGCATTTGAACTAAAGAATCCATGTCCACCACGAAACCATTGTAATTCCTTGCTAAAATGAACCTAAGGACAGCTGGTCCACAAGCTGGTCCACAAGAAAACCATTATAAAACCTTGCTAAAATGAACGAAATGACGCTAGATACTCGCCAGATACTCGGGACGTATTTTCGTGCACGCCCGGAGAGTAGGAAAATAGGCCTCAGATCGCCCTAGCCTCCGAACATTTCGTGCCATTGATCTGTCGTGTCGTGCGTGCGGTGCGATGGCGATGGGCGCTGGGCTTGGATTCCCGGTAGGGGACTCCGCTGCGCTCCGTTTCCACCCCCAACCTCCGATTGACTTAGATCCAACAATAAACCCCAAGCCCAACCCAAAGCGTACTCGTGGGCAACTTAAAGAGCGCTCCCGGGCAACCTAAAGCATGCTCCCGGGCAACCTGAACCGTGCTCCCAGACAACCCAAAGCGTGCTCCCAGGCAACCCAAAGCGAGCTCACGGCAAACCTGTGGAATGTGCTTCCAGACAACCTGAGGAATAATCTCAGGTAATGCGGAGTAATCTCAGGCAATGCGAAGTCGTGCTCCCGAGCAACGTAAAGCACGCTCCCGGGCAACAAAAAGCGTCCTCCCCGAGCAACCTGAAGCCTACTCCCGAGCAACCGAAAGCGTGCCCCTGGTGAACCAAAAGCGTGCCCCCAGGACCTAAAGCGTGCCCCCAGGCAACCTAAAGCGTGCTCCCGGGCAACCTAAAGCGTACCCACGGGCAACCTGAAGCGTGCTGCCAGGTAACCTGAAGCATGCCCATGCACAACCTGAAACATGCTCCCAGGCGACCCAAATCGTGCTCTCTTGCAGCCCAATGCGTGCTCCCGAGCAACCTAAATCGTGCTCCCGGACAACCCAAAGCGTGCTCATGGGCAACCTAAAGCATGCCCCCAGGCAACCTGAAGCGTGCTCCCGGGCAACCTAAAGCGTGCCCCCAGGCAACCTAAAGCGTGCTCCCGGGCAACCTAAAGCGTACCCACGGGCAACCTAAAGCGTGCTCCCGGGCACTCCAGGGCATCCTGAAATATCCTCCCAGCAACCGAAAAATGCGTTCTTGGGCCCAAGGGTGGGAGCGCGCACGTGCGCGCGCAGGAACCACGGGCAACCGATCCCCAAAATCCAAAAAAAACTGAATTCACATCCCGTGTAACAGGCAGCGGTTAAGAACCCGTAAGAGGAATGTTTGGGGCAATATTATTCGATGACCACCAGGGCTCTTTTGAGATGAATATGCATTAAGAAGGATCTTACCGGATTCGATGGTGAGAAGACATGAAGTTTGCAGAAATCGATCTTCAGACTTTGGCACCAAGTCACCAGGCAAAAAGCGAATGATGACCGCAAACTAGCCTCTCTGCAGGTACGTCCTTCTAACAGCTGTTGCGGTTGCCTGCAAGAACTGAAATTGTACAAGGGAAATGCACCAGTAAGTGGCAACGATTCATGCTGACTGTGAGTGCTTACAAGGCATGACCACAAACATTCAAGCCGTGAACGAATCTGCAAACTCAACGGTAAAGTGTTGATTTCGTAAAAGGCGGTTGAGGATTACACAGTTGCGGCAATGCTTATTAAGGACCCACTATCAGCAAGAGGCGCCGCCACTCACTTACATTTGTCGTTCAAATGCGAATGTTTCCATGATGGACAAGAGAACAACACGACCATGCTGCACAATCGTCACACCTGATTGAGTAGAAATTGATTGCAGTCTTTCCATCAGATGTCGAGCAGAGACCAGAGCTCCCATGAGACGTCGCAGGACCATGAAGGGCCTGTCGATGTTGATGGCAATCATGAGAAGGTCCGGAGGTCCACAAAGTCGCAAAGAAGCAATCTATCGCAACCACCCTGGAAGGAGTTGCCGTCGGGAACGGCGCTTACATCGGTTCCGCCTCATTGCAAGACATGTCCAGACTGTCCATACCGCATCCCAGAATTGGTACCTTGCGGAAGCGCGACAGCATAAAGAATCCGATCTTGCCGAAAACGATCCAAGTTGTGCCAACCCAACAATTATCTCGATCAACCAGCTTGGTGAAGTGAATCCATTCGAGAGCGAGACACAGTAACCTCGGAAAGACTCGGATCTGAATGAGCAAAATATCGTCTTTGCTACCAGGTGCTCGTAATGAATTGCGTTCACCATCAACTGCATTCGCAGTCGGCAATCGAATTAAACGGAACTTCGCGAGCAATGCCCGCCGAGCGACCCATAACAGCAAGGGCTGGTGTCATACAGGCAACATGTTCTGAGCACAATTGACCCTATGCGAAGCTGATCGAGGCCTAAATCGGACCTGCAAAAAATGACAAGAACCGTTGCCGAAAGGGAATTGCCAGCCAAATTGTCCGCAAAGCTGCCACCACTAATGAGGACCGCCATGAACTTGTCCATCCAAAACTAATGATACAGTGCCCTCTAGTCACTCAGATGACAGTGCCGAATATAGTAAAGAGCAGACATTGCCACAACCAGCTCTTTGACACACTGGCGTGCAACTTAGGTATTAAGTATTATGGCAATCACTTCCACATGGACGTCTGCACCGACGTCCACACATTGTACCACATGTCCATACCAATGGGAGGTCCGCATCGAATCCTTATCCTCGCTAACGACGCCGCAAACATTCCGGACAACCTTATGAACCTCCGCGACAATCGAATCATGCTGATGTAAAGCATACTGGCGGCAAGCAAAATCAGAATTATCCAAGTACGATGCCTAGCCTCTCCACGACGTGTTTCTTGAACCAGTTCTTGGCAAGTTTGACCGACCCATAAGTTGTCAAACAAAAGGGTCCCCAACAACATAGCAAGGGATCTCGATGTGATTAAATAGCCAGTAGAAGCGTTGCGCGGATCCAAACCCATTGTCAAACCAAATCCGCATCTGCGTTCAATAGAAATTCAAAAAACAAAACGAGCATAGGTCAACGCTCAACCGAAAGAGTAACAGTAATGTATTCATGCGCCCATGGTCAGCAAACTGACAAAAAGCGCCGGAAACCAGAATCCGCACTGAAGCGAATGGAAAAAGTGACGGAATCAGACAAAGCATCAAACACCAGGGATCCGTGCATATCGACGTTGGGCTCTGTGGCGCTGATGCCTTCCTCTCAGCACAATTCTTCAAGGAACGCAGGAAGGGTCCATGCGAAGAACTCGCTCGGTGAAATGGTCGTCCTTCGCTTACACCAAATTCTTGAGGAATTGGAGGAGTCATGCACGTGGCGAAGTAGCTCTGCAGCAGGATTGCCTTTCTCTTAGGACACATTGTCTGGTCGATGAAAGAGCCATGAATACCATGGTTTGGATTTGCAACATTGTTGTTTTTTCTCTTAAAAAGTATCCCAGCGTGACCCTAACTAGAATGCACTAGCTAAAGGACAGTTACAGGAAACTTATGTTTAAGAAAACTACAAAAAAATAACTGAAGGAAAGCTAAAGGAAAGCTAAACAAAGGCTAAAGAAAAGCTGAAGGAAAACTAGGTAAAGGGAAGCTAGCTAGAGGAAAGCTAGCTAAAGGAAAGCTGGATAAAGGAAAGCTAGCTAAAGGAAAGCAAACTAACAGACAGCTAAAAGAAAGCTAGCTAAAGTGAAGCTAAAGGAAAGCTACCTAAAGGAAAGCTTGCTAAAGGAAGCTGAAGCTAGGAAGCTAAAGCTAGGAAGCTGAAGCGAGGAAGCTGAAGCTAGGAAGCTGAAGCTAGGAAGCTGAAGCTAAGCAGCTGCAGCTAGGAATAAGAAGCTGAAGCCTGGAAGCTGAAGCGAGGAAGCTGAAGCCTGGAAGCTGAAGCTAGGAAGCTGAAGCTAGGAAGCTGAAGCGAGGAAGCTGAAGCTAGGAAGCTGAAGCCAGGAAGCTGAAGCTAGGAAGCTGAAGCTAGAAAGCTGAAGCTAGAAAGCTGAAGCTAGGAAGCTGAAGCTAGGAGTCTGAAGCTAGGAAGCTGAAGCACGGAAGTTTCCAGTTTCCCAAGGGAACCAATTTCCAGAGGTTTGGGGAACCGGTTGGAGGGAGCCGGGGGAACCGGGAAGTCCGGGGTCATTTACTTGATTGAGGAACAAATCCTCAAAAACGTGCGGGAGTAATCCATATCAACATTCGACTCCTTGGCGCGATTGTCCTTTCCTTAGATCAAAAATCGGGAACCTGGAGATGCATGTCGTTAGAATAAAATCGCAAATAAGTGGAGAAGTGCTGAATGTCAAGATTTGGCCCCATGATGTGATCGCCTTTCATTTAGGACAACAGATCACAGAACCAGAGAAGAGGCGCATGTCATGATCTGGCTCTGCGGTTGCCTTTCCCTGAAAACAAATTATCAAGGAACTAGACAAACAGTGCCAGCAAAGATTTGGCTCAGCGGCATGGCTGCCTCTCTATTGAGACAAACCCGCAATGATTTGCTAATTGTTACAGCCAGAATTTGTTCCTTGCCGTTGCTACGTTCCCCATTACAACTAATTATTAACAAACCAACAAAGTAACACATGCGAAGGTTTTGCGCCATGGCTTGGACGTCGTTGTCTTGAAACAATCATCAGAAAATGGGCTCCATGGGGTGGTTATCGTTCTCTTACTTGGCTTTGTGGAGTGGCCATTTTCATCTTGTGACAGATCGTCAAGGTTCTAGCAGGCATGTTTATCACAATTGAGCTCCATGGTGTTTCCTCGTTCTCTCAGAACAAGTCATCAGCGAACCAAGGCGCCGGTGCATGCCAAGATTTGGCTCAGTGGCATGGTTACCGCTTCTTGTATAACAAAGCGTCAAGTAACTGGGGGAGTGCTGCATATCGAGATTGGCTCTGCCGTGCGATTGTGTTACCCTCATGGATGATCATCAAAGACTTGGAGGACTTGCGCAGGACTAATCATTAGGCAACTGAGGATGTGGTGCATATCGATAAAGGTCTCCATGGCATTGTTGCTTTACTCAAAAGAATCATCAGCAAGGAACTGGGAGAGTAGCCCAAGTCAGCTCATCAGGGAATCAGGGCAGTGCTGCTCCTTGAGACTGGACTCTGTGGAGTGTTTGTCTGTATCTGAGAGCAAATCATCAAGTAACTGAAAATGTATCGCAGGACAAATCATCAGAGAGTCAAGAGAGTGATGCATCGCTTGGGAACAATCATCAAGGACCTGGAGTAGTCGCGAGCGTTCACTTGAATTGGCAACTGTTCTAGGACTTAATGACCATAACCTGACGAAGCGATATCTGTGCAGGCGTCGTTCTGCTATGCATGAAAGCCTGCACACTCGCTCTGCATTACAGGCGGTTGCATCACGTTTGCTCGTGGACAGCGCGGGCTTTGTTTCCGCTTGCAGCATTGAAGCTTGTCGTGGACTCACCTAAAATGGGTCCAATGCCACGAACCGCTTCGTTCTCAAGATACGGATGACTGAAATTATCCCAGCAGAAGACCCGAACAGCTACGGTTTGTGTAAAAAACCGAACGCGACGCCAATGGATTCCTCAAAAATATTGAAATCCCTTGAGTGTTTTTATCATTTGAACTCTTGAAATCGTAATTGTTGATGTTTCGGTGGACATATGACAAAAATCACGCGTGACGCCCATGGAATTCTAAAAAAGTATTCAAATTCTGAAATATTTTAATCATTTTTTAATCTTGAAATCGCAATTGTTGAGATTTCGGTGGACATATGACAAAAATCGACCGTGACACCCATGGAATTATCAAAAAGTATTGAAATTCAATAGGTATTTTGATCATTCTGAAATCTTGAAATCGTAATTGATTATATTTCGTTGGACATATGACAAAATCAAGCGTGACGCCCATGGAATTCTCAAAAAATATTCAAATTCTGAAATATTTTAATCATTTTGAACTCTTGAAATCGCAATTGTTGATGTTTCGGTGGACATGACAAAAATCGACCGTGACACCCATGGAATTATCAAAAAGTATTGAAATTCAATAGGTATTTTGATCATTCTGAAATCTTGAAATCGTAATTGATTATATTGCGTTGGACATATGACAAAATCACGCGTGACGCCCATGGAATTCTAAAAAAGTATTCAAATTCTGTAATATTTTAATCATTTTGAAATCTTGAAATCGTAATTGTTGATGTTTCGGTGGACATATGACAAAAATCGAGGGTGACGCCCATGGAATTCTAAAAAGTATTCAAATTCTGAAAAATATTAATCATTTTTTAATCTTGAAATCGCAATTGTTGAGATTTCGGTGGACATATGACAAAAATCGACCGTGACACCCATGGAATTATCAAAAAGTATTGAAATTCCATTGGTGTTTTGATCATTCTGAAATCTTGAAATCGTAATTGATTATATTGCGTTGGACATATGACAAAATCAAGCGTGACGCCCATGGAATTCTCAAAAAGTATTGAAATTCCGTACGTATTTTAATCATTCTGAAATATTGAAATCGTAATTGTTTACATTTCACAGGACATATGACAAAAATCGACCGTCACACCCATGGAGTTATCAAAAAGTATTGAAATTCCTTATGTGTTTTGATCATTCTGAAATCTTGAAATCGTAATTGTTAATGTTTCGTTGGAGTGTGACAAAAGTTGGCCCTCACACCGATCACGGCAAACCCCGGTTATGAAATTCCCAAGCACCTGTACTCTCTAAAGCCCACTAGAACCCTAAGTTCCTGCGTCAATGTTAGGGAAAAACTTGGACGCGTCCTGACGCACACACCGCCACCATTTGCGCACTTCGCATCTTCATGTTTAAACACGGTTGGTCTCAATGGAATTGTCACTTGCCGCAAAGTAGATGATGCCCCAAAGCGGAGTCAGCCATAAACACGCAGCACATGCTTCAGCCGTATGTCGCAGTAAAGATCCGACAAAATCGGACCTACACCTTTTGTCTCAGAATCACAAAGCCAGCCAGTCGCACAGCGACGTATGCAGCGGATCGACATCAAAGCTTCACTGGCGCACACACAAGGCACAAATTGGAACGCACAATGCAAACCATACGAACTCAAGTTGACGGAGTTGCAACAGCTTATGCAAATCCAAAGGTTGCGAATGCACAGAACGAGCAATGCAAAGCGCCCTCGGCGCGCCACGGCTGTGGGAAAGCGTCAAACACGTGTGTCGAAACACGTAGGAGTTGCACGGGCGAGCACGCCCCATTTGTCGACAAAGAAGTGTTCAAGCTCTACTAGAGGAAATCAAAGTGTCAAGACGTGCAAATCGCTCGGCGCCGCTCCATGCGAACTTCCGAAGTCGCTCCTGCGACGGCGCAGCTGATGAGGACGTCCGCGCGGATGAACCTCACCAACTTTCATCACATGACAAAAAACTGCGACAGGGAATTGGCATGAGCAATGAAATAAGGATTACTGGTCTAAGATTCCGTCGCGGGAAGCAGCGTCCCCGAACAGCTTATGTGCAATGGGTCCACGAGATGACCCTATCACAGACTAGACTGCGTCACCCCAGACCACCCCCGCAATCTTCAGACAGGAACCCCTACAAACCAATCGCTCTGCGCCTGACGCACGCAACCCCCAGCAACCTTCAGAAACAAGAGTGAGGATCAGCATACAGCAGGCATTTAGGCTCCATGCAGGCTCAGAGCACGAAAGCAGGCGCCCCTGTTCACATTACTCACAATGTAAACACACAACCCAACAAGTTGATCCTCATCCCTAGCCCAAGCACATGCCATATGCGAGGACAAGGGAGGCAACACACGTGCGGGACAGATCAGTAGAAGAGGAAAACGATGCAGAACAAGATGAAGAAGATGTTGGAAACTGAACATCGGATGAGGCTGCCCATAGGAATCCATGCAGCCAAAGCACATGCACTACACTGCGACAACGGACACAGGATATGCGGGACCACAAGAAAAACAAAAACAAGTCAGAGGGATGTCTGCCAGACTTGGACACAAGCAACAAATACTATGAACCTCGCAGTCCTGAAGCACCACTTACACTCTAAATATTGTCCGAATATCACCTTCCCCGAATATGACTTAAGGTCTTATGTCAGCTTGCCATCACGCCTTGCGCAGCTAGCAATTCTCTTGCCTCGCTCGCCTTCGTTGCCCTCGGTGCAAACACGACTGCTCCTTTGATTTTGAACTGATGTTGACACAATTCAGCAGAATTAATTAGCAAACTAGTCTGCATGGCGGACTGTAATTTTTCCGCAAGGTGTCCGAAACCCGATGTGAATCTGATCAATCGTTGGAAACGCATGCCCACAGCAACTCAAAATGCGCCCTACCCCGAAGTGGTTCTCGGCAACCTGTCAACCTGCCAAAATGCGCTTCCAGAAATTCCAAGCGCGCGCCTACAGACCTGCCGTATTCCTCTCTCAGCAACCCCAAGAGCGCGCTCGGCAATAATGTGAGGGAATGCCATGCCAGCCACCAAAAGCGCACTCCGAGCACACGAATCGAGTGGGCCCCAAACAAGTTCCGACGCCATCTACCAATAACCCAAATCGCGCTCCAAGCGACTGCGAGCGCAACCACGCTGGTCGTCCTATCCGTCCTATCTGCCCCATCCATGCTATCCTTCCTATCCGTTCTATCCGTCTGATCCAACCTATCTTTCCTATCCGTCCTATCCGTCCTATTCGTCCTCTCCGTCCTATTCTTCCTATCCGTCCTATCCATCCTCTCCGTCCTGTCCTTCCTATCAGAGCTATCCGTCGTATCCATCATATCTGTCCTATCCACCCTATCCGCCCTATCCATCAGGTCTGTTCTTTCCACCCTATCCGTCCTATCCGTCCTATCTGTCCTATCCGCCCTGTCCACCCTATCCGCCCTATCCGCCCAAGTCGTTCCACGCGTCCTATCCGTCGAATCCGCCCTAGCCGTCCTATCTACCCTATCCGTCCTACGGCCCGTGACTGGTTAATTGCCCTGGTTGACGTTGTGACACCAAGTGCTGATTGTCGAATTTGGAGCTTCTGCTCGCTGCCGGGGCTTCTGCTCGCTGCCGCAAGCTTCTTCTGGACTCGTGAGCTTCTTCTGTATTCGTGTTCTTGTATTGTATTCGTGTTTTTTAGGCGCCTCCGGCGCCGACGGCGCCGCAGAAAATAAAGGGGTAACAAGCCTCCGCGCCTTCGGCGCTTCGGCGTTGAATCGATTTTTTTGGATTTCGACCACCCAGATAAGGTATTCGTACTAGGACAACCTACTCGACCAATTAACGTGTCACGAACCATATCCGTCCTATCCGCCCTGGCCGTCCTATCCGTCCTATCCTCCCTACGCTGCCTATCCATCCTACCCATCCCGTTCGACCTATCCATCCTATTCGTCCTATCCGTCCCATCCGTCCAGTCCATCCGTCCGTCTGTCTGTCCGTACGGGCATAGGCGCGCGCGCATGTGCGTCCATCCTTGCCGCTCACTTCCTCACGCCACTTGGCAGGCAGGCCTTCCTGCCTCATAGCTCAGGAGCTCACTTCCTAACGCTGCGCCCACGGCCCAACTTTTTCGGGGGAGGGCCGTGATGCTGGTGGCAGGGGGCTGTTGACTGGAGGCGGCCGAAGCCTTGGGTCGTTGTCTGGGATACTGCTCGTTAAAGGACATCCTGCCGGCGGGCCAGGTGCGGTCGAGTGCACGAAAATCAGGTTGACCGAAAGGTTGGAACTTTAACAAAATGGAGTTTACAAGTTCAATGTAGTCTATAAGGGAAGTTTGGAAGTTTGGAGTTTGGAAATTCCGGAGTTTGGAAGGTTGGGAGTTTGGAATTTGAGGAGCTCAGAAGCTTACAATTTCGGCACCCCGCGCATCAGAGGGGGAGTGCGGATTCCACTGAGTACTGGCCAAACGTATCCCTACGTAATCATAACAGGGGGAAGGTTCGCCCTGACAGGCCCAACGGAAGGAAAACACAAGAAAACTGACTTTAGATACAGGACAAACGGAAGGCCGCACAGGAAAGGTATTGACCTATCGCACGTGACGTCACATGCACGCATGACACGTCAAGCACAGCACGTCGCACAAGACATGCCACACACGACACACCACGCACGAAGTAACGCGCGCCGCCGCCTTGCCAGCATTGCCCCAGCTCATGCTCCAAGAGACCGCGACCGCACACATAGCAACTGGCGGTATGCTCCCATCAACCTGAGGCAGTGCACTCCCAGCAACTCGACACACGGGTCATCCTTGGAGTGCCCCGGGAGACCAAGCTCACGGATTCCATAGTCGGGTCCTAGTGAACGGTTTGAAGGCTTCACAGCTGGCGTCCGAAGCACGTTACGACGGATGAGGTTTGCAAAATATATTATAACATTTATCATAATTGATACCCCATACGCCCTGACAGTGTCGGGAAGGGTATGCGACTGGGCCAGGACGAGAGGCGGAGCTCGCTCGGAAGAGCCCATGAGCACAGGGTTTACAAATGGGGGAGACGGGCGGCATAGTCTCTTCTGACGGCTAGCAAGAAACAGAAGGGCGTGCAACAAGGTTAAATCGGAGTCGGCTTCCACGAAGCGCATGGCCTTGAGCTTCTGCTCCTCCAGGCGAGACTCAGCCTCGGCCGCCTGCTTCTTGGCATTGCAAAGCTCGGCCTTGCGTGGCAATGCTGTGAAATTTGAACGGCCCAGATTCACGATAAGCTGTAGGTCCTTGAGCAAGACTTATCGACACAGCAAGGTCTTCTGGAGAGAGGTACGCAATTCCCATGCCGGGCCATCGGGGGTCTTCGGGCCATTCTCGGTACAACCTCGGAATCACTGTCCTGTTCCGCACCACGGACGGTTTCGGTTTCCAAGGATCTCGATGCGATTTGTTGATACGATTTATGTGATTATATGATATTGGCCTGCCTTGCGGGCGTAGGACACGTCTGGAAGGTCCAGAACTGCGAGGTTTGACAAAGAAAACAACTTTTGTTGAAGAAGGAATCGGATGATAATCAACTCTAAGTCTTTTCTTGGATACCTTCCAACTGCATTTGAAAGCCGGACTGCAGTCTAGACGACGAGAAGGAACTTGAAAAGGAATACGAAACTATGATAGTCTGAAAACTACGACTTGGGAACTCCGCTGACAGCGATGCGCGGCGTCTCGAGCATTGTTAAATGTCTTAGATTTCGATTGATCACGTGCATCGTCAGAAGGTCGTGTTTCATGATATTCGGATGTGCTAAAGTTCGGTCTCACGAAATCTGAACTCTGGGCAAGCAGAAAGGGATGATAAATTCAGCCTGTAGCCAACTTTTGGAAATGCCTTCTTCCAGATTCGTTCTGTTCATCAGCACATTCACCGGCGAGCAGAGAGGCAAGGTAGCAAGATTTGCAGCTATTTAGCAGGTGCTGCAGCCGACATGGCAAGTGACCTACAACGAGTACGTCTTGGTGTAGGCACTTGCCAAACGCATTACAAGTGGCACCAACTCGACGCAGACACTTGCAAACGCTCCGAGCCTGAAGAAGCTGTGCAAACAGTTACTTCCTTCAGAGCAGATACCTGAGATACCTGGACAGCTATCTTTCAGAAGATGAGGTGGTCAGGAGCAGCAGAGTACTCACAGATGGACACTCGGACCCACTCTCAAATTCGCAATTGCTGAGATCTGCGATAACCAGCTGGCTGGCTCCACTACGTAACTAGCAACCTAGCGAGTTGATTAATTATACGAGTAGCAAATCTCACAAACCGATTAGGCCATGTAGAAGATGTTGAGCAGAGGAACCCAGATGACGAATTTCCAGACTGTGGCTACGACCACTTGGGATATGATGGCTTCTGGTCTCACACGCTCAAGGCTTGCTAGATTGGCACTGCGGTCCGATAGCAGTGTGATGCTGAGCGTTGGGCGGCCGCTCCACTGGCCACTGGTCCAATAAGAACGCTTTGGGAATTTGGTCACCAAAGGCAAGTGATATGGATACAGTATTGTTTGAGGCCAATGCAGCGGCGAGCCATCAGCAGCAGACTTGACGTTGAAGAAAGCTTCCTCCGCGGGAGCGGCCTCGATGTCAGCAGAGCCGCATTGAGCAAGGATGCGTCCAGGCGCTGCGAATGCTGACGGGGGTTCTGCAAGAACGCTTGACAATCTTTTGTCGCGCTGTTGGAGGACCTGCTTAATTCGGGCATCAGCAAGACCTTTCGAAAGTCGCTCAAGAGATCCCGAGACTCGCTTGGGAGGTCCAGAGACTCGCTCAGGTGGTCCTGAAACTCCCTCGAGAGGTCCTGAGACTCGCACACGAAGTCTTGGGGACTTACTCAAGAGGTTCCGGAGACTCACCACATAGGACCGGACAACTTCAAGAGCAAACGAATCTGAGCAGGGACCGTTGCACTGTGATCTATCTTTCTTAGAAAAATGCATCGAACGCATTGGTGAAATTTCATAAATGTCCTACAATTGTTTCATTCCTTAGGGCCCAGAAGCTGAGGATACCTATATGACCAAGCTGAAGCTTGATAAGGAGTTTGGGGGAGGGGTTTTACATTTTTTTGGAATTGCAATGTTGCCTTGCAAGAGATATTTCAAGAGGTATTCAAAAAGGGATTTCAAGAGGTATTTCAGAAAGTATTTCAAGAGATAATTCGAAAGGTATTTCAAAAGGTATTTCAAAAAGTATTTCAACTGGTATTTCAAAAAGTATTTCAAGAGATGGTTCGAATTGTATTTCAAAAGATATTTCAAAGGTTGGATGGCTGAAAAAAACCCTTGGCAAAAGTGGTCGATTTGGTGTCTCTGAGAGCCATTTTTGGTCCCGGAGCACCGGACTCCGATTTGGATCGATTTCAAACAAGGGTCTACCGTTGAGGAAATCGATCCGACACTCCAAAATGATTGAAATTCCTGTGGTGTTATTGACATGTTGAGATGTTGAATGATCATGGAATTCACAAACCCATTGTTTGTACTAAGGTTTTATTGACATTTTGAAATCTTGAATAAATCATGAATTCACCAAACCCTTATTTTTATAACGCGACTTGAACATTGACTCTCCATGACCACAAGAAGAAATTGCAAAATGATTGAAATTCCTGAGGTTTTATTAACATTTTGAAATATTGAATGATCATGAGATTCAAAAAACCACTATTTTTACTGAGTGACTCGAGCATGTTCTCTCCATGTTCTCGAGGAAAGCCTTATAATT
>Ga0099797_101342_pt1 | contig 13230 bp, 14 predicted proteins | sample Uncmet_Sort48C_1_FD_89871 | JGI IMG/M metagenome (GOLD analysis project Ga0099797, IMG submission 89871) | Marine eukaryotic communities from CALCOFI LINE 67, Pacific Ocean - C012_Sort48C_1 | ecosystem: Environmental > Aquatic > Marine > Oceanic | place: Pacific Ocean: Monterey Bay | collected... | reverse complement strand
TGTATTCAAACTCGTTTCTTTCCCGGATTTGCAGCCTACCTGGCAACAAAAATAAAGGGGACAATCTTCGGCCGCCCCCCCCCCCCCCCCCTCCAGGATTGGAGGTTCGCTTACTTGGGTTATGGGCATAACAAACGCAGCAAACACATGAGTTTGCAGAATAGCGCCAAACTAGATAGCATAGTGGGGTGCACCCCATGTGCTATGCACTTATTGCTGGCCATGTTATATTACATTTTATATACTATCAAAACTATACAGATTTGTCTTAGGCTTGTGTAATGCAATGGAAGTGGGGCTTCTGACACAAATGCTCATAAACCCGACTGAAGTTGGATAAAAGGATTGGGGGACGGGGAGGGAAAGGGGGCCGGTCTGACATCGACTCACACAGGTCATAGGTCTCACATCGGTCTCACTTGGTTTCACTTCGTATCACTTGGTCTGACCTACATTCACTTGATCTCACTTGGACTCACTTGCTACACTTGGTCTCCCGGTGGCCTCCCTCAGACTGTGGTCTCACTTGGTTTCAAATGGTTTCCCTTGGTTACACTCGGTCTCACATGGTTCCGCTTGGCTTCGAAAGGGGAAGGGAAAAACACCGAGGAGAAAGGGAAAAGAGAAACGTGCGGATGATGTTTGAGACGCATTTCCACCTCACTGCCAGAGCGCGCGTAGGCGCGGCTGCACGAAACGAAACGATTTGCCGGTTGGTTTCACCCACCTAAACTGTGATGTTTCTGTGATTCTCCTGACAAAACCGATTTTAGTCACATTCTGGGGTCTGTCGCCTTGTCGCCTTGTCGCCGGACTTGTAGAGAAGCTGAACCATGGCGCAGCTGCTCCGGTACCAATGCGTAGCCCCCTTTGTTCAGCAATTCACAAAATGCCACTGACGAAATCGGCGCCCAGAAAGGCCCACATGTCCTTCTGGGGGGTCTGGGAACCAACCTTTTCACGGTTTGGGGTGCTGCCTCTCCGCACGGTCCTTTTTCCATGCAATCCCGGCTGTAATGCCAGCCAGGGACTGTGGGGGTCATGGGGGTCATGGGGCATGTCAGCCCGGCTGAAGGCAAAGCACACAATAGGAGCGTGGAGATCATTTGCTTCACTGGTGGCCAGGACTTCAGCGCGTATCGAAACCTTACATTAATGATCTCCGAAACATATTGGACGTGGAAACTCACATCAAATTTCAATTATATGAAACATAATCACATGATATGAGTATGCATGTGTCTGCTACGAGTTGCATATTTTTTATGTAAAAGCTTTTGCATATGTTCACATATTTGGGACGCCTCATATCAATTCCCCACTGTTACATGCAATTGTTTCTGCAACCATACCTAACTATGAATGGCACCTGCATGGCGGGAAAAAATGCACGCCCTCCAACAAGCCAATCACATTCGAGCTAAAACTAAAATCCCCCCAACTCCTGCTAGAACTTCCGGCCCGGATCTGATGGGACTACTGTGAGCCATCAGAGACAAAACAAATAAAACAAAACTAACCACATCTAATTACGATATTATGTACTGCAATATATGAGTCGTGTCTGAATGAAGTGCTGTCAACGACACGATGAATGAACTTTAAATAGATGGACACATAGTGACCACACTTATTCAACATGGTAGGCGAGCCCGCTTCGCAAGATCAAGCCGACAGTGGAGGGGCAACATGCACACTGTTTTGGGGTGCACCACATTCCACTCAATTGCAAAACAGAAACACCTTACATGAGACATAACTGCAAAATAAATGGAACACCTGCCTGTCACACTTTTGACTGATGCATGGCATTTGAAACTCAACACCGACCACCAACACTCTATCAACAGGATTCATCAGTTTGACCTGTTTCCACCACTGGTTTGCAATCATTCAGCCTGGTCCGCTGTGTGAGATACTCTTCATTGCCAACTCGAGCTGACCAGCTAAGGACTGAACATCGCCCCGCTCACGGGCAGCTGAAGGCTCAGGAGATTGGGCGTCCTTTAACTCAGCCACAGATAAGTGGACAGAGGATACAACGCCGGCGGGAATAATCAAGCAAACATTGTTACCTAAAGGAGTACATCACATTTTCGTTGCTGGAAATAGCTGTCTTGTCTTACATGGCCAGGAATGTGTCCATCTGATCCGGCATGATTTTCTTTGCAGAAGTCTAGTAGAATTACATGTATAGCTCGTATTTGCTTGGTTTTTGTGCAATACATTATGATTTGTGCTTGGCTGAGTAGTGCACCACTCCTGATGGTCTCAGGGTGCTGCCGGATGTTCTGCATATTCATTAGTGTTCGTGCCAGATGGGGGACCCTTCTATACTTGCTTAGGGTGCTGCCCATAATATGTAATAAGTGTTGCTTATTCGAGGCTGCCAGCCGGAGAAACAAGTGATGGACTCAAACAGGGCTGCACATTAACAATCACGTGAAATTACATAATACAAGCAAAACATGGCACGCACACAGCACAAAATTCATACCAATAAGTTGCCTATTCAAACAGCTGGTCACTGACTATAATGAAGTAGGCGTGCCGGAACATACAAGCAACACATAAATAGCACATATCAATCAAGCAGAACTACTAGTCAGCATCGCCACACACAATATTGTATGTAGTAGACTTCTCAATTCGAAAAAATATATGACGAGTACATCTTATGCATTCGGACATGTTTGATTCAATATAGCAACACATGTAAGATTATGTGCTATATTCCGCATTTCAGTTCGATTTCACATCATGATTGAGCAACTTTGAATATGTCGATGATTAGAAACAAATGATAAATCCTCATAGGTTGTGTTCCAAACTCACGCCCCGACAACGAACTTGGAGGAACATTATTTCCGCATAACATCTAACCAGACGCGTGTTCTCCCGCATAACGTTTACAACATGCGTATGCATGGAAACACACTCCCCCCCAGAAATCACACGACTGCCTGCCACTATGGATCGATCATCTTAGGAATCATCGCTGACATATTTATGTCAGTCACTCTTAAATAAATATATAATGTGTTTTTAATCGATCGTATGGGCTGCAGAGAAATCCTGAAGCAAGTTGCTTGGGAGATTTGTTCGTCAAATCGACTCTCAAACCACCCCCACTAGATCATCAGCTGGACTGGTCGCGGCCTCTGTGACTGGTTTGTCACAGTTCGGGCCGCAGACTTGCTGACCAGAACCCCGGAAATGTGTTTTTTGTTCTTTGTGTAACACTCTCAAAAGTACACATGCAAGTCGACCTGCATTAGTGTCCCATCGACATATCTATACACATAGTAAACATGACATGCGTACACACTATGATAACTCAGACGGAAAGAAAGATAAAGACAGACATCAACTTTAATAAAGATTGGTCCAAGGTGTCCAACTTTAGGGCAAGACCCCTTTGATTAAGTCAGGACAAAGCTGCGGCCTATGAGAACCTCCTGGAAACCTTGTCGGTCCATTTCGAGCCTATGTGGGACCAGCCTTTGATACAGTAAAAGAACCTCAATGCTCAATCTACATCGGCAAATTACGTAAGCGAGTCACACAAAAAACAGGCGTGCTCCGATTTGGGCAATTAAGGCGCTTACAACCTTTTAAACCATTTGTGAGGTGTACACGTATTTGGAACTATGTGTGGAGTTTGCATGTATAACTGTTCACACGTTCGTAGCTATGCTTGCATACCCTGGATGTCGGATAACTTTATCTTAATTAAGTTTGGCATACCTCCACCTATACAATAATATATATATATATATATTTTTTTTTTTTCATTTGCGCTCGTTGGACACTGCCCGTCGAGTTTAAAGCACTTGCAAGGTAATTAGAAGAATGGCAATCCTTCCTCTTTCCAATCATATTGTCGTGAGTATAGCCAATTCGATAACAATCCATATCAAAACAATCCATAAAGAGCAATCCATAAAGAGCAATGCATGCATGCTTATATATATGTACACGCAGACAACACACATAATTCCAGGGTACATGTAAATCGATGGACCAAAATTCGCCCATACCGCTCGTGACAATACATATATAGATATACACTTCCATAAGTGCCGCACCGTGCCAGGCCTCAGAACTCATAGTGAACTGCTCAGCCACCAAGAAACTGTCGCAATTCCTCAAGGTCTATTTCACCGATATCATCAGGAACAAAGGCATTCTGCACCCGGTCGACCACTCGATTGACCACAACAGGAGCCGGCCTGTGTCGCTGATCAAATAATTGACGCCTGGTCGCGAATGGCAGCGAGTGTGGGTCATCATGCTCATCATGATCTGCATCTGCCCAGCGACGGCGGACAGCCATTGGCGGTGCCTGGGGCGCCACAGAGGGCATATTCCCAGGGCCCTGTTCATCATGATCAACATTTTCCCTGCGATGATGGGCAGCCATAGGCGGTGCCTGAGGTAACACAGAGGGCATATTCCCAGGGTCCGGGTCCTCTTCCAAGTCTTCTAAGACTTCATCTGGCACGAAGCTGCCTGCATCGTCTTCGTCCCCTGCATGATGCCATTCATACACGGCTGCAGTGTACTCATCGTACAACTCCTCCTCATCATCATGTAAGTCCTCCGGTTCGTGGTCAATGATGTCCAAATGTGCATTGGCTGCGTTGGCTGGCATCTGATCCTCAGAGGGGGGCGGATCCAGTGGAACACCCGAAGTGGGCATATGAGCCCCTGAATGTCGAGGCATATCATCATGAAATGGCTGGGAGGGTACTATAGCAGCCACTGAAGACTCACAAGGTGCCGAAGTTGCCCGAGCTGCCATTGAAATGTCAGCAGTCGACACTGGCACGGGCCCTTCGCCAGCAAATTGCCTATGGATAACTTCCAACATGTGGTGCTGGGTCTGGAAGAGCCCAGTCACGGTGGCAGCCAACCTCTGCAGAGTATCTTCCTGCCTTCTGAATCTCGCCATCAATTCAGCCATAGAGGACTCGGGATATTCAGGAGTGGCAGTATGCGTGGCTGCATCATCAGGGTGATCAGCATTATTCCCTGCGAGCAGTGCCTGGTATAGAGCATCGCCGATTTGCGATCGCTTGCAACCCCTGTGGTCAAGTGCCTGCATTGACTTCAATATGAATTGTGGGCTCCTGGCATGGGCTCTGTCGTATTGTGCCTTTCGCGAGGCGGACGGCCTATTAGGCCTGCCAGAGCCAGATGAACGAGCAGCCTCCAGCGACGTGACATGCTTGAGCGCGGACATAAATCAACAATAGGATTGGAAGGATGGGAGGATGAGCAGTGCAATTGCACCTGGCGCCTGCTCTAGACGTCACTGAGACATAATCCTGAGCCAGCGCTATATATATATATATATATATATATATATATATATATATATATATATATATATATATCCGCCACCGTCCCCTGCACCAGTGGAGTGACTGCAAGGAGTTTTAGCACTCAGTTGTCCTGTGTCAATTGTTTTAAGGGACTACACAAGCTCGGGGCATGATTCTTCTATTTTAAGATTGATTTTCGGGACAGTTTGGTATCGTAAAAATTGGGGATTCGTCACAAAAATCTGGTAAACAAATTTATGGGAAGTGCCTTTAGACCTACAAATATGCATACAAACTCGATGGCACGTTTGGGGGGAAAAAACATTTTTTTAGAAGCCTCCATTTGGACCTACAAATACCGATACATTCTCGCACTTGGCATGCTTCATGACCAGTTTTTCCTTAAAACAAATCTCAAAAGTATGAAAATGTCAAAAAATCTAAAATCTAAAAAAATGACTCCAAAGTGATCGCTCAGTGACCCCCAAATTGAGCCCCAATGACCCCCAAAGGCGTCCAATGGACCCCCGAAGGCGACAAATGGAGCCCACTGACGCCGCAGAGGCCCCCCAATGAACCCCCAAAGGTTACAAATGGAGCCCCAATGGCCGTCCAAAGGCACACAAGGCAGCCCAAGGTTCCCCACAGACCACCGAAGACAGGCCAAAAGAGCCCAATGAAACCTAAAACTCAAAAAATTGCGATGCTGGAGTGCTTTAGAAATCAATACACTCATTTTAATGTACCAAGCGGCATTTTAAACATAAACTTCAAAACATCGCGCTAGTGATGCCCTTTAGGCTGCAATATTATAGTCCGCATGTCAACGTCACATGTGCTCGTTAATTGTTTTTGCTTGTCTATTGTACTCCGGCACGAATGTCCCAAACAACAAACATTAAACAACAAACAGCAAACAATAAACAACAAACAACAAACCCTGAATCCTTGAACATTGAGCCAATACATGTGCACCTTCAATCTGTCTTCTATCCTATCCAGAACCCCGATTGCATAGGCCCTCCGCATGTCAACGTCACATGTGTGTTTACATGCGAGCGGCTGTACTCCGGCACGAATATTTTTGTATAGTTTACCCCCAAACAAAAAAAACAGGATAGTGGTCGCTTGTACTATATAAAATTTTAAAATCATTGTTGGTTTCAATGTCCCCAGCGGGGGTGCTTCAATGTGTTTTCAATGTCCCCAGCGGGGGTGCTTTCAATGTCCCCAGCGGGGGTGCTCTCAATGTCCCCAGCGGGAGTGCTTTAACCCTTAATCCTTAATCCTTCACATTCCTTAATCCTTAATAATCCTTAATCCCAAACAAACAACCAACCAACAAAACAAGCAAGCAAACAAACAAACACACAAACAAACAAAGTAACAAACACACAAACAAACAAACAAACAAACAAACAAACAAACAAACAATCGAACAAACAAACAAACACACAAACAACAAACAAGCTAACTAACAAACACACAAACAAACTAACTAACTAACACACAAACACGCAAACGAACACACAAACAAAGGAACGAAGCAACAAACAACCAAACACACACCAACCAACACGCAAACACGCAAACACACAAACACACAAACACACAAACAAGCAAAGTAACAAACACACAAACAAACAAACAAACTAACAAACAAACAAACAAACAAACAAACAAACAAGTAAACAAGTAAACAAACGAACGAACAAACACACACAGACAAACAAACAAACAAACAAACAAACAAACAAACAAACAAACAAACAAACAAACAAACAAACAAACAAACAATTTGCTGTTTATATCTTCAATATTTAATGCCCATTTTTCTTCAATTGTCTCTCTAACTCGTGCACGAAAACACAGCAACAAACAACAAACAACAAACCACAAAAGCCTTAACCCTTATTCCTTGCATATTGAGCCAATACATGTGCCTTCTTTACTATCCAGAACCCCGATTACATAGGCCCTCCGCATTTCAACGTCACATGTGTGTTTACATTGCTCAAACCATGCACGGTGGCGGGTACGCCGCAGGCAATTGGATACATATATATATATATATGTATATATACTCCAGTATGTATGTAATTGTATGTACCCGAATGGTTTTTCTGAATCCTAACAATCATATGAATCATTCTAGCATATGCATTCCAAATTGTGCAATGCCGTACCGCTGGACAGATGTCCGGCAACATGAACACATGTACAATACGGTTTGCCACATGTTGAAATATCGCAAACTAAGCCGTTTGCATGATTTAGCAATACACACGATGGGATCATGAAATCAGACATCGAGTGCAATACACGAAAATAATCAGTTTATAAAAAGTATTGTGTCAATACGCCCCCATATTAGCACCCTTACCTGGGACCCCCCTGAACCCTAGCAATGCATACTTCCTTCAAGTCCACCCAAGCTGGCACTGCTCGCCTGGGAATGGCAAATGGCACTGTCACAGCTATCATAACCCTACCTTCTCTCACTGCACAGGCATACTGCACGCGTGCGAGCATGCGAGCTGCATCTACATCTAAATTTCCGCGCAGCGTTTCGGACGATTGACGTCTTTGTGAGCTATCAGCTCCGATGGTGCGTCGACCACATGGGTATTTGCCGCACGGAAGCCACATGGCGCCCGAACGTGTCGCCAAGGCCTGCTTCGTCCTCGGACCTATAGTTGCATGGCACCTGCAATGGCCGCTCCCGCTTCTTCTGGGCCGGATGGCACTAAAAATGTCCCCAAGACACCAGCTTCGGGCCTCCCAGCTCCTAAGAAAACTGGTGCTCCTGCTCCTAGCTTCAACAAGGAGTTTCATTTAGTTTATGTAGGAGCCGGATTTTTTTTAGATTTTGGAAACCATTTATAACCAACCTCTATGACCCTAGAACCCATTCATGACCAACTGTGAGCCGCTTGTAACCCCCTAGTCGGTTACAAGTCTTTAGATGGTGGGGACCCACTTGATAATCAATGGGTGGGTTATCAATGGCTTGCAGAATATATATATATATATATATATGTATATATATATATACAAAACATAAAGCCGCCCATCAAACTCCCTTAGCAGCCACCATCTTATATTAAAACCGGACTCTAATTCAGTTGACAGCATGAACTCAACAACAATTAATATCATTATATTATGGGCAGCACCCTCAGGAAATATGCAATGGTACCCCATCTGATCTGGCACGAGCAATAAGGAATGTGTATAGACTCCGGCACCACCTTACACACATGAGGAGTGGTACCCACTTTCGAACTGCGATTGCACCCTCCAGCTACACACAATTCCAGCAAGGATTTGATTGCAATACTCCGGGCCATCCGAGACAACACAAAAAAACACCCAAAGTAACATTTCAAGGTATATATACCTATCAAGCGCCGTCAGCAGAAAGCATTGGTTAATGGGTGAACAAAGTCTGGGTTAACTAACGACATGGGTTAGTATCTGATTCAATGCACTCACAAAACCGAAATCCTGTAAGCACCCTCAGAGTGGTCCCCCTACCCCATTTCGTTTTCGAGTTTTCACGTGTCTGAACCGCGGGAGGGGCGTGTCCTAAAGGACGGGGGCTAATTTGAAAAACGGAACAACCAATTATATGCGAAACACACACACATTCTAAAAAAAATGAGGTGCACAAAGATACAACGCCAACAATCTTGAAAACAAACACCATAGAAAGCATGCATACTACATGAATATACCGAGTCTTGATTATCCTGCCGCTGCCTCGGTCTGCACTTTCTGTAATTTCTGCCCCTGCCTCGGTCTCCTTGGTGGTGACAGGGGCTGCCGGCCAGCCTGCAATCGGCAGCGCGATGTGTTGCTCACCAGAAAGCATGCCATACATCAGCTCAGAATCCCACCATGCGCTGGTAAAGCTGGGGCTGCACACATATATACACAAAAATATTGATAAGTGTATGTACATGTATGTACCTTACAAAGACAAAAGCACCAAGTGGTCTTTACGTCGTGCATCGGAGCTTTTGTTTCAAGTCATTTGGCAAGGTTGTTTTCACAATTACGATTGTATTTTCTACATCGTGCACCACTTTGTGGTATGTTGCAGTTTCGTGCGCATATGCTTCCACATCGTGTGCCAATATTCAGATAATGTTGTGGACGCTGTGGTTTGATCACATTTGTTGGTCCACGTGTTTTTCATGACGTGTGCATCAGCTCGGGTTTCGTGCACGATCCTACACATGAAACTTTTGTAATTTCGTGTTTTGACAAATTATACATGTTTGTAGCTATGTTAAACGGTGACAGATCAGCTACACGGATGAATTTGTGATGAGACGGCATGAGAACTCAATGCACTATGGTCCTGTGCTGCTAGTGATTTTTGTCAAGCCTGGTGCATCACTTGTTTCCTTTGCTCGTTGCATTGGTCGACTTTAGATGTATGCGTCTATCCTGGGCAAGGTGTTGGACCTCCGGTCGTCGTTCTTGTCTCGGTTGCAGTTGTGCATAGGGCCTCTGGCCCTCATCACTGCCTGATTACATCTTGTTACGGTTTATGTTGCAACATTCTTGGCTCAAGTTTTTGAGTGTTGCATCTTTCGCCTGGGCTGCGCGGCCGCCCCCCCAGCTGCGGTCAACTGCGTTGGGTTGGGGTTTGAAAAACTTCTGCACTGCACCATCGATTCTTCCCTTACTGAATTGCCGCTCGTTTTCACAAGACTTGTGCACTGCAATGGTAGTTTGGCTGCGCAGATCTTGTTGGCTTGGCCAGGCTGGCCAGAACGCCCAATGTGTGCATGGCTTATGCAAGAGAAGTGGTGCTTGCTTTGACGTGCATGGGCAGTCGGCTGTTCATTTCTGCGATTGCCACACCCTTGCGGCTTTGCCTACGAGGTGGCTGGCGCAACTGGCTTTGCATCGTCAGATGGTGGTGTTCTGGACGTCAGAGCTGTGACAACAGCAGTTTCAATTGACTCCTGGTGTCACGCCCCTGGTGTCATGCCCTGCCCCCCAGCTACCCGCCCACTGAGCCCAGCATTCAGCTCCCTCAGGCCCCAGCGGGCTGAGAGCTCTGGTCTAAACCCTTGCGGGAATTGCAAGCCCTGGTACCCCCACAGCTTGCCCGCCGGCAAAAGAGACCGTCGCAAGCCCTGGTAACCAGCAGCGTGCCCCCTCGGCAAAAGCGACACTCGCAAGCCCTGGCAACCCTCGTCCTGCCCCTCGGTAACATCCTCCCACGTCCACCTTGCCAGCCGCCCAGCTTTGCCCGCAATCGCAAGCCCCCGGTAACCCACAATCGCAGGCCCTGGCTTCCTGCATCATGCCCGCCATCACAAGCTCTGGCAAGCAACCTCCGCTTCCTCGTCTTCGTCTCCTTCTTCTCTCCTCCTCGCCCCCCTCATCCTCCTTCTGCTGCTTCTTCGCCACTGGCACGACCACATACCCTCAAACTCGCAAGCCCTGGCAACCCACATCCTCCAGACCTTCCACACCACATCTAGAAGTTAGTTCAATGATTTCGTTGTATGAGCCTGGGTATGCGTGCCAGTTGTATATATATATATATACACATATGTTCAAGAGCAAGGCCCTTTCTTTGTCAGACATCTTAGCACTCATGTGACACCAAGATGACCATACTATGAATCACTGAACACGGTATGATTTCGTACATGTTGGGTATTTCAATGTTTATTATATGCATAAGGCCCTCTCAATGGATTTATATCTGCAATGTGTGTATTAATACATATATATGTATATATGTTATATATACAATATACAATATATATATATATATATATATATATATATATATAATTTATATATATATATATATATGCCGTCGCTCCTACCGGCATAGCCCTCAAGAGGGCGGGCGGGGCCGGGCAGTCCAAGATGCGGTGCCTTGTCGTTCTGCCTCCGCGATGGAGAGACGGCGCTGCCATGAGCTTTTGAATGGAGCGGCCCAGCTGGGCCACTGAGGCTCCCACCATGCGCACCTGGCATGACCTGGCATAGGCTGTGCAAAACTTGACCAGTGGGCGGTAGACACAATTAAGCAATGATGCCTTGGTGCAAATCATCAAATACAATGATATACCCTGTGAGTCTATCTTGAGTGTATATACATATATAAATTAACAAATATGCCTAGGCACTCACACCCACTGTGTCCTTTCTACACTAATACGCAGCACTGGTCAGTCGCATCTGGGTGATAACTGGTGAGAGGTCCCGATGCTGAGCGAGTTTATTGGGAAAACTCCCCAAACACGCGAAGTACCCGCCCACACGCTCAGAACACCCAGATACATTGGGAGGGAAATGCTTGCCATGGCTCACTGTGCCTCCCCCACTGGCCTAGTCCACATGCGGCACCGCCACCGACTCCTGGCATATCTGGGAGGCTCCTCTAGCTGTAGCGCTATCGCCTCCCCCAAACCTCAGGCTCGAACGACATCCCAAACGAGAAGGAGCAATGCTTGGGAAGAGGGTTGATGTAGGTTGAGCCTTGTGGGGTCTGACCTGCATGCATCAAACCTCCGGTGGGAAATTGGAAAACTCCTCTGGCCACTTTTGGCTCACCCCTTGAGGCAAAGTGGCACGACAGGCACAACTGCATGCAAGAAGCAAGCGAATGAGGTAGTCTTCACCCCAGCCTGCCGAACACAGAAGGCATGTAAATTTGCCTAGGCATTCATATGCACTGTTTCCTTCTTACACTAATGAGCAGCAACGGTCAATCGTGTCTGGGTGATCACTTCGGAACCCTCCCCATACAGAACAGGTTCATTGGGATCACTTACCAGACGGGCGAAGTACCAAACACACTCTCCTCAGATACGTGTATATATATATATATATACACCATATATTGCTTGTTTTGCGAGCCTTATGAAGGTCTCAACACCACTCTGTACTACCTAGGACCCTTCATGTACGCTCTGCGGCCCTGGAACCTCCTGCCCACTGTTACAAGTGAGGGTGAATGGGTGGCTACCTAAGGTTGTGCCTGAAAGACGGCACTCCACGGTTAATGAGGGTGCAATAGTGGCTCCCTAGGGCACGGCCTGTAGACAGACACTCCACCTACACTGTCCACGACACTACCGGACTGCTCCAACTCCCTTGAGGAACTGGCTGGTGCAGGAGTGGACTCAAGTCTGGTGATGGTAAGAGCCGCCTTAGAAAGGGCAGCTTGAGTTCCCTGGATGGCCTCTTTAGAAGAGAGCCCGGCTAGGAACTCATGGAAAAAGGGGTCGCTATAAATTAGCGACTGCAACACTGGCTTCCCGTCCTGTTCTTTCAGAGCTTCAAGATGAGCTAATCGGAGAGCACCTGTGGACGAATCAGGTGTGTTCGTGAGTATAAGCTGCATGGCACCATCTCGGAATGCATTGCCTCGATCGGTTTAGTATGTATAGCTCGATGCCATGCAATATCACTAGTCTGTGCTGCATCCGGGCTGAAATTGGCAGAGGTGGAGGATGTAATGTGGTTTCCTCGCGCCTGGATGTCTCATAAATTTCAAAAATATTAGCTTCCTCCAGAAGCGTCGTGTCGACTCGAATAATGCGTTCAGGGAACAATGATAAATAAAACGTTTTGCTGGCACATGCTGCAACCTGGGCTTGCTGCTGCGAGACAGACAAACAAACACAAGGGATGTGACCCTTGGTACTCCCGGACGGCCTCGTCTGCGGTTTCGTAAACCTGTTGAGAGAATGTTGATGAAATGTTGCTACAGCTCTGTGGCAAGGCTGCTTTAAGGCAGCGGAGCGTATGCTGCCGCTGCAACTGACTCAGCTGAGACTTTGTTGGGTTTCCAGCGGACCCATGGCAGGTCGCCGCCGAGGCCATGCCATGGGCTTGACATGCGATAGGGACTTAGTGGCTA
>Ga0099797_101340_pt1 | contig 13232 bp, 10 predicted proteins | sample Uncmet_Sort48C_1_FD_89871 | JGI IMG/M metagenome (GOLD analysis project Ga0099797, IMG submission 89871) | Marine eukaryotic communities from CALCOFI LINE 67, Pacific Ocean - C012_Sort48C_1 | ecosystem: Environmental > Aquatic > Marine > Oceanic | place: Pacific Ocean: Monterey Bay | collected... | reverse complement strand
TGTGATATCCTTACATGTCTTAACATCAACACCATTAGACCAAGTGACACCCACACAAAATTGACATGTTATACCATCCCCGAGCATATATTGACCAGCAGGACAAGTCTTTTTCTTTTGGCACGTAGTACCAACGAGATCGTGTGAACTAAGACACTGTGCACATCCGAGATTTTGTGATTGGGAAACAGCCTTAATACAACCAACTCCAACAGGTTGACAATTACCAACACCACCTGCCATACCACCTGAAGACCAGGAATCTGGATTGCATTGGTGACCTGTGTGTTTAGTTGTTGTTTATATTATGTTGTGTGTTTGGCTTGGTTTGATAAAAAGTCTTTCATTGATTTAACGAATCGTGTGATTCGATTTTGATATTAGATCAGATGATGCATCACCATTGTACTGAGTTCTGTTATGGATCGGGAATTCACCCTGTTTCCATCCATTTTTTTTTTTATCACCATTGTACTCAACTAAAACAAAAAAAATTCCACACAACCATCTATACATAGAACAAATCCCTGCATCTGATCACATCCAGGTATAAAGAATCCAGGCATACATCCATCCGGAATTTGCTGATATCTATACCCCGGCAAACATTTATGGCAACTGGTCGCATCAGCAGCCACATCACAACCATTATGATGCAGAATTTTTTGGCAATTTTGTCCTACATCTCCGTTGGAATACTCACCGGGACCACATGCATTGCAATACGCACCATACATTACTACAACATAATGATATTGCGGACGTTGATCAACAGGAGATGGGCTTAAACACCCTGATTCGCAAAAAGATCCTCCAGATCCTCCAAGACGATAACCAGACGAACATGTTTTACATCCTTGATTTGCAGCATTACTCACTGCTTCCACACAATTCATGATTGAAAAGCATGCTGCTGTTGGAACACTACCACCAACTCCAAAACTCCCACCTGTACAAGCCACACATCCATAGAAACCATCATTATGTAATTTACTTTCGTACCCTGGTTGACAAACGCTACAACCCCCATCAGTAGTGTGCAAAGGAGTTGCCGCACATCCATGATGTTTTGCAATCTTCACGCAATGATCATATGGTTCCGATGGAGTATAGAGAATTGATCCCGGCCCAGCACGACCATAAGAAAATTTCACCGCACCATCAACTTCATTGGAACACCGTTTACATGTATAAGCTGCGTCGTGATAAGGGCCCCCGAGATAATAGGTGCGTACTTGGGATCCCAATGGACAAACTTGGCATTGTGTGCCAGGCATGCAACTTGCACATACAAAGTAAGATGAGCCACTTGGCTCAACCACGGATTTAAGTAATGGCTGACCATGATTCAGCGCGCAATTTGTTGTTCCTGCATTTATAAAGGGATATATTATGGCAGAAACTCCTGGCAGATATCCCCCTAGTGATCCAACAAAGCTCCACTTGTTGGTGTTCACATTAGTGTAGTGATTCTTGTAGTTTAATATCACATTGTTGTTGTTCTCGGAGTTGTTGAAAATATTTGATAGAATTACCATTCTTGGAAATACATCTAGCATTGACAACAACACTCGCTCCAATAGTATACTAATCAATACAAAATTTGTGATCATCACTGCTACTAATTTCTTGTTAAAAAACCTCGATGTTGGTGGGATCTGATTCGTCATAATCACTGCTAGTAGTCAATGAATCACCTGGGCTGATTTGATGTCAACAATGATCTGATCTATAAACTTTCGCAACTTTGATGATGATCAGAACAACGATGATGCAATAATTTTCATAAACTTGCTGCTAAAAATTCGCAGTGGTAGACTCTTAATAATGTATATACTATTGTAATAACTGTTATAATGGAACAAAAATCAAAGACGACATAAAATTTTTCAATAGTCTACATCTACAGATACAACTACGACGAACTATGTTTCATCTACTGTAACACATCTCGTCAAACGAATATTGTTTACTAATACATCTCTCATCTCAGACGTGAGTCTCAAATTTTATCTAAAAAAAAATTGAAAATGGATATCTAACTTTTTTTTTGTTGTGTACCCGACCTATTTCGATCACTTTTAACTATTACCTCATGAAAATCGTTGGAAATGAAGGAAAAAACCAAATACAAAAATCATCATGGGCTGGATGATTCTTAAAATTTAGGCTGTAATACTGTATTACTAATGACAACAATGTTTTTGTTCAAAATAAATCCATAGCAATGATTAGATGATTTTTTTTCAAAGAATCGAGAATAGAAAAACGAAAATAACTGCAAATCCGTATTCGAACGAGACACATCCAAGGAACTCCTGCATTCCTCCTCATATGATTTGATCACATCATCACCTTTTGAACATACAAACATGTACTTGCTCCTTGTGTTCTTTTAAATTACATTCAATGCACATGATAATACAGAACGGAACGAAACGGTAACACGAACACTTCGATTCAATTAGACGAACACTTCGCCACGATTGCGATAGATCAGAGGGGGCGTGTAACGATCCATTACAAGCCGCATGATATTTCATTCAGTCCCTGTCTCACCATGACATGGGACCAAATCATGATCCTGATATGGAATGAATTTTTCGATGACTACCAAACATATATTGCATCATGATCATGTTACATCAAGGATGATAGATTCTGAATCTCCTCCATTGAACAGAAAAACTATAATGATCATCATGATCACATTATCATGTCAAACTTGGCCATGTAGTCAAATTATTACTACCGTTGAGAAGAAACTTTATAGTTTAGTTACCTCCTTAAACTGGACCTGACAAAAGATCAGAAATTTCAAAAAAGAAACATATAATTTAGAATACTTATAAATTCATCATTACTAGACTCTGTAACAACTGTCGCGGTATATCCATTCAGAATATTTGTTTTTGACAATTGTTGAAAAAATTATACATCAATGTTGAAATAATCATCCTGCCGTGATAAAATGTGACTATTCATCAATCATTGAAGCTTTTGTACGTTGATTATAGACAACGGAGCTCACTTAGTAATATGCAGTATTTGAAATTTTGATTTCATTTTCTTTTCCAGTGGTCACTGTTGAAGCAGCTCAGGCCATTACTGCCGTATCTCATTAGCATGTAACATTCTTTATCGAACCATTTCATGACGGATTCCATTTCCGTGGATGCAACTGCTCTGGTACGTAGTGTGATCACATCGTATGCTTCAATTTTAGAAATTAAATCTCACGGGTTATTAATCAACTGATTCATTCTTAGATGCTGAATAGAATTTTCGTCAAAACTTGTGAAGAAATACATTTTCTGTATTGAGATTCACTCATTCCAATCATTTCCAACCTGACTGTTATTGAATCATCATCTTCCCAACCAAAAACTTAGATATTTCTCGACATTGTTTCCATACTTTTATTGATGTTTGAACTTTTTTTTTCTTGAAAACTTACTGAATATTACTATTAAAACGATACGATATTCATTACTCCATCGGAATTCTTGACTGACATAGCAATGAATCATGATGTTTGTTGATCAAAAATTTCCATTTTTGCCAGGGCTCCTACTACCGAGTTACTATTTGTGGAAATTTTAACGTCTATGTAACAACCTCAAATGATTCTCATCTCGATACAAGATAAATTTCATGATGATATGAATGACCGTCTTTGTTTGGAAACTTTGAAGTTTGACCGCGATTGAACCAAGGATACTATGCTGTGTGATCAATACGCAATGTACATAAATCAAAGGGGGCAAAAAATTATCAAAACCGAAGAGAAACTCATGATGACCTGTGCGTCACGTACTTTACTTAACAAAACTTCTTTAAAAAACATACTATTATGGCTAACCGTCGACCTACCTGCAGATTGTAGAAAACATACTACTAAATGTGATCAATATATTTCATACTATGCTATTACATTTAACCAGGTTCATTTTTAATCTTTTTTACTACTTAACTATGAGAATTTCACCATATATCAATCATGACAACTTTTTTTTTCAAATTTCCACTCATCATTGCTAATATTTCCAACAACATCCGAACCGTGTCAATGCTTGTTACCACAAATTCAACAATGACAATCTCTTCACCAAATGAATCCTCGCTTGCTATATTACTTTTCTCACAAGTTCAACCCCGGTGGACCAAACCCGCAATCCAAACCCGGTGGAAAAAACTCGACCGCTTTTCGAACCTGTTGATAATGCTCCCATCTTTGCACCAAACTTAATGCCTTGAAATTATTTGCAGAGTCATCATCCTTTGAAAGACGGAACGTCGTAAACTGGATAAAACCCGGATACTCTTTTTGAAATAATTTCCACTTTTGCTCCAAATATTTCGCCTTGAATGAACTGTCATTTTCACAACGCATCGTCGTAAAGCCATTAAAATCCTCATAAACTTTGAATTTTTCACAACACTGGTACTGTTCCCAATTTTCCTCCCAGTTCGAATTTTTGAATGCAGGATCGTTTTCGCGAACAAGTTCAGCGACAAACTTTTGGAAACCGCTATGAAATGGATCGAGGTTTGTAGAACTTGGTGGCGGCTTGGCTGGATCGAGATTTGTAGAACTTGGTTGCGGCTTCGTGTAACTTTGTTTCGTAATATTTCGTCGTTGTGGACTAGCAACATTCTGTAAAGTCAAACCGGGTGGTGGATTTAATTCAACCTGCTCTTTATGGTGCTGTTGCGGTTGGAAGTTTTCGACCATTTGCTGGTGTGGTTGTTGATACTGCAGTTCTTGCATGCCACGCAAGGTATCAGCATCTGGCGACAACATTGGACGAAACTCAGGCGCTTTGGAACTAAGTTGCGAGGTCGCCGTCGTGGTGGTTTGGAAGTTCTGGAACAATCTAGGACAAAACACATCTGCTTTTGATGAAAGTTTCGTAGTACCTGTTAATACTAATTTAAAATTACCCGGTGGTGGTTTCAGATCGGTGGTTTCAAAAGAAAAGTTGCGAGTTTTTGGGCCAGTATTCTGATTTGATGCTTCCATACTGTCTCTTTTTTTGCCTTGTTTTCCCTCGGGCTGTTTGTGAAAATTTTGTGATTTTTTTGCCAATGCTCGTTGTTCTGCCATCCGTTCAGTCATGGTCTTGCCCTTCAAATGCGGAAAATAATCCATTTGTTCAACTGCGTGATTGCGTGATTCCATTTGTACTCCTTGTACAGAAATTGACTGTATGACCATTGTCATGAAAAGTCCCAACCAAGACAATTTGTATGCAGCTGTTGTTGGTAGTGTCATTGCTGGAGTGGTTTTCGTAGGTGTAGTAGTATTTGCTGTCATTGTAAACTTTGTTGATGCTGAATAATTGCTGGAAAATTTCCCTGCTGCTGCTGTTTGCGAAATTACTTTTGAAATGTGGTTGTTTGTTGGCTGTCTGAGAGTCGACTGTATGATTTGATTCAGTGAGCTGTATGGATGCTGATTTTGACGATAGAAAAAGCTTGGTAAGAACTTTGAATGTATCTTTTCGATAAGGAATTGCTCTGTTGATTGATAGAATTTCACTGCATATATTCGAATCTCTACTATCCAATGAATAAACTAAACCTCTTTAACAACTTCGAAATAGACAAAATCTTTTCTAAATTGCTATAATTTATCGTTGCAAAACTACCCGTGAGAATAATAGATTGATGAACCTCAAAATCTAGTTTAATACTTTCCCCCTGCATGATGCAATTGTGAAATGAACTCGAACAATAATACCGAGAACAGACGAGACGAAGAAGAGACATTAATTTTTATTTTGGCAAATATTTGACTCAGACGAAAAAAATTTTGCCCGATAGAAATGATATCATCACAATTTTTGTCACAGACTCATAAGAGGATTCATAAAATTTCTGTCGTTTCACGACACCATTAATAGATCACCGATGCTAACACAAGCAAAAAATTTGAACCCCGAACCGAATAAGAAAACAAAGTCTGTTGTTGCATCCTGCTCCACGACACTTTTCACCATGTCGCTTGCAATACCCTGCTATATCAGGTATTGCTATTTGCAGCGTCTACAAAACGTAATACATACAAAACTGTATCTGAATGTCTCCTGCACTTCCATCGAATTTCTTGTTTGTTGTGTAAAATGCCTGCATGTAACAGACTGCCTTCATGTTCTAGAAATCAAATTTGCACTAACAGAATTTTTTTTACCCTATAATTTACCTAGGAAGATTTAAAATCTGTAATTCCACATCAAATGAAATGACAAAAAATCATGATTTTATGAAATTTCAGTTGATGTGGAATCCTTTTACCTTAAATAAACATCGATTGGAATGATGTACTTCATCATTCCAATCGATGGGTCTTCTCGGAAAATTTTTTCCAAATCTCACACGGCACGCAAAACTCATCATGTCTACTGTTTGAAATTTGTCAAAAGCTTTATTAATCACTATAGTAACACCGACAAGGAATGGGTTATATCCAAAGATTGCGTCGTTCACTAAAATTGTATTTACCACAATGGACTATATTAGTTGATAAATACATCGACAACAACCTGGATACTCTATTTTTCTTGAATCTTCCTTTGTCTTCATTTAAGATGTTTCTCACTCACTTCTACATCCAATCCAATCAAACTCATATAACACCAATTCATAATCAACTCTTTAGCATCCGTAGATTATTTGCGATCCGATCATTTTCATAGGATTTGGCTGATGCGGATGATCATCAGGCATTCTATTGCGGATGCGTTGTCCAGTTATACGGTTTCTAGTGACTCCATTCGACCGCCGGCGATTTCTCGTTGGAGATTTCTTCGTACTACCCTGCCCTTGTTCTTTCTGGTAGTATTCGTCACTTGTACAGGGGACGCACACTGTCCGTGGTGGGCGTTTTTGCGGCTGTGGTTGTTGCGTTACCGACTGTTGCTGTTGTTGCTGTTGCACTGCGGCTTCCTCTGGAATCCAAATACCAGTCTGTCGTTGCTGCGAAACAACCGCTTGATTATATCTCAAGGACTCTTGAGAAATTAATGCAGGTACCTGATTGAGTACTTGCGGTTCCGCTGTGTTTAAATCTGCTAATATGCCAGCACCTTCATTTCGTAAGCGCGATCTGTATTCACTTTGTGGCTGTTTTTCATTATCTTCGTGCGCTGGGTGGCTGTGTTCTGTCGCGTCACACATCTTACAAGCAATGGTAAACCGCTCTTCCAATGCCCGTATCACTGGCGCGGGGCAAGCAAGGAATGAATCCGACAATGGCGATGCGGCGCCAAGAGGACCCATGCTGTTTGCGCGAAGTTTATCTGCGCTGCTACTGCTACTGACGCCACCATCATTTTCGTCTTTATTCCTTTTCTTCGCAACATCATTTTCTCCGAAAATCATATGATCAAGTCCCATAAATTCACCTTTGGCAACCTGTGTATTCGCAGATTCGTCGCCCTCAACCAGCGTCTGACTTTCCTGACATTCTCCCTCCATTTCCCACAGCTTGTCAAATTCTTTTTTTTTGATTGGAACTGTCCACAGGCTTTCATTATCAGTTTCAAGTTCTGATTCTTCAGCGGATTCGCTGGTATCGGATGTAGACTCCTTGAGATTCGTTTTTGGATAAATCTTCGCTCCAGGCAAAGACAGTAATCGATTCAACAAGCTCATCGGAGTTGATTCTGTTTGCTTGTTAGGACTTTCGGTGTCTGTAGCGTTCTTAGTACAATGGGATTTTTCGTAGATTACACTGGTCCCTTCACCTTGTGGTTTTTCAGCGCAGCAATCTGTGATGGCTTGTGCACTTTTCGCAAATAATGAAGCTTCCGTCGGACGGCGTGGCTCACCTTTCCTGCGATCTGTATATTCTTTTAGGGTCTCTCCAGTTATAGTTGGCATCCACGGTTCGTAAATTTTTTTGCCATTCGATTTTTGCATAGTCACTGCATTTGTTGTGATGTGATTTTGTTGCAGAACTGCGGTCACAATCAGTGTTAGTAGGAGAATAAATTTGATACTGGCGGAAGATTTGAGCATATTGGTCATCATTGTTATTGCTTTTTTCGTTTTTAAGAGACACTCTTTGACGTTTTCGTTAAACTATATCAATGAACTTTTTCAATTATACGCCGTCAAGAAACTTTTATATGCAATAGAAACTTATATTTTTTTTGTGTGGTAACTGTAAATTTTGTTTTGAAATGCGCTAGCTAAGAACTGCGGAATTGTGATTTATTTGGATTGACACATTGCATAACGTGAAATCATTTCATTGGAAACAGATAATTCAACAGGTGGATATCGAAATTGCAATCAGAGATTTTTCGTTTGACTGGATCAAATGACAAATTACACACGGGAAACACGTATGGAAAGTTACGTTTCTGATTCTTTCTCCGTTGGTTGAATCCTGGTAAATATCAATTCCAACACAAATTTTCAATCAAACGAATCTTTGGCAGAATACTTCGACGTTTTAGCATTACATGTCCTAAAACATAATACCAAATCACCAATCAAAATCCTCCTATTGCCTTCTCCGACCCAGTCAAATCAATCCACCCATTCGCAATCAACACACCCAATACCATCGACACCAAGAACGTCAAATACGCATATACACTTCCAAACAGCTGCGGCGTTATCCTCACATACGCAAACCTCAACGGATTACTTTCTTGCCATGATTTCAAATCAGAAGCGATTGAATTCGCCAACTCCACAAATTCTGGATTTGCGCTGTTGATGACACTAGCTTTGGACAAAACGATTAGGAGTTTGTCCATTTTCATCGTGACCAGTAATCCCAATGTGATACTCAACGCTGTGTTGATGAAACACGCCGCGAAGACCAACGATAGATCCGCGAAGAATGGCCAATGGATTTTGCCACCTGTAGCTTTGTTCGGAATAGACAACGACAACAACACTGTGCTGATGAACAGATAACACGCTGTCAATAAGCTAAATCCGCAAGAGTACCTGGAGCTCTGATTGGCGAAAAAGGTGGGTCCGGTAAGTCTGACGATACACCAGAACGCCTTGAGATCCTCGACGGTTTCGAGACGTAGCTGCGCATTTCGTAAGAAATCGACGAGTTCACTTTCTTCACGCCATTGTTTTGGTGGTGGGTCAGGATTTTCTGCAGTGGTTGTTCCGTGCTTTTCTCCTGATGTGGTCTTTTTCTCTTTTGTGGAATTGTTAATATGACCAGCTACTTCATTGGCACTGTTTTTGTTTGTAATTGTGTCATCATTTCTCTGCTCAGACACTGTTGATACCTCAGGATCTACCTTACTACTGTTGTTCTTACGTTTTTTCAGACCTACCTGACTATCCACAACCTTCACAAGATCATCATCGTCGCTGTCGTTATCAACGACAATTTGATCATCACTATGATGATATTTCTCCCGGCCCCTATTCTTCGCGTTGTCACCAACAACTTTATCAACACGATACGCGGCACTTCCCTCGCTTTTCATATAAGACTTCTCACGAGACTCACCATTCCCAACGATCCGCATACCCGGTCCCAAAATAAATTCTTCCGCAACCGGATCTTGCTCTACAGCGATATCCGTTCTTCTATAATCTCTTCCCTTCTCTCTCAACACCATGCTGCCCTGTCTATCCAACTTTCCAAACAATATATTTTCTAAATTCCCTGCGCTTTGTCGATCATAAGAGCCCTTAGGCACTAGTTTGGTATGATGAAATTTCGACTTCTTATCTTTAACGCCCATTTCCAATTCCGCCAAAGATTCTACATCCCCAAACGCTGCTAACAATGAACAAACCACTTTCCATCGCGCATACATATCATACGCTGGGTAGCATGCGAAAGCTACCGTTAGACCGAGTTTGTAGGCCATAGCGAGGTATCGGATTACGTAGAGGAAAATACCAAGTGGTGTGAGACCGAAAGGATTTCCGATGGTAATCCAGCGGACTATTGGATTTAGTAAGGCGTAAAGGTTGCCAGCGTTGTTTGGAAACAAAATGCGGAAAATTAATGGTATGTCGATTTTTTTCCGCATTCTGTAACCTTTTCGAACTACGACGAATGCGACAAGAACGGCGGAGAGTTGGGCGTGGAGGATTCGATTGTGGTCGTATTTTAGGGGAGTATGTGTTGAGTCAGAGTTTTTGTTTGCATGAAGATTTTCTGCTTTAGTTTGATCTCCAGCAGTCTCAATAATGGCACCCTTGGTCTTATCTTTCTTGTCTGCATTCCCTCTTGACCCAACAACTCTATCCATCGTTGAATTTTCTTCTTCATGATTATCTTCCTCTTCGCATGCAAACAACTGATCCAAATCAGCCAAAAATTTTCTGTCCAAACCCAGCAGATGCTGGCAGTTTCCATACTTCGAATACTGCATTGCATTAAAAGTTGGGGACAAGAATTCTGGCCAGTCAACATCATTACTCTTCGGTTTTGCTTTCCAGGCATCCTCGTTGTTTATGTAGTCCAAGTAGACTTTTGCTTCTCTCAGCCAATATGCAATGCCTCGTTGACGGGCATCTATTTTCAATGAGTTTTGAAGAAGATTATCATTGGACACAATTTGCGCGGGCCAATGACTTTTCGTACTAGCAATATCACCACGACCCACACCAGATTCATCCCCTACTACCACACTTTCAGCGCTACTAAATCGAAATCTCCATCGGATATCCGGAAATAAACCATTCCTCAGCGCGGAAATCAGAACTTGTTCCATCATGTCGGCCTCCAAGCATTTCAATGCATCCATATAGAACGGGAAACCCCACGATCTCACTTGTCGATTCGCATCCCCCCACCATTGCCGTGTATTCCTTACCATTTGCATTTCCGACGGCGGATAATATCCATATCTCAACCCTATCACAAACGATCGGAAAATTTGACACAACATTACGAATATCACGTCCGCCACGTGCACGTCTTGCAATAATGTATAAGGGATTGGCCCATCCTGTTTGGCGAGATTTTCGAGCTTTTCCCCCCGTTCCTCTCTGTACTTGCTCTGCTGAAACGGATCTTTAGTATCTTCTAGTTTCGCGTCATATGTGCTGTAGATTGTTGCTTTTTCGATTTCGTATGAGATCAAAATCGAAAAATATGTTAGGAAAATGACCCAAACCCATGTTGAACCGAGACCATAGAGCTCCATAGGAATGTAAAGCAGCCAATGTCCATCTTGACCGAAATGATTCCATGCGGATATCCTGCCTTCGATTTTCCAAGCTAACAGATATCCAATATACCAAGGCGGAAGCTCGTACAACCACGCGAGCCAGAAATCGCGCCAATTCATCATTGTCTCAGCCCAACTATCGACTTCCCATCTGCGGATCAATTGGGATTGGCGGTCGCTGATCATTGTAACTGGAATATTGGACTTTCTAGTATCCGCCGGCGTTGCACCTGCTGCTGAGTTATCATTAGATTTCTGTTTGTCTCCCATATCATCCGTCACGCTTCGATCACTAGTATTCGACAACTCATTTGAAACACCACGAGGACCTACGGCGACATCTTCTGAAACAGATGTGCTTCCAACAGAATTGACACTGCTAACACTGTTCGGCAATAACAACGGATCCTCTTTCGCGGTGCTGGTGAACGTCATGTTGAATGAATCAGATTATTGATGTATGATTGACAATCTTATTATGAACTTAAACGATAAGACACGATACCCACCGGGATTAGAACAGACCTCACACAACATGGAAAATTTCTACACGTAACACTGACGAGACTGGACTGATCGACTCTGAAAAGATCATCTTACAGGGAGAATCTATCACTCCACACATGATAGGATTCTAGGATTCATTATTTTTACACACATAGACTGCAAATTCGACTTTTCGCTGTCTGTCCCAAAACACAAACTCGATTGCACACCTGTCATCATGACACGATACTCGAAAGCAAACAAACGTTACTTACGAAAACTCTTTGGAATCAACATCAACAACGGGTTTCGCTGTCAAACCCATTTTTTTCTTCCCTTGTTAATATGGGCCAACCATATCTCACTCAAATCACTTTTCCATTCAATCACATACTGCATCAAAATATACAAGAATTGCACGGACTTCGTGTTTGATTGCAACATCAACACTGAACGACGCGATTTTCCAAAGTTTCTCATTTAATTCAAATAGCGAACGACACAGCTGGGTGTCAAGCGGATTAAATTGACCCCTGCCGTTGCTACGAAATATCTTCAGAAATGCAACAACATTGGCACTAGATAGTAAACCATTCAGTTTGCACAGTTCATTTTTTTACTTGGAACTTCCGCTAAACCTATTCCCGACAGACCATACTGCCAACGAATGAATCCTTAGCGATTGGGATCTCCACTGCATGCAGCTGCTGCCCTCCAAATACAGGACGAAATCCAAGATCGATGGAGTGAGTCGCCACCTCATCGACGCTGCTACTATCGATAATATCACGATCTAATACTAATCTATTCTTCGGGCCCAGAAAATCACCATACAAAAAACAACTGGAGCCACCACATTTATTGTATTTGCATAGTGCTCCAATATTCTCTTGCCGCAGTTTTAGTTTTCCAAATGTGAACTCAACAATTATGTCTTCATCTGATCTTCACCGCATACCGAAATCGAAAAATGAAAACGACACCAATCACATGTGTCACGTTACTATCCGATATTTTTAAATCGACCATCAGACATTACCGCTGCATAACACTAAATGTTGTTATAGTTGCTTCACAGAATTTTCATTGCATGGATTCCAAACCAAAAATGATCCTTTCTTCAGATTTCGCAAGATTCTAATTCTTTCGCAGAAGAAGCCCCTGCACCTGCCTGTTCTGTGACTATAATAACGCAGAATAACGCAGAATAACGCAGAGAGCTTCGCACCTCCTGGCCAGTACAAGTTGCAGATTGATACTACCATGATAGCCGAATAAACATCACAGGCTTCTCCTTGCTAGTGAAATCTTAGTAATTGCAGCTGCGCTCCATTACGTCGTTAATACAAAAATGACGTCCAAAATGCTTTCATCATATAAGATGCTACATCTTCTCGTTGTTGGTAATAGCTCCATGATTATCATAGGCTGTGGGCATATCTCCAAATTTTGAATGTTACAATTCATTCAAATGCTTTCACATGATTGTCCATTGTGCTTTACCTAGCTTCACTAATCATCATCTGCAAATTACACGCCGATGGATTTCATTTACCAGGTGCCTATTATATTGTC
>Ga0099797_101339_pt1 | contig 13250 bp, 15 predicted proteins | sample Uncmet_Sort48C_1_FD_89871 | JGI IMG/M metagenome (GOLD analysis project Ga0099797, IMG submission 89871) | Marine eukaryotic communities from CALCOFI LINE 67, Pacific Ocean - C012_Sort48C_1 | ecosystem: Environmental > Aquatic > Marine > Oceanic | place: Pacific Ocean: Monterey Bay | collected... | reverse complement strand
GGTAGGTCCCCCCTCCGTAAATGATTGTGCGGCTCGTGTTGGGATTGCCTGGGACCACAGCTCTTTGGAATTTGCTTAGGATTGTTTTTTATACCCCAACTTTTTATTTTGAAGCATAAAAAGGAAATTTGCTGCCATGAAGATCTTTACATGCTTCGCCCCAACTTATTTTCATGGGGAAATAAAAGTTGAGCACCCAACATATTCTTTCACCGCGAAAATGGAAAAAAGTAAAGACCTTCATGACATCAAATTTATTTTTATACTTGAAAATAAAAGTTGGGTGTATAGAACCCAATTCCAAAGAAATACCCATTCGCTGTGGTCCCGGCAATCCCAAGGCTCGTGCAAGAAGTCCCAAAATACCCACCCCAACAAAAGGGGGGGGGGGGGGGGGGCGGCGGCCGAAGGCCGCCGCCCCCCTTTATTTTCTTAATTATGATGCTTCGGAGCATTCGAGCATGAGCCTCACAATAATTTAGCCTCACAATAATTTAGGGTGGGGTCCTAATACCACCTAAATCCGATTTACTTTCAAAGTAAAAAAGAAAAATATCCCAGCCCAACAACGGCCTCATATTCCATGATTTAGTGCAATGCCTGCGGCAACCAATTATTGTGAAGTGCACCGTTACGCTGAACCCGATGTACACAAGAGTTGTTGCAATGAATCCTCGATAGGGTAAATATCATCAAACGTAGCAGAGTACACACCTTTGCCAGCCACACAATGTCTGGTCCAGGGGGCAAGCAATATAGAATCTACATCGAATAGCATATAATCCCGGCGCAACCCCAGTTCGGGTTTTTGATTCTCTATGTCTGTTTTGTTAGCTTTGCTGTTTTTGTTTGCTGGATCCGGCTCAGGCTACGTATCCGCTGAGACCCTATCCATTCGGCTATGATGGAAGAGACCCTTGCCTCTCAAAAATGAGACAGCAGGATATGATAAGTAGGGGCATGATTAGTTAAACTGAGAGAGAGAGAAACCAGAACACACACACACACACACCCGAACACCGGCGGCGGCGGGCGGCGCGCACACTGTTTGCTTTGCTGTGCTCGCTTGACCTTGCTTTGTTTTGCCTGCCTTTGAGTTGCAAGAGTTGTTGCAATAGAGCCTCGATAAGGTCCATATCATCAGACGTGCCGCAGTACACATCTTTGCCAGCCACACAAGGTCTGGCCAGGGAGTAAAGAATATAAACCCTAGATAGAATAGCATAACCCCAGCGCGACTCCAGTTAGGGTTTTTGTTTCTCTATGTCTGCTTAGCTTGCTTTATTTTGCTCGTTTGACCTTGCTTCCTTTGCTTTTTGCTTTGCTTTGTTTTGCCTGCCTTTGTGTCGTAAGAGTTGTTGCAATTGATCCTCGATAAAGTGAATATCAGCAGATGTAGCAGAATACAAACCTTTGCCAGCCACACAAGGTCTGGCCTGGGAGTAAGGAATATAAGAATTACATAAACTGGCATTCTCCCAGCCCGACGCCTATTCGGGTTTGTGTTTCTCTGCTTATCTTGTCCGACTGCTTCGTTTGCTTTGGTTTGTTTGCTTTGTGTGCGTTGCTTCCTTTGCTTTGCTTTGCTTTGCTTTGCTTTGCTTTGCCAAAATACCTTTGTGTCGCTTTGCTTGGCTTTGCTTCCTTTGCTTTGCTTGGTAGGGCTAGCAGAATACACACCTTTGCCGTCCACGTGAGCTCTGGGACAGTGACTCCCAAAAAGGAATATAAAAGCTGCATGAAATACGGTTGATCTCCTTGATAAGGCTTCACCCTATAGAAAATACATAGAATTCAGTTCAGAACAATACAAACAACTATCAATGAAACCCGGCATTGGTTTTGGAACCATTTTGAGATGGGGACATATCAGAAAATAGTTGTAGCAACAATTCTTGCTCTCAGAAGTTGTGCATCGTCCAAAATTGTCCAGGAACCATTGTTTTGGTGCTGTAGAAACTTATGAAATGATCAGGCACCAAATCTTCGCAAATCCAGAAATACACTCGAAACGAACAAGACGCGCAACACCATTTGGAGGCGGGTACACCGAATATCAGCCCGAGATCAATTTTTGGATTCTTTTGGTGAGGGAGTTGCGTTTGTTGGAAACCTGCTTTAAAGCTCCAACATAGCCCAAGTGTCTCCCGATTAATTAAGTGAACCGTACCCCAATCACCATGCATAAACACATCCCTACCAGAAAATGCATCGAAAGCACTGGTGGCCGATTTGAATTAAAAGCCCCTGCGAAACGAATAGACAACCTGCAATTGTTGTGTCGATGCGTTTTGGGGCGATCGGAACTTGCATTTCAAATTGTTAACACATTGTGAGATAAAATAAAAGATCTGTTAGATTTTGATTATTTTTTGTGTGGTGGTGGTGGGGGGGGGGCGTCTTTGGCCAATCCTTCGGGGTAAATACATTTAATAAAAACGCACCACCCCAAGAACGGTCCAACATACGCACGGTCGCCCTGTCCTGTGCATGGAACCAATGTCTTTCTGGCTACATGTTTACTGCTTTAGTGAAAACTGCGTACCAGTTTCGGATTTACTGGTTTAGTGGTTTCTCGGTTTACACTGGATTGACTGACCTGGGAGCTATTTCGTACGTATTTTTACACGTGATTATTGACATGGAAAATATCAACAACCCAAGTCCAGGTTCTCCCCCCCAAGAGCTGTCCAACATAGTGGATTTCACAGGTTTTAATTTCATTGACAACGAACGGTGGCCCTGTCCTGTCCATTGCATGGGGACCATTGCAATGGACAGGACAGGGCCACTCAAAATCATGAGCTAAATCAGGAGGCTAGTCTGATCGGTGCACCATATACATATATACATATACTAGATAAAGCAACAACTTTTTTTATTTACATGTAAATAAAAAAGTTGTTGCTATGTACGGTGGCCCTGTCTTGTCCATTGCATGGACAACGTAAGGCAGGGTGGCCCTGTCCTGTCGTGTCCAGGCTGGCTATGGGGGACCCGGGCTCTGGGGACCGGGAAACTCAAAATCATGAGCTAAATCAGGAAGCTAGTCTGATCGGTACACCATATACATATATATATATATTGGGACCCCAAAGATATACACCACCACCGGGTTTGGGCCTAGAAAAAATAGGGAAATGGCTGGCGTGGACGATTTGGTGGTATATATGCAAACTGCTGTAAAATACAGCAGTTTGTATATACACCACCCCGTGGTGTATATAGAAAGTGTTGTATTTTACAGCAGTTTGCATATACACCACCAAATCGTCCACACCAGCCTTTTGCCTATTTTTTCTAGGCCCAAACCCGGTGGTGGTGCATATCTTTGGGGTCCCAATATATACATATACTAGATTCGCATATGGCGCCTTACGGCGCCGGTGGATTCGTACAATGCAAAGTTCGAAGCAGTCAAGTGTCTCCGAATGTGAGATGAGTAAGTAAGAACTCGGAATAATTCATTAGAATGTTTGGGTCGAAGCAGTGCAGTGAATTCGAGGAGCTATCCACAGGCACAGCCGAAGAAGTACTGTATTCATTGTGTTTTAGAAGTGAAGGCTCAGGTGCAAAGCAGTGCAGTTGTTTCGAAAGAAAGATAAGCAAGTCAGAACTATCCACAGGCACAGCCGAAGAAGTACTGTATTCATTGTGTTTTAGAAATAATGTATTCATTGTGTCTCAGGAGCGAAGGCTCGGGTGCGAAGCAGTTCAGTGGATTCGAATGAAAGATAAGAAAGTCAGAACTATGCGCAGGCGCAGCTGAAGAAGTACTGTATTTATTGTGTCTCAGGAGTGAAGGCTCAGGTGCCAAGCGATGCAGTGATGTCGAATGAAAGATAAGCAAGTCAGAATTATTCGCAGACGCAGCCGAAGTAGTACTATTTCCATGGTTTTTTAGAAGTCGAGGCTCGTGTGCAAAGCAGTGCCGTGGTTTCGAAGGAAAGATAAGCAAGTCAGAACTATGCACAGGCACCCCGAAGAAGTACTGTATTTATTGTGTTTCAGAAGTGAAGGCTCCAGTGCGAATCAGTGCAGTGGTTCGGAAGGAAAGATAAGCAAGTCAGAACTATGCATAAGCACAGCTCCCGCATTACCGTTTTTATTGTGTGTCAAAAAAAAAGCAAAAATAGAAATACTGTGCGCGCTGAGGCTCAGTCGAGCAAAGTATGGTCAAAGCTTGAGTTGGAGAGCATTTGATGTGCCAAACCTCGAGCGGGAGCTCATGTTTGGAGCCCAAACTCGCGCGAGAGCTGATGTTTGGAGCCAAACCTCGAGCAAGAGCTGATGTTTGGAGCCAAACTTCGAGCTTGAGCCCATGTTTGGAGCCAAACCTCACGCCGGAGCTCATGTTTGGAGCCAAACCTTGAGCGAGAGCTCATGTTTGGAGCCAAACCTCGAGCGAGAGCTCATGTTTGGAGCCAAGCCTCGAGCCGGAGCTCATGTTTGGAGCCAAACCTCGAGCCGGAGCTCATGTTTGGAGCCAAACCTCGAGCGGGAGCGCATCCGGGCTCAGCCGAGCGAAGTATGCTATGCACGGTGTTGTCGAAGGCTCGGGTGAGCAAAAACATTGCATTTGTGCTTTTGCACGTCTGCAGACGCAGTCAAGCAAAGTCGGATTTTTCGAACTCTTTGACTTTTCAACTCAAATTGCTGGCGCAACCTACTTTTTAATATATATATATATATATATATATATACACCACCGGGTTTGGGCCCAGTAGAAAACGGTAAACCCTAAACCCTCACACACTCCCACACACTTCCCACATATCGAGGGCACCAAATATATATATATATATATATACACCACCACCGGGCTTAGGCCTAGAAACATAAGAAAATTCCTGGTGTATATGATTTCCCAGTGTATATGCAAACAGGTCAAATATATAGCGAAACACACGAGGCGGGCCTTCGGCGCCCCTGTGGTGGTGTGTTTTGCTACATTTTTCAACACGAACTTCACCTGATGCAGCAATGTGACTAAAGTAGTTTGTGTTTGAATACTTTTGGTTGATGCAGCACCCCGTAGATGAACCTTGTAAACAGAATCGAGGTGGCTCGCCATTGTCTCGTACTTTGTCAAAATGGTACCGCGGCCTATATGGAACCTCCTGGAATCCTAACATGTCCATTTGAATCCATTTCGGATTAAAGAAGGACCAGACTCACGATAATCAAAAGACGAAACACAAAACATGCAAGCAAACTCACAACACTATGAAGTATATCCCAGTCTGATGCAAGCATAGTTGAACATGCAAACTAGTGCGAACCCAAACGTGCAAACAATATGCAGAGTTCCGCGATGAAACAAACCAAATATGTGTTGCCTAATTCAGAGTTGAAAATCAACTACATCCGAGGCCATCCGCCGCACCACATGCGACCATTTTGCAAACAAATACGGTTGGTGGACTAAAGTAAGCAATCAGATTTTTGTTTTGGGTACGTTTTTCGAAAATGTGTCCCCGCCGGAGGGCTGGCAAAAGAACTCCCCCAAATGGTACAAATCTGAAAGTGTTTGGCTCTTATTGATTGTGCGATGCCTTTACCCATTTCCACATGCGAAGTCGATGAAACAAAAACACCCCAGATGCATTTAAACAAGTCCCCGACCTGTTTTGGAGGGCCCCATGGCCGGAAAATAAGGTTCAGGGCCCCGGAGCCGTCAACAATACTACGGCAGATTCGATAAAATCCGGACCGGAGCTGGCTATGTGGGTCCCGGGCTCTGGGGACCGGAAAATGAAAAAATCATCAGCTAAATCAGGAAGCTAGTCTGATGGGGATACCATAAAACCGCAACCCTAAACCCTGAACCCTAAACCATAGAACTTAAACCCTGAAACCCCACACACATCCAACATATCGGGAGCACCATATATATACACCACAGTCGGGCTTGGGCCTAGACAAAAATGGCTGGTGTATATGCAAACTGCTCAAACATGCTGCAACACAAACAAGGCGCGCCTTCGGCGCCCCCGTGCTGGTGTGTTTGGTTGCATATTTTTGGCAGTTTGCATATACACCAGGAAATGGTATACACCAACCGTTTCATTATTTTTTCTTGGCCAAACCCCGGTGGTGGTCTATATATATATATATATGGTGTCACCCATCTGATGCAAGCATGATGCAAGCCGCATTGAACATGCACACAAACGCAAGCATGCACACGATACACAGAGCCCCATTGAACCAAAACAAATATTGATTGCATAGTTTGCTTGAAAGGTAGTTGATAGGGTGTAACACGGTTACAGATCGCAATGTCCGATTAAGTCGGGCCCGCCTCCGTACAAAACGAAAAAACAAAAACGGCACTCTGCCGGCTGGCCAGCCGGCCGGCGCCGGCCGCGGGCGGCCGGCCCGATGGGCGCCGTGTGCCCATGGGGCCCATGGGCCCATTGGGCCCATTGGGCCCACGGGCTCATAGGGCCCTATGGGACCCAATAAGCCCATTTGGCCCATGGGGCACCATGGACCAAACGGGCATTCAATCGGCCCCGCGACACCATTTGTTGTTACCTCCATAGTTTCACGCGCTATTATTATTGTTTCCACCAGGCCCATTTCCGGACACTACCACATATATATATATATATATATATATGTATGTATATAAATGTGAAAAGTATACATTGTATGAATATATACAAATTCATATCAACATTTTCTAGCATTTAATAATGTGTTTTGCGTTATATGACTTGGGTGGGGGACCACTCTGGAGAGGTCAGGGTGCGGTCCGATTTGGGCTTGTTTTTGATATGTTAAACCTGATTGGGCGTTACAGGGAAGCTGATAAAACACACGGCAGAAAATACAATATGGGCCAAAAACAGAAAATACGAGATGGGTCCAAAGCAGAAAATACGATATGGGCTGTAGAGGCCCTGGGATAGCCCAGCCGAACTTAAGTCACTAGGTAAAAAGTCAGCCAAGTGAAATTCCGGTGAAATGGGGTGAAACGAAAAGTCAGCCACCAGTTTTCGAAACCAAGAAAAGTCAGCCACCCAGTTTGCCAACCAAGTATATCGCCGAAAAAAAATCAGCCGCCGAAATCGAAATGCGGAAAACGAAAAGGAAACAATCGATATACTAGTCGAATCGTGTAGACACCTACTAGAAAACAAACTCGAAACCACTACGAGCCAATACTACAAAGCTAAATGTATTGAACAATATTAATTCATCCGATTTGGTACGAAACATATGACATTGGTGACACCCCAATCCTAAGTCATGCACCCTTAATAATATTTAGGTCCCCTCTTCTAAAATCAATAAATCACACGTATTCGCAGGAGGCGGTGCTCCTTTAGAAAGTTCGAAAATATATAAATATGTATATGTGTATATAATTAAGACCAGACAGCATCCTGAGCACAAAAGAGAGGCCTCCCACCTGGACAAGCAATGGCCGCGCATATTATTTTAAAAGACAACCTGTGTGTGGCATTCAATCATTAGGTTTGGATTTTGAACCTAAGTTTCGATTCAAACTAAATTCACGATTAATAGTACCAAACTAATTTTGAGGAATCCTGTAAGAAATATTGGAAAGGCTGCAGGTACCACCACGAATTCATTAAATTTAAAACGATGCGAAAACCCAAAACACCCATTCGTTATTTTTATGACTTTTGAAAAGGGGACCATCACTGGCATGAATGAATTTTGTTTTGTTTTTTGCCAATGGACTGAATACCCCATGTTCGAGTCCAGGTCAAGAGAAGAAAGTGGAGAGTTGCTTTGATGCATGGAATTCCGAAATGTGTTTTGTTTTGTTTCGTTTTGTTTTGTTTTAGTTTGTTTTGTTTTGTTTTGTGTTGTTTCGTTTTGTTTTGTGTTGTTTTGTTTTGTTTTGTTTTGTTCTATATGTGTTGGTTTGGTTTCCTTGTGTATAACAAATAAAGTACAAAGCCGCCCTCAAACCAAACATTCGGGGCCCTTAGGCCCTTTCCAAATTGGATTTCCATGCATCAAAGCAACCTCCACTTTTGACAACCGATGCCGGCCATGAGTCCTTTGCCCGCATGAAATCGGTTAGGAACCGCTTCGTAATGCCAGGCTTCGCCTTGGCATCATTTTTGTCAGGCAACAAAGCAATGTGGATTGCGGCATGCTTAGGCCCATCCTCGGGAGCCTTTTTGGAGCGAGCTTGCTTCCTCTTTTGGTCATACTCCTCAGGCTTGTTCAAAGCCAGCAAAAGGGGGGCATGCCCGAATGGCACATACATGCTCTCGCCTGGTTTTAAAAGTGTGGCTGGAGTCTGATCGAGAACATTTGAATCGGCCGCTTTCAGCCATACACCAAAATCGCCACCACCATTCTGTACCATGGTGGGATCTGCCACGGCACAAAACACAATGCCTTGCAATCCTGTGATCACCATCCCCATGCCGAGGAAAGGCATGGCCTCTATGTTCAAATCAAAACGCGAAACTTCAAGAACTGCAATTATGTGCCTCACAGGGTCACCGGATGCGATGTCAAAGATGTTTTGTCCAGCCGGGTTCCAACTCATGGCTTCAGTGTGTGGCTCTGTGGCTACAGCATGGGTGCCATCTTTGGCAAGCAACTGGCTGATAAGCTTGTCAATCTTTTTGTCGATGCCGGGCCGATCTTGAGCAATGAACTTGGCTATAGCACCATGCAAGTATGACTTGTCTTCTGCCCCCGAAATGAGAGCCGGCTGGGCCAACACTTCCTGCAACTTCTCTCCGGCACCCTCTGCAGAGAATTGTAATTCATAGGTGGTCTGCTGGATTCCTATGGAAGATGGTTCCATGAGCGAGGTCTGCACTGTGGTGGCTGCAGACCTGGCGACTGCGGATGGGACAATTTTCTTTTCGAGTGTGGTTTTTATGTAATCACGGTCATTTCGCCAATTCTTTTTGGCCTTTGAGGCCTCCTTGGAGGCTCGGGAAGCAATTTCCTTGATGTGGTCCTGGTACTCGGAAAGCTGCTTCGCTGCTTCTTGAAACGTGCCCACCAGCTCCTCAGACTTCGTGGCATGCTCTGAGACGATGCAAGGCACCCCCACCTTTTTGAAATCTGTGATGAAATCCTTCAATGCCTGGTGGCTGGAATTTGCTTTCTCGATCTGTGCAGCAAAGGGAAGCGATTTTACCTCCGGGTGCTCCTGATTGGCATCGTGCAGATTTTGCACGGTTTCAGAGACGAGCACACCTTTCACCTCGGAAACTGTTAAGTTTATAAACAACTTAAAAGAAAATAAACTATATAAAATTAATGTTTCGACTGCACCCCCGGAGGGTATGTCCAAATATGTCGTTTGAGCATGTAAACATTCCCGAAATAAACAGTTACCGAATTTACAAAATGTGTCCATCAAATGGTACCACTCCGGCTCCGAAAAAAACAACAACACACGGATCCCAAACTGTGTTTCTTAAATAAAAATTACACTAAATAACTTGCCCATACCACCAACAACCGGCAATCATATTATTTTGGAAATTATTTGTTATTAAATAGATGGGAATTTGGAGACCATTGAATATTTCTTGTATTTCCCATAATTTTGGAGTACCTGTTTATTATAAATGCATGATTATATATTTTATGCAAAAAAAACGCGCTTTTTTTTCAACGAAATTTAAGACCTCGAAGCTGTTTATGTAATGCTGCACATAGTCGGTAATCTGGTGCTTTATTTCGCTCAACACGAGCGGGCGAGAAACTGTCTCTGGGTATTCACTCAAATCCAACTTCACAGGCTCCCCTTTTTTCGCCTTTTTGCCTTTCGAGGCAACTGTGGACTTCGATACCTTTGTGTTTTTACTAAGGTCACTTTTTGCATCATCTTCATGATCAATATCTGAGGCTGCTCTGGAACGTTTTGATGAGGCCGGCAAGCTCGGCTCTTGCTGCACCACAGGCATAGAGACAGCAGAAGATGGAATACTACGTGGCTTCTGAGTGGAAGGCTTCTCACAACTCTCATTGTCAGACGAATCATCTGAATCCGAATCCTTGTCTGAGGAGGACTCCGATGAATCTTCAACACGGGCACTGGCTGCCGGGCCAGGAGACACCACCGAAGGAGACTTGGGTGGCATAGAGAAAGAGTTCGAGCGGCCCCCCAAGCGAGATTTTTTGTGCACGGGCTCCAAGATATCATCGAAAGCTGCATCAACCGAAGACGGTCCACCCACCGAGGCAGTGGGTGCTCTGCCTGGAGTTACACCCCCATCTCTGCCCAACAAAAGCTGGGTGGCCTCGGCTGTGCCCAACTCCAAAGTCTTGCCAGCATCAACTGTGTCACAGAGCACCACATCCTCTAAGCTGATTTCCCGTGCCTTGGGGACCATGACAGTCAAAGTGCCAGTCTCCATGCTGGTGCGATACCCCTGTGGGTTCGCTTTGATCTGGGCCCACTTTTCCTTGATCCATGGTTTTTTCCATCCCCTTTCATGTTTAAAGAATGCTCTGAAGGACCACTTGTCGAGCTCGATCACAGCAATCTTGCTGCGAGCAAGCCTCTGTCGATGAATCGAAACCACCAACTTTTTCACAGCCCCGTAATCGGGAGCTCGACCTTGGGCCACAGCCTGTTGAGCAACATCGAGGGCGATCTTGGAACGTTTGCTTCGGCTCTCGGCATCATTGCCCAAACCATCCCATGCGGCAGAAGCATGATTTGTGAAACAATAAACCTCCTATGAAACCCTCCCACCAAAAAAACGATATGAAGCCCTTCAACAAAAAACTATAGAGTTGTTATGCTTTTAGACACACGTTTTTTTTTTTAATGTTTATGACACATACACATTAAGTGTGGATATATTCTGAATATGTTAGGTTTCACACCGAATATGTTAGGTTCACATTTTTTTTGTGTAAATGAAAATCATCCAGTGTAATTTTGGACTGCTATTATCCCACCAACCGAAAAAGGTTCCATGAATCTCAGATTGGACATCGGTCTCTTTCCTGCACTGTCGTTCTGCATTATCAACATATTTGCCACACAGGAAGTGGACTTTCTTGCAGTTTTTCCACAGCTTCTGGCCCACTAAAACGGGCTCATCGCAATGCCGGCAAATGGAGAAGCTGCCCTCTGGCTGCCCTCCAACACAAGGACGGGCAACGAAATCCTCGCTGATATCGGAGATATCCATCCCTCGAGAAATTACTACCCTGTGAGGCAAGCTTGAGCCAAAAATGGGCCTTCCGAACAACATGGTTTGTCTCCATAACTATACGTATCATGCTGATTTTTTTTTTGTGCTTGCCGAAAACCCAACAATTAGAATTTCAGTTCTAGGTCTCCTAGTGAGAGCCATAGAACTACCTAAGAAAAATACAATGCTTCCAAGAGTGGGACCGATGCTGCTGCCTATCAAAACATATAATGCAAATATAATCAGCATCCCCATGAATAGCCCCCAAAGAAATCCACCGAGCCACAGGGATACAAAGCCCAAATCCAAACCGTGCTAAACCTAACTGAATCCCGGTCACCCCCTTTGTATTTCAGCCATGTCGAAAACACAACCCAAAATAATTCAGCCACAAGATCACAAAATTCAGCCACCATAAGGAGAAAGTCAGCCAGATTTCTGCCAAGTCAGCCAAAATTCGGGGGCTGGCTGACTTTTCATTTCACCCCATTTCACTGGAATTTCACTTGGCTGACTTTCCAAAAAACTGGCTGACTTTCCATTTCACTTGGCTGACTTTCCAAAAAACTGGCTGAATCGACAAAAAAACTGGCTGACTTTCCATTTCACTTGGCTGACTTTTCATTTCACCCCATTTCACTGGAATTTCACTTGGCTGACTTTTCAAAAATCTGGCTGACTTTTCATTTCACCCCATTTCACTGGAATTTCACTTGGCTGACTTTTCGAAAATCTGGCTGACTTTCCATTTCACTGGCTGGGACCCCCCCCTAACTTTTTTCAGCCGGATTTTTTCGAAATGTCCTCGAGCAAAACCACCTATGCTTAAATTCAGCCAATCTATCTAGCCCTATAATTATACAAGAAGAATATACTATCCCTATACAAATATAAGAAGTATATACTGCATTTTTGTTTTTTTTCTGTGACGCCACACAAATTAAAAAGGGTTCCAACCCAATTAAAAACGGTTAAAAATCACATTAAATTCGTCCCTGTGCAGGCTGAACTGCCCATCGATGGCAGCTGCACTTGGGGCCTGTCGAGGGCCAACTGCCCCACCAGACTCCACAACCAAATCTCGCCAGGCATGCAGAAATGCCAAAGGCTCCAAAGGTCCATGCCTGCGGGTCGAAGCTGCTGTGACCAACCGTTTCTTTTCCCATTGCCTCCCACCAAAGTCAAACTTAAAAATCCAGTTTGTATAGCCAGCACCTGTGGTGGGCGAATAAACATCCTTGAAAACCATCCCGATACCCCCGACAGCTGGAATATATTCCCGAAACCTTCGGGTGCCAATATTCCCACCGGCCCGGGCTACAACAATCTCATCCTCATCATCCTGCCTTTCAGGGGGGGCACTAGGCACAAGCTGCAAACCCGAAGCAGAAGCAGAAGAAGGACTCGGTGGTGCCTTAGGATGAGGAGCAACCACTGCCTGTTGTTGTCCACCAGAAGAATGCAAGGGCTCGGAAACATCAGCGATCGGTAAAAAATCAAAGGCCACAGCTTTAGGTTTAGGTTTGGGCTTCGGTTTCGGATTTTTTTTCGTCAGTGCTCCAACAGTACCAGCAACCACCATCTCACCACCATCACTGTCAACCTCATCAGCATCGTCCTCTCCATTTTGCAAGGCAAGTACAGGATCTGCATCCATCAAAACATTGCCATATTCAGTAGCGCTACGAAAAGGCTCCACAGATTTACCATTTAAAAGACACTGGTAAAACTTCTGGCTGGCATTACTTGGAATGGCTGAGGTTAACTGCAGACACTTTGGCCAATCCAGCAAACACTGCAAATACCGTTTCTGCTTTACACCTCCCCTGGCATCACAGATCATTTGCTGAACATTGCCTGCATTATGGACCACCTTGCCACCACCATTTTGCATCCAGCCTGCCTGCTTAAGGGCTCGCAATACCATTACTGTGGGGCAAGCCCCATCAAGTAATGGTATGGCAGGAATAGCCCGAGCAGAATCAGCTAAGGCCTGGCATCCAGAAATATGGCTAGGCTGAACACCACCCCATTGCAAAAGTTTACCCTGTAAAATACCAAAAGGGGCAATATCATCTGGCAACA
>Ga0099797_101338_pt1 | contig 13251 bp, 15 predicted proteins | sample Uncmet_Sort48C_1_FD_89871 | JGI IMG/M metagenome (GOLD analysis project Ga0099797, IMG submission 89871) | Marine eukaryotic communities from CALCOFI LINE 67, Pacific Ocean - C012_Sort48C_1 | ecosystem: Environmental > Aquatic > Marine > Oceanic | place: Pacific Ocean: Monterey Bay | collected... | reverse complement strand
ATCTCCCGCTTAGAATACATCAGAAACTTACGAATAATCATTATCGGAATTGCAGTCCAGAATATCTTGAACGAATGTGATCAGCATGATATGAGTTTCTAGGCCGCAGCCCTCGTTGTAAAACCTGCCATCCCCGCGTAGAAATGGAAGGGCCGTCGGACACAACGGCTTCATGGCTGGCTGGCGCAAATTCGTACAAACCGATGACCAGGTGTCACACAGGTCATAAATCGAGAACATTCAACATGATTCAAAAGCATCAGATTCACAGTTTGGGCTTCTGGGAGTTGGTTGTGCTTGTGTCCGTGGTTGCTTCAACCTTCTCCGGATTTGGATGTACGCACTCCAGCAGCAGCGACAGGTGCCGACGTCGCTCCGCCGCCCCGCTCATCAGTAGTGGCTGAGCCGCAATACTTGCCCCCAAGGCATTCGAGTAGCCACCACCGAAACAGTCAGCTCGAGTGTACCCGCACACGCTCTGATATACGTCTTTCTCAGCGGCATTTCGCGGGTTGCGTGTGTAGTTGATGGTGAACATTCGTCGTCGCCCTCCTCCACCCCATGCGCTGTGTTTTGTGGCTTGATTGAAAGCTACAACATCCCCCGGCATCGTTTCCAGTACCATGGCCGGCACACTGGCCCCACCAACACCCCACTGCGCCAATGAGCCTAGATTGCCCTTCGCCTGAAGGCCACCGTGTATCAATTCTGTGTACTTCTCCCCGACGCGATGAGATCCAGGGATCACCCGCAGGGCACCTGCCCATCATTTGGAACTCATGACAAACCGACCAGTAGGGCATACGGCGACGAGTTCACGATCTAGATAGGAAGCAGCATGCGCCTACGTGGGTCAAACAGGGCGCCAAATGGCTGAAGCAACAACAAACATGAGTACCATTGGCTGCTGTGAGGGGATCGAGGTAGAGGCAGAGCTTGAAGTAGCCGAAGGGGTCGGTAGAGTGTGAGGTCTGGGGTCGGAAGTCGCTGTGCCAAGGAGTGTCACCCTGCGAACAGCGCAGTGGTCACTGCGGTCAGCCCCAGTCCTGATGCCGGTGCACGTCATGCATACCTTCTCAGACAGACGCTTGCCAGACGCACCACGTAGTAGTTGCCATCCGAGTTCCAGTACTGGTAGTCCTCACCACATAGCCCCCGGGCTACTGCATCGAGCCGTGGGTCGTCCAGCAGGGCGCACACAGCTGCCGAGTGATTGAGGAACGGGCACACTGCCAGCCTCTGCGAGCCAGTGAAGTCTCGGCCGCCGTACTCTTGCATGAGTGCCTCGAACGCGGCAGTGATTTGGGTGACGGAGTCATCGAGCAGGCCCGGCAGGTGGAGGTACCCAAAGGTCTCCACGAAGCTCAGCTGCTGCTCGGTGAGCTCCATCGTGGCTTGGACGTCAGTGCTCCTCGCGCGCGGCATGCGTGCGGCATGATCGGCGGTACGCCGCCGCCGTCACGTCGCGCGCGGTGCGTATGAATATGATATACTAATTACACTTATGATTACGAGAACTACGATTACATAATTATAAAGTTAAACCCACATACACTAAGCCACCACATATGATATACATGTATGCTGACGACCGACCGCGGCACGTCCGTACGTCCGATCCGCACAGACCCATCAGCCACTCGCGAATTCGACGAATGCGTGCACGTGATCGCGATGGGGATGGACGCGACCGCGGGACCCGCGAACTTGTGTCCATCCGTCTGGACTACGCGTTGGTGCGGGCGGGAGCCGGGCAGGTGGCGTGGCTGGAGGCGCGCGCGCTGTGGCTGAGCCTAGCGCGTCGGCGAGCGACTGCGGTGGCGCGATTGACTTGAGTGGCTGGGTTGCTGGTGCTGGGTGCAGGGTGCCAGTCGCAGGCGTCGGGCTGCTGGGGTGTGACTGTATGGAACGCGACGGTGGACTACCCGCCTGGGGCGCGGCTGTGCAAGGTTCCGAGCCCGGCCGACTTTGCGTACCCGAGCAGCTACCACATGCAGCCGATGGATGCGTCGCCACTGTTCGGACCGAGCACTGACCGGTGGACGGAGGGCCAGGATGATCTCTCGGCTTTGGGCAGCCCCACCTCCCTGACCACAAGAACCGCTAGCCTTTTCCGTACTTGCGAGTCGACTATTCAGTCGACCCTTTTATAACTCGGTGCGCCAGAATGCGACTCACACCAAAATCGGCGGACCCAACGATGTTCCCAATCTTTTGTTTCAAACCTTTGTCTACCGAGGTCGTAGAAGTCATCTTTAAGTATCGGGTGAAAAACCGATGTGCGAGACTTTCTTGAGCAACGCTTGCACCCACTGAAGTCCAGGAGCGGCACCGCAGCGTGCACTCGTGCTGAAGTGCTCTCTTCCACTGCCACTGTGGCCGCAGCGCCTCGAGATCGTGAAGAGCTTCCTCGCGGCGGGCATACCACTAACGCGCACTCATTTTTTTCGACCACTGTTCAGGGCGCACTCCATTACTAATACCAATTGTTTTATTGGGCCTGACAACCTGGGTACTGTGAGCCTACTGAGTACTGTGCAGTCTGATCGACGGACGCGTCTGCATCGTGCATCTGGCGCATACAACCATACCCGGTAGACTATGTAGATCTACTAGTACCAGTACGTATACATATGTTCTTTGTTAACTTTTTCAAAAATGTATTCTGTATTCTGCATTCATATGTACGCACGCGTTGCGCGCGCGTATGTACCGGCGCTACGCGGCTCTATGTTGCAATAGCCAATACTGATAACGATCAACGTACGTGCCGGCGCTCGGCCCTGAGAGAGCTGAACGACCCCGCAAGCACCCGACGGCGCGGCGGCGGCACGAGGGCGCGAGGGCACGAGGGATCGGAGTGCGCGCGGTGCTGCATGGCTCCGTGCCCGCCTTAGAGAGGCCCGGGTGGAGCAGTTCGCTGAGTGCGGATAGTATCTACAGTCCTAGTACGTAAGTACGTGGGTGAGATGCGTGGGCCAGCAGTGCCGCCGCACAAGGCGTACATAATGCAGACAATGCCTTGGCAGCCAGCGCAGCCCGCCCTGCCATATAAGCGGAGGCGGCGGTCATCATTGCAGGATGGGCAATGTGGTGTCTGGGTGCGCGTCGCCCTTCGTGGGGTTGACGCGCGGACCGTGCGCTGGCGTCTCGAATTGCTCGCCAGGGCACGCAGCGTGGGAGTGCTTTCCCGCAGCAAGCCGCGTTCGGATGGTGATGGTGTAGACATCAAAGTCGGACCATTTGTGCTGCGGAGCTCGGGGCGGCCAGGGCAGTCAGTTGAGCAGTTCTGTGCCGAAGTCGATCGTGCGAAAGAGAGCCTCAATTCGCTGCTCTGGTGTTTTGCTTGCTTGGCCGCCAGCCAAGGCCACGAGCCAGAGGAGAACCTCGAGGTTGCACACCATGTGCGAGACTTTCTTGAGCAACGCTTGCACCCACTGAAGTCCAGGAGCGGCACCGCAGCGTGCACTCGTGCTGAAGTGCTCTCTTCAGCATTGAATCATCTTGCGCAAATCATTGAAGAATCGCAGCCACTGAGTGAAGCTCACCGCAGGGTCTTTACCTCTGCTGCTGCTGTGCTGACGCCGAAGCAGTGCCGGCGAGTGATCAAGTCGGCCGAGCAGCATGCGTCCACGCACGGATGGACCAGAGACCGTCATATGGCTTACCCAACAAACGATCTTCCCGTTACGGCTGCTGTGCTCGGGTCACAAACGGCTGAGGTTCTATGTGACGCTGTGAATGCCAAGCTGTTGCCAGAACTCGCAGAGCTGTTCAATTTGGAGCGTAGTAAGCTAGGTATACAAGAAATGTTTGTCGCAAAATATGAACCCATAGTGGCAGGTGGATTGCCCGGTCTCGAAGAGCACGAGGACGGATCCGAGTTTTCATTCGTACTTTCGTTGAACGACGGGCAAAGGAATGGGGGCGGCGTCAAGGGGGAGTTTGATGGTGGAGGGACAAGATTTGTTCATCTCGACGGGCAGCCAACGTATCGTCCGCCGTTGGGCTACGCAACGCTATTCAGTGGCAAGAACCGGCACTGCGGTGTGGCTACGACTCGCGGTGTCCGCTACATCCTGGCAGGATTCCTCCGGTACGGATAGAATAATCGAAGATTCACGTTGTTGTTCTCCTCGTGGCCGGCCAATGGCAGCCGCACCGCTGTCTACCGCTTTTGGCGCTTCTTTGCAGCTGCCGTCGGCCGCCCTTGTGCAAAAGCTGTGTTTAAAGCATCCTTAAGTGACCGCCCTGCTTCGCTATCGCCATCAGACACAGGCCATTTGCGCGCCCCGCTATCGGTCTGTAGCACAAAGATTGCGGTGTCGTACGGCGACTCACGATAAGGATCCTTTCGCTGGTGGCTCGCACCATCACAAAAGCCGTGATCTTTTGCCGCGACAACATGTCTGAACCGCAGGTACGGTGATCTGCTGAGAGATGCCCAACAGTCGCCCTCAGTCCAGCCTGGTACTACCACAGCAAACGAGAGCGATCCGCCGCGCTTTCTGCTGTTTTTGCCGCGTCCAACTGGCTCCACACCGTCCTGGTTAGCAGGTACTTCCATGGACGCTGCCGTGTCCAGACAGGCACGCAAGTGCTGTCGTACAGCCAGAAACAATGCTTAGCATCGTGAACTAACGGCAACTACTCATTGCATGTCGAAACACGGCGCACCTTGGCGGTGGCATCCATTATGCTTGGAACGAATGGAGGGTTGACCTCGAAGGATCCATAAGTAGGTGTCAACGCAAAGAAGCTGCCGACACTGCCAAACGGAGCGTCGACATCGGGAAAGGCCTGCGTAGGTTCAGCAAATAGCCAAGTCAAGTCGGGTGCAAGCATTACTCCAACATTGGGCAGATACAAGCCCGCGCCGCGACGATGGGTAGACTGAGACGCACCGAACAGTGACGCGGAAAATAGCAGTTGAGTGGGGATGCGAAGCCTTCAAACTCTACTCCAAGCTGCGCTCGCAAGGTTTCGAAGACTGCAGGTGGACATGCAGCGTGAAAACCTGCGCCATGCAAAGCTTTGTACCGTTGTAGCAATGCAAACAACCTGGCGTGTACAGCTGCCCTCTTTTGATAACTACCATTGTCTCGGTTCGGCTTAGAGTGCTCAGCAGCTGCCAGATTGGCCTCAGCACCTTCCTGCTCACCTTGTTCGCCTGGTACCAAAAGCGCCAGTGGTGGCAGCCTCTCATTCATAGACGCGTGCCGGCGATGCAGCTCGCACAATTTGCCATACGCCTCACGAGTGAGTTTCACAAAGCATTTGCCCACTCGCAGGTCGACACTGTGCCGATGAAAGTCCACGACCGGCACACGCGTGGCTGTCACGGCAGCGCCGCGGTCGTACCTCCCAGCCTCCACCCGGACCGCAAGTGATGCGGCAGCAGATGCGGCATCAAGTTCACCAGCAATACCGCTGGCCTGTTTGGCTGTGAGCCCAGCTCGTAGCAAGTCACTGACCAGCCCGCCGCCGTCGCCATCCCCAGCCGGGATCAGAGGCTCTTCGTCTGCTGCACGTCCGCTCCGCTTCTTTTTCCTGTTCTTCTTCTTACTTGCCTGCACCACCGAGGACGGGCAAACGTTGCCGGAGTGCTGCTCTGCAAACATAGCGCAGCCGAATCGCCAGCGCTCAAATGCTAGTTGTGGTGGAGCCTCGAGACCATTCTGCTCGCATAACTTTCGCAGCACTGCTCGCAGCTGGTCGAGCTTCTCCGCACGAAGCGCTTCAAGAGACGCAGCAACGTCAGCGGCACGGGGGACCACGCCCAACGCTGGCAAGGGTGCCCATGTCGGCACGGCCCCTCTTGCCCGCACGACACCTAGCTCGCTCTCCTTCGCGCGGCGCCCGACCGCTGCCGCTGCCGCTTCGCCAACGCCAGTTTCACTGGCACTGGTGAGAGAGTGCAACCGACTGGTCGTGACACGCCGCTTCTTGCCACTGCCGCGCCGCCGCTTCCTCTCCTGCTCTTCGCTGCCATCAACGTGGCTCTCAGGCTTGTGTTTGCGCTTCTGTGGCGGCTGCATTGCGTGTGCACGTAAGCGTTACGGTCCGTCGGGACGGCGGCGGGGCGGGGCGCGTGCATGCGCGTCGCGCGCTGCCTGCGCTAGTTCGGCGCCCGCCAGAATCAGACTGCGATGCATGTACTACTCCGTAGTACATTCAGACTCACACTACGACACAAACCACCCAACCTGGGCACTGCCGCGGCTAACCTCTAGTACGCTTGTTAGGGCTCTGGTCTTACGTTGGAGAAAGACGTGCGGACTTACTAGTAGATGCATCGGTGTATTGAACGTTGATATATTCGTCTTTACTACTACTGCAAGCTCCTATTATATACGGTATAGGCGTCCCCAATCTGTCGCTCATGGTGCGCCTACGTCCCGCCGACAGATTGGGGACGCCTCCGCAAGTGGGTATGCGCCAAAATCCCCATCCTGTCATGGCACAGTAGAATGTGTCCCTATCTTAGATAATATGACCAGGATCCCGGAAATGAGTCATTTTAATCTGGGCACTGCCGCTTGGTACCATGGATCTTCATCGGGGTTTTAGCAGGCAGTGTCGCGCGGGACTCGCGTGCGGGCCGGCGGCGCCGGGGTTCAGGCAGTACGTATCATCCCCCGCTCTTGGAGACTCGAAGACGGAACCCTCAAGCCTCAACGACGACGGACGTTGAGCTCGACCGACGTCCAACGGATGCGGCGACGGCGCGCGCACGCGCACGGCGGAATCGATGTGGCGCCACCGCCGGTATCGCTAGCGTCGTCGCGTTCTCGTGGGTTCCAGCCGCTGGGGACGAAAGCCAGCCTTGCGCCGTCACCAATGACAGCAGCAGTGGCCAACTTGATGTGGCTTCTTTTGTACACTGCGCCACAGTCGCTGGCATCACCAGGCGCGACACCGTTTAGCTGGCCATTTGACTGGGCGAGGGTCCCCACCGCTATGTTCGGATGCAACACCAGCGGCCCAGAAAATGCAGCGCAGATGGCGTTCAACGCTCGTTTTGGGATCACGATCTACGAAGCGCGCACCATGATGGCACTTCACAACTACACAGACACCGAGCACTGGTTGCAAGTACAAGCAGCAGCGATGAAATCCGCTCATCCGAACGAACCCGTGTTCGCTTACCGTAGCGCCTCCGGGACCGATGCATTTTTCCGTCTGGGAGCAGCAATCACTCAGAACGCAACGCGCAAGCGCGAATGGCTACTGCACTTCCGGCCAGACCCCAAGACAGGGAAATCCGAGTGCGATCCACGAGGGTTTGGCTGCTCCGACTACGACTTTCGCGTTCCTGAGATGCGTCAATACTATCTTCAACAGATCATACCGGAGGTTGCTGCCGAGCCAAACCTCGATGGAGTTTTTCTTGATGATTGTGACACTGTTGTTGGCGGGGCGCGCTCGGGCAAGTGGCTCTCAGAGGCCGAGAGAGCTGAGATTTCCAATGCATCCCTGCCTGTGCTCGCGGAGGCCTTTCGCCTTCTCAATGCCGCAGGAAAGACTCCGATGTGGTCGAGTGGCCGGACCTTTGACGGCATTCCTGCGGCTGGGGTAACGCGCTGGTCGCCAGCCGCAGCTTTCCCACGAGGCGCGCAGTATTCAGAAGAAGCGGCGATGGAAGCATTCGTAGGGCTGAAGTACTGGCGCTACTACGAATTCTGGATGTGGCAGGCCGGGGCAGCAACATGTGGGGCGCAGATTGCCAACGCGTTGCGGGAGCAAGAGCACGGTGTGCCCATCGTGGCGATTACGCCGTCCTGCCCTAGGCCTGAGCACAAGCAAGGCGGCCACGGCCCTTGTGGCGGCCATGTGCCCAAATCCATGGGGGCGTTTTTTAACTTCTCGGCCGCTGCATTTTTGGTCGTCGCGACCCCGTACTCGTACTGGGGATTTCAAAACAGGCAAGGAGGTGGGGGCGGCTGGTATGATCGGGACAAGACATGGCATTCTCTGTACGACGCCCAGCTTGGCGACCCACTAGGCAACGCCACCGTCATCCCAGAACCTGGCTCCGAGACCCCAATGAGCTGGGCGCGGGATTTTGAATTCGCGTCTGTAACTGTCAATTGCTCCAGTGGCGAGGGCACTATTGTGGCTAAGGGAGCCGAATTGTTGTAGATGCACTTTCATGCGAAACTATCTTTACGGTGCACTTCGTTCCACTCTCCAAGAATGACGCATCGATTCTTTTCGCTTGCGTACACATTAAACTCCGATACCGGTAGTTGTTAGAACTATGAAAGCTTGCCTCAAACCTCAACTACCACTTCAAAGTAACTTTGCCCTCCCTCCGTCCCTCGGATCCCATTCCCAGCGGCGATACTGGAGCCAGGGCTTGCCTTTGCCCTCTGCTAGCCCGTACCGCTTCTCTAGCTTGCTGACAGAGGCCATCTCTTTGACCTTAATCGCCCTGTCGCGATGCGTGCGCCAATCTGCTGGTGATCCCGGTCACACTTTCCTGTCCACCGCCACGCCGGGCTGCTTCGAGGCTAGTTGCACCCCTACCCCTGTTCCGACTAGGCGGAAGCAGCGGGCAAAGGGGCGGGGTTCCCAACCCGGGCGGGGGGCTGGTGCCCTAGGGTGCGCCTGATAACGGCTGGCGCTGCCTAGGTTACACTATCTACGAGGGCAGCCATGGCAGCCAGGGCAGCAGCTACCCGCCCTAGCCCAGTCGCTGCCATAGTTTGTTGTACTCGTAGTTGTGTTTTCTAGTGTGTGCGCGCACCTGTGAGTGCCCAGGTTGTAGTTGCGCCGGTTCTCTTAATGTAAAAAATGGATAGATCTATGTAAATATATGCGGCCCGCGGCGCCGGCGGCGGCGCGAGGGACGGAGCCTCCGCCGGAGGGACGATCGCACGATGTCTTCGCGCTGGAGCTGCTGCTTCGACAGCGCGGCCGCGAGTGCACCGGTGGTTCCGCTCTGTACGCACTGCGGGCAGCGGCCGCGCTACCAGGAACCAGGCGGGACGGTCCACCCGTACCTGCTCCTTCTTGCTCTTTTGCATGTGCACTGTGCTGCATGTACATGTATGCGGGAGGGTGCCAGTCGTTTGTTCTACTTGTATGAATGGGACGTGGCAGTCGATTGTTATCATTTCCCGGTTTGCGTACCCGGATTCGCACTGTCTTGTCACACTAAGGCTCATCAAAACACGCATCCCTGGGAGCAGGTACTGCGGCAAGGGGTGCGCAGACGCGGCCCAGGCTGTTCAGCAAGCCCCACCTCGCATGTGTGTGCAGTGTGGCGTCAGGCCTGCATTTGTGGAGCCCGGGCGGGCCCACCTGTACTGTGGGAAGTTCTGCCGCGACCAGGCCATTCAAGGTCTCAGGCGGACAGTGCCACTTGATCAGCGCCCCTCACACGAGCAGCTTCCGCACGAAATACGTTTCTACGAAAAGGATGAGGACTTCTATGAATTCACCAACTTTTGGGAGTGCGATAATTTGCAAATTGGCGGGAAGCTGTGGCGCACGTCTGAGCACTACTTCCAGGCGATGAAGTTTGCCACGTTCCCGCAGTTGGTCGACCAGTGCCGCAATTTGGTGACGCCACGCGAGTGCTTCGAGATGACGCGCGCCCCTGCCTATGCACAGTATGTGCGGCGAGATTGGCACAGAGGATACCCGAACCCACAGGATACTCCTATCAAGGACCAGGTCATGCACAACGCCGTCATGCACAAGTTCACGCAAGACGCGGATCTGAAGGCGCTGCTGCTGAGCACCGCCGCAGGTGCGTTTCGTCACCTGTCACTGCAGCCGTCGCTTCACCCGTTGTCGGATACAGATCGTCATCTATCAATCCGTTCGATAATTATGAAACTTTGTGCACTGTTGCGATCGCAGGTGGAGTTTCCCGGGTCCTGATCGAGCACACAGCTAATGATAGTTACTGGGGAGATGGTGGTGTGCGTGATTGGCGTGAAGGGCAGCCCGGAAACAACCTCGGCCTGCTTTTAATGCGTATACGTGACCAGATAGCTCAGGGAACTATTCCCAGCCAGTTTCCCATACCACACCCGGAGGGGTGACGTGACCACGGTAATCCTAGTGGTTTCGCAGCAACTGGCGCAGATTTCGTGGCAGCCAGTACAAATCATGGTTGGATCTCAATGGTTGGATTGCAGCACGAAAACGGTCCCGGGCGCGTGGCGCCACTGGCATGGGCAAGGCAAAACGGCGAGAGAGTGCAGCTGCATATTGTACCCGTACACTACACCTCAGAAGTCGAGCCTCGAAAGCTCTGACCAGAAAACCAAAAAATGCCCAAGCTTTTTAAGCCCGCACGCATCCTCCACCTGCTGCCGCCAGACCGCCTGTGTTTTAGCGTTTCCGCTGACGCCACCGTCTTGATTCAGCAACATGCACAGCCGCTGCAACGCTGTGCCCTCCATCTGCTGCTGGCGAAACTGAGATCCGTACTCCCCAAGACCAATGTCTGTCAACCATGCCACCACGTCCTCAACAGTCCACTGCGCTGCCCTACCACGAACTGACCGCTCCGGCTCTGGCTCTGGTTCTGGCTCTGGCAAACCTGGGGAACTGTTTGGGTCCTGAGGCCGCACCCTCTGTTTCCTTCCTGGTTGAGTTCCCTCCCGCGTCTTGCTACTGCTGCTCCCGTCACCAAAATCGGGATTGGCCAGCTTCACCGTCCGCAGAGCTTCTACAAGCATACTTGTAGAAATGTCGTGCGCTAAATTGTAGCTCTCGCTGGTGCTCTTGAGTTCACGCACGTACCATCCGGTGAAATCTCGGAACAGAAGCCCTCGGGCAGAAGAGTCGGGCTGCAGAAGCTCGCTGAACTCTTGCTCGGTCATGAGCGGTAGTTTGCTGGCTCCTGTCTTTTTCCGCAGCGCTTTGATCACGCGGTTGAGCTCTGCCAACTCATAAAGCCGTCCCATCTCCTGCCGCGCGACTAAAGTCGACCGCTCCTCCTCGTGTGCTGCAATGTGTTTTTCATCGTACTCAAAACTGATCGACACTCCATTCTTTGCACCGGATGCTGATGGGGAGCGGACAGACGGGGAGCTGGATCCTTGCCCTGCGGTCCCAGCGCCAGTACCTGCCAGCTCACTTTCCGGCCTTCTGACCATGCCCGCCCAAGACTGTACAGCTGAAGCTTGCATTGCACCCATTTTCATCGTGTGCCGAACGCCACGCATCTCGGGTGACTTGCCTGGACTCATGGCTTCCTCGCGCTCTCGCCTGTGGAGCTCTCGTCGTGCCTCCGCGTCGCGGTATCGGTACTTCTTGCTCAATTCCTCTCGTGAGGTTTTACTGGCGAGCTCCTTCCGCAAGCGCTTCGTTTCTTCCTCAAGCTTCGCCAAACCCTGTTCCCTGTTGCGCCGCTCTTGTGCTTCTCTATCCTTCCTCTCGCGCTCGGCAGCTCTCATCTTATTCCGCTCCTGCTCTTTCCTCTCCCGATCGGCACGCTTCACCGCCCGCAGAGCCTCGGCAATCGTAGAAGAAGAAATGTCTTGCGCCAAGTTGAAGCTCTCGGCGGTCTTCTTTTTCTTGTCTTCTTCTTGTATTGTTTTCAGCTTGTCCACGTACCATTCGGCAAAATCGCAGAACAGAAGCCCTCGGGCAGAGGAATCGCGTTGCTGTAGCTCGCTAAAGTCTTGCTCGGTCATGCGCGGTAGGTTGCTGGCTCCCGTCTTTTTTCGCAGTGCTTTTATCACCCGGTTGAGCTGTGCAAGCTCATATCGCTCTTCAGCCGCAACCGTGCTGGGCAACCCTACCCTGCTCGTTGGTTGACCGGCGCTGCCGCTCTTCTTGGCAGTTCTTGGACGGTGGAAGCTGTCCTTAATCTCGGCAGCCTCAGCCGGTACAATCGCCGATAGCTGTACCACGAATGGTGAATCGCTCTGCAGGATGTGACCGGCTCGGTCCTCCAATCGAATAGATACCGTCCCAACACGAAGGGCAGGCGAATCCTCTTGCCCACGCGTAGTGTCAGGCCTAACCAGCCTTGTTCGATGCTCGACAATCTGCCCAAACTTGTGCACGTGGGGGCTCTCCCTGTCGATGACGCATATCCTTTCTCCGGGGATGGGGCCACGGTCTTCCCACGCGGACTTATGTCGCAGTAAATCTGATCCCCGAGCTCCGCGCGTCGATCTCCCAGCAGACGCGGGACCTCCCCCGCCTGAAGGGCTGGCAGCTTTGGGGCTGTGGTCCCAGGACTTGCGAGCTGCGGCACGCTGGCGCCGCAGCTGAGTCTTCTGCTTGGCCTCGGCTTCTCCCTTCGCCTTGGCTGCGAGAAACGCAGCCTCCCCGGACGTGTCTCTGTCGGGCGGGGCCTGGTACGGCTGCGCTGCTGGAGCCCGTGGCTCGTCCCCTGAGAACTCAGGCGAGACGGGGCTGCTCTGCTGAGAAGACCTCTCGATGGCCGTTTTGAGGCCTTCGAATGTCTCGTCGTCCGGCTCGTCGCTGTTGTCTACGGGAGGATCTTCGACCGATGCATATTGAGAGAGTGCACCGTCCTCCTCCTCGCCGTCGTGCGGCTCCAGCCTCAGCTGCGGCTCCGAGCTGTACGCATTGGGTCGGGCTGTCTCCGCTGGCACCCGTGCCTCCACCCGCTCACCCACAGCAACCTGATCACCCCCACGCACAGGAGTCAGTCTGATACCAATTAACGGCAATCATCCACACAAATCATGCTGAGCACATGACAGCATCGCCTCCCATATTAACCACTGCTGCCACCCGTCCGCGTACAAAATCACTGCCACCCTCTCGTAAACACAACGCCACTTACCTCGTGCAGCTCAGAGACGCTCGCCTCGACCAGCCCGTGCAGCTTCGCCTGCAAATGGGTGGTGGTGCGCATACAACGCAGCGGTCAGCCCCACAGAGATCACTGCCAGCCTCCCATACAAATCACTGCACCACCAGGGGTCCCTACTAGTACGAACGAAGGAGAATGACTGGGTTCCTCCATACAAATCACTGCTGCACCATCAAAGGTCCCACACAAATCTCTGCCACCAGGGGTCCCTCCCATACAAATCACTGCTGCATCATCATCAGGGGTCCCTCCCATACAAATCACTGCTGCATCATCATCAGGGGTCCCTCCCATACAAATCACTGCTGCACCATACAAATCACTGCCCGCTCACCTGCAGTTGGTCCCGGATCATCTCGGGAGAGCGGGCGGGCTTCTGCTGGCTCGCCATACAAATCGCTGCCAAATCACTGCTGGCGTTGGCCGCTTCTCACCCT
>Ga0099797_101337_pt1 | contig 13276 bp, 9 predicted proteins | sample Uncmet_Sort48C_1_FD_89871 | JGI IMG/M metagenome (GOLD analysis project Ga0099797, IMG submission 89871) | Marine eukaryotic communities from CALCOFI LINE 67, Pacific Ocean - C012_Sort48C_1 | ecosystem: Environmental > Aquatic > Marine > Oceanic | place: Pacific Ocean: Monterey Bay | collected... | reverse complement strand
AAAAAAAAAATCGGGCCGAGGCACCTTAGATGGGTAATAGCAGTAGCCAATCCAAAAACCCCGGTCCGTCAGGGGTGTTCTCCGAACGGTACAATACCATCCGGAGGCTGCTGGAAGCCTCTCTGAAATCTGCAGAAGCGCCGGCAAACCAGGGCAGCGAGTACCCACCCCAGCTCGGGGACCAGGCTGAGAGCAAGGAGCGCTTCTTTCCGGCCACTGGCCTGGTGCTCCTCGACGAAAATAAGGCCATCGTCGACCACCTCATCCCTGGAGACCTGGTGACCATCCCCGTCGTGGCCTCCGGGCGAGTGAATCTTAAACACTACATGGTCTACCTCGGGGTGTACCAATACGAACCATTTCCAAGTGGCATGCACCATTTTCTAGAGTACAATATCGGCGATGACAACAAATTCCGGGTGTTTATTAGGTTGCTGTTCGAAGTACAAAATTTGATGGACGAAGGGGAGTGCAAGAAACTCAAACTTCGAATCGATACAACCCTGCGCCCGAACCTCACCCCCGATGGTTGGAACATCCAGAGCGCCCTCCTGCAGACGCTAGACAATACCCGGGTGTACTTGGGCGTCGATGAACCGACCGCCGGGGGTACCGTCCAGTTCGAAGCCACCGACATACCGTACAAGTTGTTCGATAACAACTGCGAGACGTTTGCACGGGGTGTGTCCGGTCGGGGTCAACCCCAGCAGTGCCGGCTTTTCAAGAACAGCCTCAACCACATGGCCAAGATTTTCGGCACGAGCTACGATTCGTGGAAGGAGGATACGGGGTCGAAGGGGTGTACCGGGCAGAATACGTGTATACGGGTGGACCAGGCTAGAGGATTGACCCGGGAACTGTGCAGCAAAAATAAGCCGGGGTGCCGAGTTACCGACTCGGAGGGAGAAGACCTATCCACTAAAGAGTGGGACGCCCTGGTCCTGTCTAGTGAATGCACATTCATAGCGGGTGAACACCCCCACGATCTATAGCCAACGTATTAAAATGTGTATTTTATTAGTATGGTTATTATTATTTTGTTCGAATTTGAGTTGCTCGGGCTATTTTTTTGAATCGGGAGGGCACCCGAGTAGATGGGGCGTCTTTACATTGTTCCTCAGGTGGGGAATGCTTTAACATCCCTTGTCGCTGAGTTTCACTTAATCCGCCAAAGAACTTCTGTACCTCATCCTTATCTCTATTCACGCACATGATATGTGCCAATACTGCACTATCGCTACCATTCTGTGTGATCCAGTTAAGCAGGTCCTCAGTCAGAGCATGCTTTGCCGTGAAATTGGCGAATACCTCTTTCTGAAGTGCCTCTTTTAACTTCATTTCTCCAAAGCGGTCAAACGCTTGGTACTCTTGAAATTCGTGGCACTTTTTTTTCCCAAAGAATGACCTTTTGCACTGTTTGACATTCACAACGTATTTAATTTTGCCCGGGATCATATTGTCCCCAATCTCCTCCTTTTTGCCATCTGCTTCCGGTTGAGAACGTTTTACTAATTCGTCTAGTCTCTTTAGGTCATTGTTTAAAAGGGTGTTAATTGCCTTATTCACCCCAATAAATAAAGATGCGAACCATTCCAGTTCTGTTTTCAATTGACGGGGAACGACTGTCATAGCCTGTTCCTCAAATACCATTCCAATAAGAAGTAAAATTCTATAGGTATCTAACCATACATCCTTATGGTCCCCCTGGTCTCCAAATAGTTCCATCAAGCGTTGGGTTGTATTTGTTTTGTAATACAAAACATGCTGCAACAGTGACATAAAAACAAATATTTCAACGGCTGACCCTATCACCATGTTGAATGTCACCTTTTCGAGTAATTTCTCCCCTCGAAACATATATGATAGAAGTGCATCATCCTGTTCATTCAGTGAATATATGGCACTACTCAACTCATGGAATTCTCGGAACTCTATTGTGCCTCTGTAACGTTCAAATAAATAGGTCCATGAATCCTCTGTGGCTAATATCTTCAGTTGATCGCTGATTTTTTGTAATCGGTCGCATTGAGCCTTTAACTCTTTTGAAATATTGGGACTGAATGCCTTCACAACGTCCAGTTTTGCAACATCTTTGTCGGCTTGTACTTCATCCGAATCGTATATCGGAGTGAAAGAAGCCTGGTTGGGGTTGGTTAGAACTACTAAGCGCAATTTTGCCTGTGGTTGGATAGTGTCTATACTGTCAAATATGTAATCCACCGTGGACAGTTGTGTCCGTTTGATATCACTTTTATCGAGATGCGGCAGCCTGGGTGCAGGGTTTACTGGATTGGCTAGATACTTATTCAGTCGAATAACTGCGTCCGTTTTGTTTTCCTCCAGCTGTTGCTTCACCGTTTGTACCTTAATCACCTGAAAAATACGGTAACCGGCTTCTTTGTAAAAACGTTCAATTAACTGATTGGAGATGTCTGCATCTTCGGTAGCTTCGAAGACTATATTTTTACGCTGTTGTACAGCCTCGTCTATTTGAGCTCGCAACTGTTCCTGTACTACCCCATCTTTTCTTCTGTTTGAGAACTCATTTTCCATACGTTCATAAAACCCCTTGTACGGTTCAATACTTGTATCGGGATTTTCAATTGCTCGTTTCAAACATACTGGGCGTCTCAAACAGTCTGGCGGTTTCTCTTTTCCATTCGAGTCTTTAGTGGCTTCGTAGGAGGCGTTGTTTTTACCATCACATTGCACTTTAGATGTGTAAGCGTAGACATGTTGCCGACACAGGGTAGGTTCAGCCGATGTTATAACCTTATCTACAGCGCCTTTGTATGTTTGGTTTTGACCAATTAAGTCCAATGGTGAAAGTTGGGTAAGATCCCTGTTATCTGTAGGTATATGCAACTGGTCCAATAATCGAGGAATATTACTAGCTGAGCCTATCCCGTTTGTAATCAACACATATGGGACTGAATAATCGGATCTCATTTTTTTTTTTTATTATTCCCGGGACCTTATTGTGTTCTACAGAAAAAAAAAATATACACGGACCGAACTTACGGTCGTAAATAAGTTGACTATTTTTGTTTCGGGCATATTTTCAAAAGGACCCAACCTACCCGGCCAACTGCGCCTACACAGGGATGGCCTTGGAAACCGGTACAGGTGTTTCCCTGGAAGCACTGCTGCGGTCCTCCGGTAGCTACTCGGACTCCGCCATAGCGAGTGAAGTCACCCTGTCCCGTCAGAACACCCACCACCGACCGCGCTACGTGAACCGACCCCCTGTCAGCGGGAAGAAGAGACCTGACCTCAAAAAGCCCCCCCGCGCCAAAACCAGCCAGAAGAGGGCCAAGCCTAGACCCAACAAGAGCAGCCTTCGTCCGGACCCCAAACGGAAACGCACCTGCGCAGCTCTCCCTTCGGCTAGCTCCACTGCCCGCCAACCCGCTGCCGGGGCCTGCGGGGAACCGACGACTCTGCCGAACCCCACCTCCTGGGCCATGTTCGACCCAGTAACCGGCCCCCCTGATCCAGCAAGGGAGCCCACCCACGCCGCAGCGCCCAGCTGCATCACTCGGTGGATCGCCGCGTCTGCCCCTCGGACCCTCCCTCCTCCGTTCACCTCCCCGCCCAATCCTGTTGCCCCCTGTTCCTCGGCGCCGGCCGCTACCGACCCTTTCAGCGCACCTCTACCGCCGGGAGGGCCCGGAGCCGCCGCCGGACGGGCCGCCCCGCCCGCCCCGGCCCGACACGTGCCCCCGGTCCCGCCTGCCCCGGGGGAGCTGTACCACCTGCTCCCCGAAGCCAACCAGCTGTTCAGCTGGTACCGCAACTCCGGGAAGCAGGTCTGCGTCCTCAGCGGACCGAGCGGGTGCGGGAAATCGGCCCTGGTCCAGAAACTGGCGCACCGGGAAGGGCTGGCCCTGTCCGTGTTCACCTCGCTGGAGCTGTACGAGGCCGCTGATATCCGCACGGTCTTCACCGTCTCGTCGCGGTCCTGTGACTCCGCGAAGAAGAAGTTGGTCGTGCTGGAGCTACCCGTTGCCACGGGGGTGGCCCGCCAGCTCGTGGCGCTGCTGAAGACCCTGAAGCACGCCAAAGTCGTGGTGACGACCCCTCTCCACTACGACCTCACGGTCTCGGCCCTGTACCGCTCCAGCTCGCTGGTGCGCATCCGGTACGGGTCCTGGAAGGTGAGATCGATCGTGACCCAGCTGCTGAACCGTTCCGGCACCCAGGTCCCGGCGCAGCTGCAGTGGTACCTGGACGAGTACGGCGACGCGGTCGGGGCGATCACCACCCAGATCCTGCGGGGCACCCGGCAGGGGGCCCTGCCGCCCCCCGTCCCCCTCGGCCGCCGGCCTCTCAAGCGGGCCAAGTACCGCAGTCTGGCGAGGGACGCCTTCTACCTCCCCGAGGTCCGCTCCCAGATCTGCCGGTCGGCGGTGATCCGGGGCTGCACCCGCCTGCAGGCGGTAGAGGACCTGCTGGTGCCCGTGGCGGTGGAGCCCTTCTCCCGGTACGGGCAGTGCGCGGACGGCGAAGCCCCCTGCGGGCACCGCCTGCAGTTCTTTTTCCAGTACCTGTTCCGGGCCTAGTCGGTCCGGCTGGGGTCGGCGTACAGCAGCCAACTCTCCTCCAGGGCCAGGTAGGTCCCGGACGGGTGCACCAGGTGGATCGGGCGGGTGGTGATGCATTTCGAGTGGTGCAGGTGGGTCTGGTGGAACGCGGCTTCGGGGACGACGCGCACGCAGTAGAGGGCGTCGTCTTCGAACCACATGGGGACCATCGCCACCCCGCGCCACTGGAAGATCTTCGGGACGTGCAGCGGTACCAGCAGACACCCGATGGACGGCGGGAGACAGGCCTCGAGTTCCCGGAACAGCGCGGGCTCGGCGCGGTGGATGGGGATCGGGGGCACGTGCTGTTCCCGCTTCATGTCCAGGACGGTCGGGTTGCCCTGGAAGCACTCCATGCTCTGGACCTTCTTCATGATCTTGTTGGTCACGATGGACTTGGCGCTGTAGATCAGGCTGGACGGTTCGCTGAAGGACAGTTTGACCGCCGAGGCGACGGGGTACACCCCTAGCAGCAGCGCGGTCTGCCACAGCAGGTAGGGGGAGAAATAGTACAGGGTCTTCTCAATATCCTCCAGACTGTACCGGTGGCGTTTCCAGGTGCCGACGGACAGGAACAGCGGGGACCGGGTCTGGACCGTTATGTGCAGGCCTTCCACCTCGCTCTGCACCCGCTGGAACAGGCTGTTCGGATCGGGGACCCCCATGAACGTACGTCCGATCTTAGAATACGGGGTATTTAATACTACCGACGAATCATTTTGAGTAGGGAGACCACGTGCTGTACGCACTAATTTATCGAACCATTAAATTACTCGGCAGAATTGACGAAAATCGGTACAACACGCTCCCACCCAATACTACCCCTGGAACCCTACCCCTGGAACCCTACCTCTGGGTAGTGTTGGGTGTGTTGGTTACATATGAACTTTGATAGACCGGTACCAGAGTGCATTCATGGGAGATCTTGTTGCTTAATAGTATACAATCCACATAGTTACTTTTGAACAAAAGTCCAATAATCGCGTGATCATCTGGTACCTTGTATGTCATACATTGTACGGTGATCTTTGCTTTAGATTCGCACTCTAGCGTCCGGTTTAGGTTAGTGGTAAGTGCCAGGTATGTGCCTCTATAAGCACACAGGTGATCGATTCCGTGGGTGAGGGTGGTTATGTATTCATTTTCCTGTAATGTCAACTCAGGCCCATTGCCACCGCCGTGGATTGGCGGATAGTGAAATTCCGAAAGACCGGTGTAGAATACCAAGCTGTCTATATAGTCACCACAGTAAATGCCTATTTTCTGGACCTCTAGGTTGTAGATGAACCCGTGGTTGAACATTTCATTGTAGTACAGTAAATCCAGACTCCGAGATTCGTTTCGGTAGCTTTCATATGGCACTAGAGCTGGTTTGTTGTTAGATGTAAAATCAATACTGAATTCACGATCCGATTTCCAGTTGTATATATACTGGCAGGTCTTCCTTGCGGAGTCATCAAAAAAATCTGAAAAAACGTGAGGTCCGGTTATGTTCAAACTGTCATTCTTGCACATCGCTTGGACATTTCGGGCTATTTGATTTATAAGATTAAGCAATACCGGGTTTTTTGCATAGGACCCGAAAAAGGCGTTATGTATACCACGGTACGAATCTCTTTCTTTAACAAACACAACACCTTGGTCAACCACCTCTGCGAGGGTAAAGTCGGGTGTGCAGCGGTACTTGATGTCTAAATAAAACCCCCCTTTTTGGTAAATTACACACAGTCTCCAGAGATCTGCTTTGTACGCGCCAGGTACGAGTTTATCGTACGTATTCAAAATATCAGTATTGAAATACTGGGCAATGAAACTACGTCGTCGTTTACTATCGTATAGTTCATGTGTGAAGGTAGGGTTTGTTTTTTTCAGGAGTTCTACTGTGTTTTTCATGTCGGGGGGGAGGTAACTTGTTTCCCATGTTTGGTAAATCACTTTTGGTATACACTTACTTGATTTGGTGATAACCCCCTCTAGTATTCGTTCACGGTTGAACAATAACTCGGTGATCTGCAATACCGAACAATCCAGTACCTTGTATGTGGTATGTGAGTTGTTGTCAGTATAACCGTACCCAGATATGACCAACGTACGACCCTCACTTGTGAGAAATTCAAATCGAGTACCATAGTGGTGCCCTGTGTCGGTGTAAAATTGTCGGACGGAGGTGATACCCTCGCTCGAACCCAGTTCGAAGTAAAAGTGGTGTATGTCCGACTTTGGTCGGTGTGCATGTAACTTACTTATCGCGTAGGAACAACTCGACCCATTTAGTTCCAGGGATAAAGAACTGACATACCCACCTTGAACTGTACCGGATACACACGGATGTTCTACAGACGGCTTGAATACAACTTTGTTACGCCACATATCGATATAATTGGCTACTTTAAATCCCGCTAAATAATCTTTGTAGCCTGCTGTGGGTTCGAATACAATCACATCACCGTGTACAACAGTTGCGTAGTGGAACGGTTTATGATTCAGAAGGTTGGTGGTGTATGGATGGAGAACAGAATAAAGAGCCCCCGGACCGGTTATATCGAGTGCCGTACTACCATAGTATCTTGTATCGACATGATGGCAAATTTGGTTTATCGCCTGATAGACTAGCTCATTTTTTGGACAAGCTCCCATTATAGCGTTATAAATTCCAAATACAGGGTCCTTAATTAGAAACATATTGTGGTGGTCCCTAGCATCTGCAATGCACTGATCTAGGGTTAGGTGTTTAGGGGGCCGAAACTTAACATCCAGATAGAAGCCCCCTAGTTGATACAGGATACATAATCTCCATAGGTCTGCTTTGTATGCACCCGGTATGAGGGTCTCGTAGGCTCTTAATACCTTCTTATCAAAATGATTTACCAAGAATTGGTGTCGTTGGGTACTGTCGAAGTAGCGATAGGTGTAATCGGGATAAGTTTTTTTCCACTCAGTTATGGAATTCTGGAGTTGGTCCGGTAGATCATTCTCATGTGCTTCAAACGTCTGAAAAATATTCTTGGGTATGTCACCCATTGTTTTTATATATAATTTTTTTTTATATATGTATAATATAATTTTTTGGATGTAGACGTTTGTAACAAACTCACTTGGAACAATTTAACTCAAATAAAAAAATAGGTGAAGTTTATTTTTTTTTTTTTATTTTTTTTTTTATTAATAAGGTCACCACACCCACTATCTCCGACTGTACAAGAATGTTATTCGGTATAGCACTGATGTTTGTTTTGGTGTGCATCATTTCCTTCATGGGTCTTCTCTACATCCTTAACGATAAAACTAGAGGCTTCCCTACTGTTCCCGACACCTACGTATCCATCACTACTGTTCCAGAAAGGTTGAATACCGATTGGTTCGTCAATAATCTGATCGACAGTATTATCGCCTCACCGGGTATGCAGGTGGTGCTACATGTGCCCTACCGCAGTCTTACGGGGGAGGAATACCTGATTCCGCCTAGTGTACAATTTCTGCAGTCGGATCACTTTTCGATCCTCCGGTGTATTGACCAAGGCCCCGTTACCAAGCTAAAAAATATGCTTCAGTTGCCTGGGATCGAAGATGACGCGGTCATCATCATCGGGGACGATGATATTAAGTACCGGGAGAAGTGTTTTACTTCCCTCCAGCGGGCAGTGCTGAAAAACCCCAGTGCCATTGTGTGCATGTGCTCCCCTTCTATCCAAGGATTCAAGGGGTACGCGTTTAAGAAGAGGGTACTGAAGGGCTTTGGGGAGTTTGCAATACCCGCGGAATGTGTCTTTATCGACGATGACGTGGTGAGCATGTATGCCGCCTACCACCGAATACCGTTAGTTGCCCTGAAATACAACGGCTCCAAATCCTGGGACTGCTCCTGCTATGACACGACGGCCCACCCACCTTGGAAAGAGTTGCGGCACTCCAACCGATCTGACATCCGGAGCAGGTGTATGCCCCCATTGAAGGACAGCCTCCTACAATCAGGTGCAGGTCGACGGCAGTTCTCGTACCTCCTGGAACGACGCTATTACGTTGATTTTTCGGACGTATCTAGTACCCCGCTGATCGTGCCGAAGGTCCATCCAGCGCGTAGCCCGCCTGCTCCGTGGGATACTCCGACCCCATCACCGAGTGCCCCCACCCCTACCCCCTCGATCCACCACCCCCTTGGTAGTGTAGGCCTAGCCGAGTTGCCTCGTGCCCACCCGAAGCCGCGCACCATTTCCAACTACATATTCCAGTCGTTCAGCTACTCCTACGACACGCTCCCGGACGCCATTGTTGACAACATTCACCAGTGGAAGGCCACGTATCCGGAATTCAAGTACGAATACTGGGATGACACTGCCTGCGACGAATTTATGCGAGAGCGGGTAGGCGGTTGCATCTACCGAGCGTACTGTCGACTCAAACCCGCCGCGTTCAAATCAGACCTATGGAGGCTATGTGTTCTATTTCAATACGGCGGGTTCTACCTGGACATTAAGTTTGGTCCACCGAAAGGGTTGAGTCTCTACGACCTCCTGCACCGTACTTCCAAGCACGGACGGTTGTTAATTCGGGATCTCGCCACCTCGGGGGGTGGTGTCTACAACGCCATAATGGGCATGCCTAAATATGATACTCAAGTATTGGTGGCGATTCAGAAAATAGTGTACCACACCGAGACAGGCTTCTATGGACTGACTTCTCTAAGTGTCACGGGGCCAATGATGATGGCGACTGTCTTTCAGGATGTTACCCCTCGACTTGTGCACACGAAGCAATACGCCACTATTCGGGATCAGGAGTCAGGAACAATCGTCTTCAGTCCTTTAGCTAACTATCACAACCTAAAGCGACAAGCTTCGCCGTACTCTGATTATAGTACCATGTGGGAAACTCGTGATATCTACCAGTTACCCAAATCCGCCTAATTTGGCAGGACCGCTGGCGGATTGGTGTGGCTTCAAAACCCCGACCAACCCCATCCAGCCCCATCCAACCCCATCCAGCCCCATCCAACCCCATCCAACCCCATCCAACCCCATCCAACCCCACCCAATCCAAACCAACCCCAGTCAACCCAACTAAACAAATCAACCCAATTAACCCAACCCAGTTGACCCACTTGAACCAACTAAATTTAAAAAAAAACCAAACATGCAGAAAAATTAAAAAAAAAAAACCAACCATGTAGAAAAATTAAAATAAAAGCAAACAAAAATTCAAAAATCCAAGATTAACTTTAGTACCATTCTCCCTCAAGTAATGGCAGCATCTTGTCCGATCGTCGCAACCGAAGGCGGTAACCCATATCCACTGCCAGAGCGTTTATGTCTGCCAGAACCAACGACTACGTCTGTTGGATTACCCGACTCACTCGATTCGGAAGCGGAGGGTACGACCCTTGATGACGTGAACGAAAGACATACCTTGGCGTCGATCAATGTACATTACAAACTCAGCAGTCAAGCCTCGTTTTTTCAGTTTGAAAAAAAAAAAGTGTGCGGGTGCACTAACTTTGACGATATCCGACTCTTTGTGCGGGATGCTCCTGGGAACTACTATATGTTGCCGCCGGTGGATAATCACAGGTGCGTCAGGTCCTTAGTAAACGAGTTGGTGCGCACGAGACGACAGGCCGTCTGTCCCCATCGCCGGGTGAACAAGAAACGGCAGCGTGCCGGCGACTGCACCGAGCCGACCCCGAAGAAGCCAAGGCACGAATGGGTCGATCACCTCCAATTGGCGGAGGACGCGCTGGCCGAGTTCAAGTTGAGTGCACACCTGATCAGTGGGGGAGGACACGGCTCAGGCCTGCTTAAGCGCGTCTGCACCGCGGTGGGTGCAGACGCCACCCGATCAAACCCGGTGAGTACCCAGCCCACTCAATTGACAGACGTCCTAGACCAGGTCGGTAGGTTGATCATGGAACGCCAGCTCCCACTTGTGATAGGGGACAGGGCCAGACCGAACCCGGGCGTGGTCAAGGCGTTCCGCTGCCTCCCTGCGTCAACCCGTCAATGGATTGTCCATGAGCTAGCGGAGAAAAAGTGCGTTTCGAATCTGCTGTTCGAACTCCTCCGACCCAACGAAAAGCAGCTGAAGCAGCTCCTACCGGCAACCTCGCGGCAGACGGCGTGTTTCGACCAGCCACCTCGGTTGTTCACGGTCACGGCGGGTCATGCCAGCGCAACCCTTGTGCTCCCCGAACTCGGCGCCAGGGTAGCTACTGGCAGCGTTCACTTCCAGGTCTTGACCCTGGACTGCTCGGCCCTTCCGGTGGGTTCGGGGGTGAACCCGTTCCGAGTAACTCCAGATCCGGTCACCGAAGACCGGAAGCGAGTCGCCGGTCTCCGAAACTTCATCTCGTCTCTTCTTTGGAAGGGGCCGGTTGACCAATTGGTCCCCCTGCAGACGGGGGTAGATTACCTGACCTTACTGTACGAAAAAGGGTGTCTGGGGAAGAAGGAGATCGCCGCCTTGTTGAAGAGGTTTATGAAGAGCGATATATGCAAGGACCACAAACTGGACGTGGAGGACCACAGGGTCTGGAGGTTTGTCGATTTAATGGGTTGGGATCAGCTACCGTTCCAGTTTTTTATCCACCTGGAATACGAAGCCACTCGATCCGGGAGGACCGTACAATTCGCTGAACTGTTCACCACCTAACCACGCGACCCGCCAATTGCAAATAAAAATTTTTTAAACCCGTACGTCCAGTTTACAATAATTTTATATAGAAATTGTTCGATACTCTGAAGCCACTGTTTATGGTACGTGGCTGATGAACATCCGTATGCAACAGGATTTGCTCACCCCCAATTCACGCAGGGTATCATCTTTTCGGCGGCCCTGTGCTATTTGGTGCTGGTATTGGTGCCATTTATTTCCGATCACCGAACCGCACGAGAAGCAACGGATTGGAAATACCGATTCCATAATGTTCTGAGCTGGATCAGCTGAGCGGATCCGGTCATGTACCTACCGGAATCAAAAATTTAGTTTTTTTTTTTTTTTTGTATAAACCTAAACTGCAGATTCCCTATGGCTGACCTAAGGGTTGTTCGAGAACAATGGTGGGAGCCTCTTGCTGATCACTTGGTGAACGATCTTCCAGGTGCGTCGATCCTGATGGAATTGCACCAGGTCGAGACTGAAATAGTGCAGATTGTCAGAGCTAGACAGGATATACCCACTCCTCTATATGACAACGAAGATCAAAATCGCACCCTACTATTGTATGCTAACTGTCAGGTACAACTACTCCAATCCATGAATGTCGCCGAACTTGGGGCAGTGACTCGCCAAGCCACCATTCAACCCGGGGTACTAGACACGTTTGCTCACTGGTTAGTGGACCATCCGACTGAACATGAAAAACTCTTGATGGTGCTCCCGATGCTATCCAATGCTTCCAAGTTATTGGCGAGGGCTATCCAGGGCCGCCAGTACCTCACCACAGAACTTCTGCTAGCGCACGGTAAAGACGTTTACGTCGACCTCCAAAAACACCTGGCAACCGCGGTGTCTCTCCTGTGGGACCAAGGGGTTGATCTTCTGCTTCTGTACAATGCCCCCATTCCGAATACCCACACCCTACTAAGATTACTGGATCGTGCAATCCAGGAAAAGGACCACCCACCTGCCTGGCAAAAATCCTACGAACATATCCGACACAGGGTCACGACTTCGTATGAATTAGAGTATCGGAACAGTACGATCGGGGAGGAGTGTTTCGATGTAGTGTCTATAGAAGGCGGTGCACAGATACAACGCTTCCTGAAAAAAAACCCCAACGGATTAGCTCTAGTCGTTCTCCGTAAAGGTCAGGAACCGCAGGTTACTTGCACCAATCGGGAACAACTGCAACATGCCACCTATACAGGGCAATTTCTGTCGGTCGGTACTCATGTTGGGAATTTCAAGATCGATCGTGCTGACCAACTGGCCATCTTGCGATCCACTTGTCGAATTATTCTATTGTATCCTGACCACCGGAACATCGCCACCGTGTCATGTCAGGATGAGGGGAGTGTGTATAACCAGTTGCGTCAATGGCTGGAAGCTAATCCGAATACGGTGGCAGCTGCCGCCGGTTTTGTATCGGCTGCGGCGGCCCTTTTATCTAGAGAGATTTAACTGCCACTTCATTTTTTTTTGTCTTTTTTTTTTTTATATATTTTTGTCTGTGCCTCTTTTCCGTTTTGTAACCAGTCAGGTCCGCTGTAAATTTTCTGTTTCGCGCATTGTTCATATGTGTTCATGTATTCGTTGTCCCAGGGCTGTTGCTCGTCGCAAACGAACGGCCCAGTTGGCCCGCAGTCGCAAAGACTCACGGGTACGTGTCTCGAACAGAGGCTCCCTGGTCGAGCTATGCGAACGGCAGGCCCACCGCTACTCTCTCCGATTGCGGGAACTGCCTGAACAGCACTGCCAAACCTTTGGTCACCGAAGCCGTTTTCCGGACGGAGCCGCCTCGGTGCTGGTTTGTGCCGAGGGTATCCTGGACCGGGAAATTGCCCGAGATCGACACCCTGCGCTCCTGAGGCGAGTTATCGTGTATGACCACTGGGTCAACGCCCTCTACTGCCATTTCGACCAGGGTCATCGACCCCCCACCCGCGACGAATCCATCTTCCTCATTCTGTGGCGCCAAGACGCAGTTGCCAACACTTCGAGGCATGAGATATCCTGCACCCGTAGCAGTATCCTCCCGTATA
>Ga0099797_101336_pt1 | contig 13281 bp, 13 predicted proteins | sample Uncmet_Sort48C_1_FD_89871 | JGI IMG/M metagenome (GOLD analysis project Ga0099797, IMG submission 89871) | Marine eukaryotic communities from CALCOFI LINE 67, Pacific Ocean - C012_Sort48C_1 | ecosystem: Environmental > Aquatic > Marine > Oceanic | place: Pacific Ocean: Monterey Bay | collected... | reverse complement strand
ATGCGGTTCTCTCAAGCTCAACACATTTTCTGACTGAACTAATCCATTGCAAGATGTCAATCCATTGCGAGACCACCCACTCTCATCAACCTCTGGCTTTTTCCAAATCAGCTTATTCAAATGGAGGTTATTATGCAAAGGAAGAGGTATCGCCATCAGTATCATGAAATGTGAAAATGCACGGTCAGGACACAGCAGCGTTGAAGCCATTCGCTGCAAATGCTAGGTTTCATCGTGTCGGAGAAGGTCCTTTCCGTGGCACGGGATGTACACGCCAGCCACCAAGATCTGCAGCAGGTCATTATGAGGGCGTCTATCATAAGCTGGGCGGGAGCATCATATGCGAGGAGGCGGTCTATGACACAATGCCAGCCACAAAGAGCTGCAGCAGCGGGTCGGAGCAGGTGGGGGTTTGAGGAGGTAGCAAGGCACACGGATATGATGAAATATGATGGATCGACACACGCACTTACCGAAAGACGTGATGGATTCGAAACAATTTCTTGAGTAGGATAGAGCGACGGGACATTCGGGCGCCTATTGACGGTTTTGGTAACCTCTGCGCACTCAACAGTCTTAAGACAACTCTGGCACACTCGAGATCGCAGTCCTCGCCTCATCTACTGCACAGTGCGGTATTTTCTGCACACTTCAGATTGCAGTTGTTCTTCCGCACCTACTGCACAGCGGGCCCGTCTTTCTTTGTAATAGCATACACTCAGATCGCCATCTTGCCTCCGTGTTTAAGCATACGCTTGGGGCGGTGGACACACCGAAATGGTGCCGCAGATGAGGGCCCAAGCGTACTCGTCATGGCATGTGTCGTTCTTCGTACATTCCACGGCAGCGGCAATCACCTGCATGCCGTAACATTGACTGGCCCGGCCAGAGTTGTTTTTCATTCAATTTCCTCCTCAAACAAAATACACACGAACATGCAGCAGAATGTAACGTGTTTGTGTACTTGTATAGAAGTAGGTGCTTGAACGTATGACCTCTCCCGCTTCCTTGATTGAGATCCCTTAATCACACCGCAACGCTCATTGGTTCTGATTAACCCGTATTCGCCAACTCCTGATTGTGAATAACAGGACAATGCACGACAAAGGAGAGAGGGCATGGGCCCTTTACGAGCGAAGTCGGCAAGATGTGGACGCCGTTCTACAATGCATTTACGCCAGTGGTTTTCGCATGCATGCTGAAAATTTGGGGGGTAATTTGAGCAATCCGTCTTCACAGTAGCCCGCTGTCACAGCGAAGTCAGAGACGTGTGTGTGAAAAATACTCTGCTCTAGAGGTTGGGATGAGCAGTCAGATTTCAGCCATAGCAAGCATTCAGCTTTTGTGATTGGTGCCAGCATACTGGCGTTTCAGGAGAAATATTGTTGCTTCATGTCTGCGCGCCGAGCAATGCTACACCAGCACTCACTTACCAACCCTATGCTCATCATGGTGTACACTCCTCCTTCACCGCCGCCAGCGCCACGTCACTACTATCGTGCACCCTCATTTTCTCCCAGCAGTATTCACATCCACACATCAATTGCCCACCTCCACCACAGAGGCCAGCACGATGATCCCTGCAGAGCATTTCAGCCAGTGAGGAGGTTTCAACGAGATGATCCCTACAGAGCCTTTCAGCCAGTGAGGAGGTTTCAACGAGTATTGATAGGACAAGGCAAGAGGCGCCGGTCTGAAATGGGACAAGCACGTTTCAACGAATCGTTTGGGTTCACACTAGTTTCTCCGTAGTTTCCAGTGCTTCAGTCAAGCTGTTTTGTACAAGTTGCTTTTGTATGAATCCCCAAATGCACAGCTGTGGAGCTGTCCTCGCCTGGCTTCTCGGGCCGCATCCTCGCCTTGACTTATTCTCACATAGTAAGCAGAAGAGCTGCCTGATACCAGCATGCCTAGTCTGTGCCCTCAAACAATATGTGGGACCGCAGTACTGTTGCTTGCTGTGGGCCTGATCAACTTTATCCTGCAGAAGAGATTGGGTAAAGGCTGCCTATTAGCCAGGAATGGGCATGCTCCTAAAATGTTCTATGCACATTGGACTGTGTGCAACAACATTGTTGTTTGCGAGCTCTTGTTGCAGGTGAGACGGGAAAGCATGCTTTGAGACTGAAGAAACCAGTGTGCAAATTGGAGCGTGGAGTGGCACCTGAGCTGCCGATGTCCAATCCCTCAATTTCGGCTGCGTCAGGATGGCGAAATAGAGAGCGCAGATGAACGCTGTCCATTGCGCAAAGTACCCGTTCCCAGTTTTCTGTTAGAAGAACATTTGAGATTGGCATCTGATCCTGACAGCCGCACTCTATAGCATAGCTGCAACATGTACTCTGCATGGATGGTTGTTACCATGTTTGTGTAGCTGTAGTCATGAATGTAAGTGAGGATGTTGTTGCTGAGCTCAGTGTTCGCTATCATGGCTGACTTGGCACACGATCATGATGGGGTTGCTGAAGGAGTGGCTGGGACATGGCATTGCCTTGAACGGTTCATAGAAAGTACCTGCACCAACACCACACACCCACCTGCAGCATTGTAGTTTCAGTTTGGTTTTCTGCGGCCATGGATTCATGGCTGAGGGTCACCACAATGCCAGCACAGGACCGAAGCCAAGCGACGCCTGAGGAGTCATATGGGAGTTATGCCCACGATACAGCTCAGCTTCAGCAAAGACACACCTTGTCGAACCACTCTGTTTTAAGGAAGAAGAGCAAGAGGTTGACCGTGCAGACAACAATCGAGATCACTGCACAACCCACCTGTACAATTGTGAATGGTAGTTTCTGATGCCCTGTGTGCTGAAATATTGCATGCATGATTCAGACGCACCGCCCACGCATGCTCGTTAGTGCAGTCCGATTTAGTCTCACCAGTCTTGGTGCAAACTGGAGGGGTACTGTTGGTACACCTTGTTACCTGAAACATCAAAGCAGCATGTAAAGGACAGCAGCCTCACAAAGAAGGTGCGTTAAGCCTCAATACACACAGCACCAGAAGCAAGGAAGGCTGGCAGAGCCTCAGTTTACGTTCTTGCATGTTCATTTGCACGCACAGGGTATGACAAAACATACCTCCCCATCAACATCGCATGCTCGGGCTCCAGCTATCATCGCAAAAATGGAGGCGACGATGATGCAGACAAGTAATACAACCTTCAAGGTATTGATTGGAAAAGAACAATACGAGGCACACTCCGTCAGAAACAGGTTTTCTTCGAGAGATGTGGGGAGAACCTCTTTCTGCTGGACTTTCTTCAGGCCTTGTGCTTTGTCATGCACATCAGACGAGTCGGTAGCGGTAGTTTCAGTGTCGGCGAAGGTGACATCTGAAATTCAAGCTATGTATCACGTCTTCCAGATTTGCATGCTTCGTGTGTGTGGCACACGAATCTGGAAATATCAGTTGGTTTTGATCACGATCACTCAGATAACAAGTACGACACGACACAGCTCTATGGCACACAAAAGGAGCACCGCCGCTGTCGTAGGATCCCTTTTGCGCGGAGGAGTCCTGTTTATTCGGCTGCTCTTTTTTGGAAGGAGCCTTGCCGGACTCGATGTCGGCCTGTACATTCATTTCGATCGAAGTCATTCGAACATATCAGCTTTCGGGAAAGCGTCAAGCGTGTTTTCCCAGGCACAGCGATAAGTAGAGCTGTCAAGAACGCACTGACAGAAAATACGCTTATTGGTATCGAGACAATGCAGTCGTGCAATTTTACTCAGCAATATTAATAGAGCTACCATTACGACGATGCCAAGTTTGTGTGGCTAGGCGATGAGAGGTCTCGGCTCACCTCTGCGTTTTTTTCATAAGAGTCAGACATTGCCTGCATTCGATCCTGCCACCCCGGCATCGTTCCACGCGCCTTCGGAGGTTGTGACCAACCGACCAACGGCTTCTGCGACCTAAAACGGAAGGCTGGAAGTCTGCAGAGAGTACTGATGAGAGTGCTGGTACAATTTCAATCATGCTTCCGTCATCTGAATGTCCTGTTCTAGGGAAATGAACGTCTCACGCTGGTCTCGATCATCCTGCTCTATGCGATCAGCGATACCTCTGCCTTTGAACTTACCATGGAAACTTTTGGTCCTCACGGACATTCAGTCGAGACTGTTGAAATGGGCCCGCATGGAATTACAACGGTATATTCAGCAGTGATGAGCGTGCGATCAAGAAAAGAAGATAATCAAAAGCTGTGATTCTGGAAGACTTTAAATCAATTGATGAGGGATGAGTAGTGCAGATTGAAGACCAGTTCATGCAGTGTGCCACAAGTTGCACCCACTTGCTCCCACCTCTACGCTCACACTGCCCATGTGCACAGCACCCAGGACACCATTACAGCTTCCTTTCGCGCATGAAGCGACACATGCACCAAATCTCCAAAGCCTTGAGGAATGCCAAACCTTGCATCTGCTCACTTGTCACTGTATTTTCCTCTTTGCACATCTATTAATCTCTTCAGTTTGATCTGATTTTCGCTCATCTTCACAGAATGGGACATCATTTCAAGCGTCCCCTCATTGGGGAGAGAGACATCAACAAGCTCTTTGATACACACCACACTGATCCTTTCAAACAGCTGCACCGACTGGCACAGGTACAACAGTGGCTTCCTTTTGCATTTGTGCTTATGCTTGTAGTGCAGGCGACTATGGATAGTCCTGCACATGGTATGGAGGTTGAGATACAAGCAGTGCCCCCACCACAAGGCATCCTCGATGTGCTAAACATGGTGCGGAAATGCTGTCATCACATTTTCAGTCAGTACATGGCAGGTGCGAAACATGGCAAGCCCACTACTGCGACATGCTCGTGTGCCTATGAGGATGGGTCCACCCCGAGCACTTGTTGTCCTTGCATGCAACTGTGACAAGATGCGAGTGTGCCCGCAGCACGTGCATTGGCAACCAGTCACAGAATGTCTGGCAAAGCACATAAAACAGGTGCCAACAATGTAAGCTCTCTTCCACGTGCATATGTTGTGACTGTACAGTCCACATGTTTATCTATCAGGTTTCACCCCGATGCCGCAATGTACTCCACCTAGCTGGTATCAAGCAGAAGGTAACTTCTCCCGGACAGCATCAACAGCTGATATCACCGTTACACACGCAGGAAGTGCCGCCAAAGAACGATGAAGAAAACAGTCTCTCAAAGAAGCATACCACACAGAAGAAGGAGGAGCAGAATGAGGACAAGGATGCAGAGAGCAAACATGACCTCATGGAGGTACTGACCATGGAATCCCGTTTCGTGACCGATCTGCTGTCACTTTCAGCTTTCTGCAACACACGCACATGCTGACGATACTCTGTTTTGTTATGAAGGAGAAGGAGGAGAAGAGAGCAGATAACAAACATGAAAACAATCTCGCTGAGGTGCAAGCCAGATTCCGTTTAGTGACCAGCTTGTTCAGCCTGTCTGCAACACATACATACATTATACACACTCGCATTCTTCACAAAGCTGTGACAGGAAGCAGATGATGTCGATGAAGAAGAAGAACATGAGAAGCAGGAGTCATTGAGAGAGACCGACGAGGAGGAGAAAGAGATGGCCGAGGACAAGCGTGAGAAGAATCTGAGTGACGTGCAGGTCAATGTAATGTTGCCAATCTTACATGCATGCACCCGAAGTATGTTGCTGTGGTCACTGAACCAGCCGAGTAATTGTCGCATGCAGGAGAAAGCAGGGGTTGGCAAACCGAAGGGCGTCCCAGCATCGATGCCGGCGCTCTCCCTGAAGGCAACTTGTAAACTTGTACTTGCCATATCAATGGGGATAGAGAAGGAGGGCTGAAGGATTTGTCAGCATCACCCTCGCATGTTATTTTCCCCTTCACTCATCTCAATTGAACCGAGGCTTCGATGGAGCAAATGCACGAGCAGTTGAAGCGTGAAATCGGCCAGATGCATCGTGTAATCAAACAGGTGATTGCCGAAATGCGTGCTGAATGAATGTACAACGCCGAAAAACGAAAAAGCATAGTATGCACTCAAAAACATGAAGGGAACCTGACAAGTAAACGTTGGAACGAGTCTAGTGGCATGCGTGGTGTGTTCCGCACGTGCCGCCAGCAACATGTACTCTTTAATTCGTCCTTGGATGGGCTATGCACGGTGTGTAGTGCGCTCACGGACCTGTTTGCCATTGACATGGCGTGATTTGATTACATCACAGGAAAAGCGTGACAGCGGCAAGACGCGCCACAAGGATGAACTCAAACGCGAGGTCTGGCCTCAAATAAGAATGGAAAATAATGAAAAATGCTGAATGTGGTACGAGCGCCCTAGATTTTGACTCACGCATTTGCATGACGCATCAAGGCTCTGGAATCTGAGAGGGAACACCTAGAGAAGAAACGGGAAAAGCTGGAAAGGAAGGGCGAGGAGCAAATCGAGAACGTGGAGGAGTCGCAGTCGTCCAAGTGTATCACGAATGCAGATTGCAATGCAGGGGGTGACATGGGTGGCTACTGCAAGGCCAATCAATAACTTTCCAAAACCTAAACCTAGCCTTATCTACATCTTTCTCATTTGAATGGGCAAAGTATCAAATCTTGCTGCGTGGCAGAAAGAGATACTGCGTATCGAGTCTTGCTGCATAGCAGCATGAAACACCGCGGTTAGGGCCATTTCGATGGGTTCGCCTAACTATCATCCTGTCACTTGTTAGTGACCCTGTGGTGGTGTGCCACCGTTGGCCGTTATTCCAGTCATATCCTCACCCCGAATCCCGCACCGTTCATTGCAGGTGAATGGCGATTGCCACTGCACCGCACCATACTTCTCATCCAATAACGGCGGTTGCAAACTGAGTTGCTGTCCATCTGGAAAGGCGCTTTGCCATGCCCACGATCCCCGACGCATTCGCGTGGGGGCACAGGGCTGAGGGTGTCTGACGTTGGCGTGAGGTGGTTTGTAGTGGCCAGCTGCTCTTGCCAGTCAAACACAAAGTAAGTCCACGTGCCAACACTTCCATGGAAGCAGTGTGATTGGCCTCTCGTGAGGAAGCGTGTCGGAAAGTTGACACACTTACCAGATCTCTTAATCTCTGTGCGCCAACATCTCTCGACCGCGACTCAACGCAACTATCTACATGAATGACCCCCTGCCTCATCTCGTAAGGCGCCTTGCACCGCTGCGTGTTGCCGCGACGACAATGACTGTCAGAAGGATGGCGACAAGGCAGCCTACTGCAAGTCGCCCAAGTCCAATGCGCATTCTCAGCCCGGAAACGGGCAGTGCCGCTGTGGCACGGGCTTCTCAGGCGTGTTCCTGTCCATTGTAGACTATTTTGCAGCACCCATGGCATAGCCGCGTGTGGATCAATGCAAATGCTTTGACTCCCTTGCTCAGGCACTACCACGTGCCACAAACAAGTCAAAAAGGAACAGCATTCGAACGAGATGAACGAGGCCACCCCAGGATACCTCACGGGAGATGTGGAGGCGCCTAAGGGAGAGAAAGACATGGGTGGATGGAGCATGCGCGTGTACAACAAGGAGCAAATGAAACGCCTCCACGTAGACGAACAAGGCCCTTGATATTCCACTCCACCATGACAGCCCAAATTTTGCTGTCGTCCTCACACTGTTGTTTGTTGACCGGTGGATATGGTAGGGTCCTGAAGGTGTAGTGCACACGGAATGATGACATCATCTGTGCCCTGCTCATGACGCAATGCCTGTCGCTGAATTCTAAAGTTCCCTAAGCTCATTGTCCAAGGACACCCCGTTCGCGACCGTGCTAAAGTGCTGAAGCCGCAGGCCGCTAGCTCTCCCATACCTCTCACGTAGAACCTCTTTCTCATTTGGTTGACATCAACTTAGCCTGAGAACCGGAGCGTCCATAGTTAACACGTCACAGGCCAAAACGAAGCGATCGCAAGGTGACGCGTCCGTGACGCAGGTAATTTTTGTTTGCTCCTTCTCCTTGGGTCATGTGCACGTGCCCGCAGGCAACTGCTAAACCCACAAAGAAGTCGTCCCATCTCGAGATACATGGAGGGAAGCAGAAGGCGACGCATGAGATCGAGCTCGACTCGGGGCATCATCAGTACTTCGGTTTCCTGCATCGTCATCCAGTGAAAGGGGGGCTCATTGTTGGTGGCCTTGCAACGACGTTACTCGCTTTGTTGCTGTTTATAAGGCGCCGGAGACAGGCGCACCTCAACGATGTGTACCGCATCACGCTTGAGGGCGGGGATAATCGCATGGAGTCAATGACGTCTCACCATCAAGTGTGAGATATGAGTGGATCGAACCGCTGTGTGGCAAATTTACAACATATAGAGTGGTGGAAGGTGGTGGAAGGCTGCACCAAGCACTGTAATCTGCTAAGCACTAAGGGGGCAGTCTCTAGAGCCCACAAATGTGTTATCAAAAGGTGCGCAGATGCGAATGCAGGTGCCTGAAGGGGGGGGGAAGGGGGGGGCGGGGGGGGGGGGGGGGGGGGGGGCGCTCTTGTGGCTACTTTTCACACCAGCTGCGGGGCAATGGCGGGTGGGGCACATCTTGGTGATGGTCCGAACGCAGCACCAGGGGTGGGTGCGCATCCTCGTCGCACGGCGCGGGGCACCCGCCGACCTTTCGGAACCTCAGTTCCGGGCTAGCTCGCCTTGGCACCGGCCGGGCCGGCTGTTGCCAGAGTGCCATCGACCCAGGCGCGTGGCTGTGAACATCCCGCAGTGCACCAATGCCAATGGGAACACAACATTGGCAGAATGATGGCAAAATAGGGCACTTTGTGTGCAATGCTAACGTTCAAAGAACAGTGCAGCCACAATCGCTCTTTTGGTGATTGCAGGTTCGCGCAGGTGTGCGAGATTGGTCCGAAGGAAGTTCGCTCGCTTTTGCAGGTTGATCATGCGCACAAGAGCGACTGCCGCCGACAAGGGCAGGGGCTTTGAAAATCCCGGTGCAGGCCTGCACAGCACAAAATGACAAAAAACCCAAGCACGCTGCATGAGGCACTTGCATGTTAGAATCACCTGAAATCCGGCATTTTAGGGGCACTTTGCATGTGCAACACCTGGGCCGGATGCTGGCCGGGCGCTATTCATTCAAATGCCATACTCCTTGTCCTTATAAACTTGGTCAATTAGGTACAATATTCGCTTATTCAAATTTTCTGGTAAATCGAAAGCACCAGCATATCGTCGTGTCGCCATCCTTGGAACGAGTTTTATGGGCAAGGTTGTCCCACCTGCCCTGAGCATGCTCTCTGGAACAAGAAAGGTACCTAGTTCTTCATGTAAACTAAAGGCTGTGCTTTCCCGGCCTACGCGCTCATAATAATTTACTTCTAAAACCCTCTCGTTTGCATCAAACGTGACCCCTGACACTCGGCATGTGTCCTTTTCCTTCAGGGTGTAAGGTGCCTTAACTACCTTAGCAAGCCAAAAACGATGGCCCCTATCATCAACATGGGTAAATACTGCTACATTATCACCTTTCTTGAGTGTCTTACCCACCTTTTGCGCCATGGCCTTGCGTTCAGCAACATGCGCCCTGACCCCTTTATCACTGAGTTTTTCAATTTCGACCCTCTCCCAGCTACCCACATATCTCGTGTTGGCGCACCTATCCCAATCCTTGTTCTTACACTGATCACACATGCATGATAAGAACCTCATGTCTATCACACCCTCACGTAAGAAGCGAAAGTGGAAGTGCCTCCTGCTCCCATCCACACCCTGAACATCAGACCCTCGCATGCGTGCTTCATCAAGATCAACATCCTGAGTCTCATGAAATGTTACTGATTCCATCCTATGACCCTCTTTTTTAGGAATAAACGGCTTATCCTGATCACCCTTCTTTGTACATCGCAGAACATGCTCATTCCCTAATCTCACTCCATCCTTAGCCACATTTATTTGACCCTTTAGCTCCTTCACCAACTTCCTAAACCCTCGTTTTACAAGTGCTGTTGTGCCGTCAACTACGCCTTTACCATGGTGGGGCGCGCGGAAATGCCATTCTACGTGCAGTGCATTTATTTCGCCATCTATTTTACGTGCATACTTACCAGGTAACATGGATGCATTGTAAAAAGTTTGACGGCATTTGTAATGTGGGCCTCCATCAGAGATGATGGCCTGCCACGAAAGTGGCTCTATGCGTTCCTTACTGCGCATGACATCATACAGGGGGATCAGTCGATTGATATCATGGTCAACATAATAAGAGTCATGTTTCTGATCATCACTTAGAAATATGTCACCAGTCATCATGCGTGCACTGTGAGTGCCCGGGATGAGGTGCGGTTGCATGCGTGCAGGCCAGTCATTATATGATAACATGGTATGAATACTGATAGAATTTCCCAACCAATGCTCATCTTTCAGCGCATGTGCACTCTGACAACTATAAGACATGCCAAAATCAATATCCATGAGACTATATCCGAGCCTATCCCACCAGTGCAATTCAGTGTCTATCTCATCCTGCCAATCTACGACATAGCGATGGAACACCCATGTACCAAAACCCTCTAAAAACGTATCCTCAAAGTCACGACGATTACGTTCAATATATTCAGTCACCCTCATTTCCTGACCCTCCTTTGCACCTGGCTTTGGCACCTTTCGACTGCGTTGATATCGAACCACGCTGCGCTCGTCGTCCATGAACTGACAGCCTGCAGAGGGGAACAGAGGCGTATTGTTACAGTGCGTGCATTCGCAAATACCTGGGAACGATTCATCAATATACTTTTTATCTTCAGGGTTCAAATAGCAATAAAGGCAAGGCAACTTATATGATGGGAACTTACCTGAACGAAAGCCTGAACCTGCAGGAGCAGCAGCTTTCTCGCAAAAGAGGTTTTGTGCAAGCACCTTGGCATGATACGGAGGGGCCTCACCTAACCTCGCCAACTCCTTTTGATTACAGCACCACTCACACTGACAGTCGTTTTCTTCTTTACGTGCCTGCCGTAAGAGTGTGATGTACCCTAACATCAGCAAGCGCATATTGTAACAATACGGGCACAGGCACGTAGCATATGTAGGCTTCCATACCCAGTATGGGCGAAGCTCCTTAAACTTAGAAAGCCTACAGAAATCACTGAACCCAGGGATCAGGTCACACACCTTATCATATAAATCCTCACTGTTATCCCTTTTCCATTGTACAGGGTGATGCACATACTGGCCCTTCCCAACCCTCAGTCGTGCAGTCAAATCAGGCGCACAATCAGTCACCATCTCCCAACCCTGAACCACCTGTGCAATTTGTGCTTCAGTCAATGCATCACTCCTCTTATCACGTGTCGGATCCATCAGGATTATGTTTTCACGCTCACGCTCCCTATTCACTGCATCACGCAATGCTTGATCTGAGAACCCTAACAACTTCGCAACTTCCTGTTTGTCTCCTAGAACAGCAAGCACATTCAGTTGACATATAGCAGCGTCAAGAATTGCATTGTATGAAAGCCTACCCTGTGTGGTAAGATGCAGGTTTTGTGACCTAATGTCCTCTAACTTACGAGCAACTCCCTGTGCGATAATATGCTCTGCCCTCGTCGGCATACTTGCAGCCTTCAACCTATCCTGCAGCTCGGCTGTGGAAATGAGTTCATCAAGCAGCTCAACCCTACGAAGACCCTCGTGAGGGTCACTCTCAACTACTGGTGCCACTTTGTCTATCGTGTCGAACACCTCTTTAACACACTCCTGTTTCTGACGTGACGTGGTGTGCATGAGTGAGAAGGGCTGAGTGTTGAGTGGTGAGCGAACACCGTGATTAACAATCTTACTCTCATCCCGTTCCCTCAACTCTAGCCCAGCCTGATCAGGTTTTGTCGTAGTCGCTCCCCCGCAGCCTCCTTTCTGAAGGTTGGCCCAGCGTTTTGCCTTCCCTTTCGCCTTCTTGTTGGCAGGCACGTCAGTCATACATTCAGTGACGACCTGCGCTGTTTCAGTCTCGACAGTGTTAGCATCAATACGTCTCTTAGGCATCGCTATTCACAGCCAAAAATAACGAATAATCCAAAAATAAATGCTGCCAACTTCCAGGCCCGACACACGAAAGGGCTCGTTAGGTCTTTTTTAGTTTTCCGAAACGAGACAAAAAAAACACCACAACCCACACCTGATGAAACTAAATTTCAGCCGCAGCACACTTGGGCTGGTGAGTTCAGGGCGCCTGCCTGGGGGGCGACCCGCCCACCCCTCTTCATGGTGTCGAGATGAGCAAAAATTGACAATGGAATTGAAATCGGAGCTGCCGAAAACTTGCAGTCACAAAGTTTCACAAAAATCCTTCGGACCAATCTCGCACAGCTGCGCGAACCTGCAGATTCGGGCAGTCATCCAAAGAGCGATTGTGGCTGCACTGAGAAGCATTGTGTAACTTTGGTGGAACCTGGTGCGGCGTGCATGCTCAAAATGCCAAGACCGTGAAATTTGATGTCGTGATTTTGCTTTTGCCCACATGTCAAAAATCACACCCGCCTTCATCAAACAGCCCCAAACCAATGCTATCGGCATGCAAGCTCAGTCAAATTCAACCACATTGTGCAGCCTTGAACCAATGCTGTCGGCATGCAAGCTCAGTTGAATTCAGTGAGTGATGCGGGCCTGTGCACTTCCAATTTTGTCACCCACCTCCCAAAGGCTATCTTCATGCTGCACCGCTTCTCTTTTGTACATCATAGCACATCCCACACATCAAAAATCACACTCGCCTTCATTAAACAGCTCCAAACCAATGCTATCAGCATGCAAGCCTAGTCGAAGTCAGTGAGCAATGCGGGCCTAGGCACTTCTAATTTCGTTACCCACCTCCCAAAGGCCATGCTCATGCTGCACCGCTTCTCTTTTGTCCATCACAGCACATCCCACACATCAAAAATCACACTCGCCTTCATCAAACAGCTCCAAACCAATGCTGTTAGCATGCAAGCTCAGTCGAATCAAACTGTGTGAGCAGCACCAAACCAATGCTATCGGCATGCTAGCCTAGTCGAATTCAGTGAGCAACAGGGTCCTAGGCACTTGCAATTTCGTTACCCACCTCCCAAAGGCCATGCTCATGCTGCACCGCTTCTCTTTTGTCCATCACAGCACATCCCACACATCAAAAATCACACTCGCCTTCATCAAACAGCTCCAAACCAATGCTGTTAGCATGCAAGCTCAGTCAAATTGAACTGTGTGAGCAGCACCAAACCAATGCTATCAGCATGCAAGCTCAGTCGAATTCAGTGAGCAATGCGGCCTAGGCACTTCCAATTTCGTCACCCACCTCCCAAA
>Ga0099797_101335_pt1 | contig 13287 bp, 1 predicted proteins | sample Uncmet_Sort48C_1_FD_89871 | JGI IMG/M metagenome (GOLD analysis project Ga0099797, IMG submission 89871) | Marine eukaryotic communities from CALCOFI LINE 67, Pacific Ocean - C012_Sort48C_1 | ecosystem: Environmental > Aquatic > Marine > Oceanic | place: Pacific Ocean: Monterey Bay | collected... | reverse complement strand
TGCAGATGCCGCAGCCGATGGTGACGAAAGACCAACAAAGCGGAGGTGGGTTCTCACAGACACGTTTCGCGTCCTCCCAGGTCATGCTGCAAGAAGCGCGAGGGTCTGCAAAACCGCCCAGCAGGCGCTCCACAGAAGAACCGTGCGTAGAAGAGACCGCAGAGTTGGAGCGACGCAAAGGTGCAAAATCATCGTTGTATCCTGGCAGGAGAGACGAAAGCGAAGGTGGCGGGGGCACGTCGGCGAAGACATGGGATACCTGTTCAAGCCACGCCATCATCGCCAAAACGGCGGCATTGGGTTCAATGATGGTGTAGGGGTGTTCCAAAGAATCGTTCAGGTCAATAAAATGCTGCAGGTGCGGACGATTGATGGAACCGTCAGCGTTCAAAACCCTGGAGCTGAAATCGCCCACCTTGTTAGCAAACGTGCTGATATACAAAGAATCGACCGATATGCCTAGAGCAAAGCACAAAGCCCCCAGCAGACGGCAAAGGGCCTGACCTACAGGATTGCCAGCGAAGCCTTTCTTTGCCCACTGAACCGCATTCTCATTGTCACTGAACCATACAACAAGGTGGATGTGCGTCTGGGCGACCAGATGTGGCCACTGAAGAAAGTAAGCAATGATGACTACGAACTCAATGATGGCAATGGTAATGGACACCCTGGCATCTTCCGTAAGGGTCGCAGAATCTGAACGGGAGATCCTGGTGCGGCGCAACGCGGCTTGAAACAAAGGACCGGAGTGAACGATGAGCATCTCGCGATACGAGATATTCACCACGGAAACCCCCGTATCACAGGCGTCGCCTCCGCATTGAAGGATGCCTGCATCCGAGGTGTCATCGTTGCGCTGAAAAGTGGGGACCAGACGAGCGAGCGGGACGACCCCTACATCTGGGTTCTCGATAGTGTAGAGACCTTGGTCGCGCAAGGCGTGACAATCGCGATGGAGCTTGTCCATGCCTGCCTCATGTGATTCAACGCCGTTGGACGGAGACGTGGGAGTGTCCGGGGGGCCAGCAGAGCTGACGCCTTGCAGGCATCTGCGGAATCCGGAGATCAGTGGCTTCCAAGAATGGTGCACTCTAACCATCCAGGTGAGAATGCCAGCGATTTTCTCAGCCAGCTGCAGAGGAACATGTGCAGTGCGCGGAATGGCAAGCACGGCGTCCAGCAAGTCGTTAAGCTTCAAGTAGCGTTCTGCATCGAAGGAGGCCGTGGCTGCTTTGAGATCAATGAGCACCCCCGTGTAACGTTGAACGTAGGACCAGAAGCCCTCCTCCAGAGCTTTTTCTGCGTTGAAGCAACCATGGCCCAACAGCAGCTGGCCGCACATAAAAAGCTTGTCACTGTAGAACCGTAGCATAGCATCAGAACCGCCGCAAAGACCCATGAAATCGTCGCAGAACGTCCACATGAGGAAAGAAGAAGCAAGTAAAACGTTTGCCTGTTCTTGTGAAAGCGTAGTCGAACACATCGAGCGGGAAAGCTGTTCCAATCCCAGCTGCATTTGCTGCTGGATCGCGGAAGCGAACGGCGTCCAAGTATGAGAGGAGTAAATCCACCCGAAGGGAGTGCAACGAAAGATGAAAAGGAAAGAGCCTAGCCGCACCGCTATCATCCCGATATCACATGGGTGAATCGGGACACGAACGTGAGCACGACGAATGTCTGCCTTGATGGCTTTCAGTGTCGCGTCAGAAACATCGCAAGCGCGCAACAGCTCCATGAGCTGCGGGAAGAAATCATCGATCATATTGCAGAGGGGGTCCGCGAACGAGGAAGCTGAAGGAGCGGCTGCGGACAAATCATTCGAAGAGCGTGGATTGTCAGGATCAGAAGTGTCGTTAGCTTCAGAGAGGTTCACTACGAAGCGGCCTTGATCCGCCACCCAGTGAGCCGCTACCTCGCGGAACAGCCAATCGTCGTACTCACGTATCTCATCCAAAGGCAACACATGGCAAATACCCTTCAAAGCGTAGCCTGCCAACTTCTTGAGAGCGGCCGCGCAATTATCCGTGGCGGCCTTCGTAGGTTTCGAGTGCAACGAGGATGCCGGAGGAGGGATGCCCAGCCTGACCCCATCTATCATGTAATCCTTCAGTTTTGCCTTCGTATCCGGATCGATCTGGCTGAAATGTGAATGCAAAACCGTCGGGTCGAAGGCAGGGTGGGCTGAGAAAGGATGATGGCGTCGAGAGAAATGTTCCATGACCTCAAAACGACGTGAAGCAGGAAGGTGCATACGGTTGATCCATCGGACAAGGTTCAAAGTCAGTATGGCGCACATGGTAAGCCATCCATCCGGCGGCGTGTCAAGGTGTGCAGGAACGGCGTTGCGATGCGCCCTGATAGCATCCGCGCCTCGGGATGCCATAAAGCAAGCGTCGTTGAAAGAGACGTTCGTCGGCGACGATGCGGCGATGGGCGAAGGACAAGCAGCGGGCACGGTGCGAACGCCGTGCGCGCGTGTGAGAGGCGAAGATTCGCCATGAACAGAACAAGCGAAACCTACATGTACCTTGCGATGCGCCACACTGGGAGGAAGATGCGAATCGTCGAAATCAGGATCTAAAGTTTCCAGCATAGATTTTGAAACGAACTTCCGAACCTGAATGCCTCGGTAATGAAGGGAGCGCGCAACGTCCAGAAAATCGTCACTCCACATGCCTGTCCACGAAGAAGGATCGATCTTGTCCAAATCCTCCTCGAATGAACGATGGGGCCTGGAGTTCTCGGCGGGTGTTGGGAGGCCGTCTACCAATGTATGTTCCCCGTATGTAATCTTCGTCACTACGGCTGCTTCCGCGTGATGAGTAGAAAAATAGCGGAACACCACAGGAACGTTGGTAAAATTGCCCTCAGCGTCTATCAAAGCTGGGGGGATGGCGACGTCGAACTGCCACGGCGAACCATCTCCCGCGTCGTCGATGCATACCACCCAGCAATGATCGACCGATTTATGGCGAGCACAAGCTAATGCGTACGGGGTGTTAGGTTGTGACTCCGCTAGGATGTTCTGCGCGAAATTGCATTCCATCTCTAAGACCTGCTTGTCCTCTGGAGGAAGGCGTTGAAGGGCAGTAGTTAGCTCCCAGGAGTTAACGCTAGAAGGAGAGGTGCGCTGGTCCTTCAGGAGCCTCGCGTCGGCCCTGTAGTCCTCGTGTACCTCAAGCGGCGAACTGCGGAAAGTGCCTGCAGCGCTAATCGCGTCGCACTGGCGTGTGGCAGGGTTGCCTGGGTCGTATGGGGCCAGAGCTTCCCCTCCGTCAAAACTAGTGACGTGAAGAACGAGAGCTGGTTCGTTCATCGCAGCAGCTAAATGGAGACGGTGCTGTGTGGCACCGACCACTAGCATGCCTCCTACCTTATCCGGGTAGGGCGAATCCAGCGGTGCAGACCATGTGTGAACACGTTGCGTGTTGAACAAGGAAGGTTGGCCTGCAGGGTCCAGTAGTGCATAACTGTTCTCTCGGGCGGGATTCGATGAGAAAGCTGGTCCTCCGCGCCGCGTCGTCCCGCGTTGGGCTGGATCCTCGGAAGCTAGATACTGTTTCACCGTGGACTCCACCCGAGCAGGTTCCCACTTGTGGCAAGGATCCCAGTAAGGACCACTGTACCGTCCGTACGCGAAGGCCATGAACGTGGGACAGTTCATGAGCTGCTTCTTCGAAAGGGATGCCATCAAGTCGTGCGAGGCTGCTTGATGGCAATCATCACCACGTGGGCAACCCTTGGCGCACATGCGTGAAAGGCACAGCGTGCGCGGGACGGAAGCGTCGCTGTCGATCGACGAAATCTCCTTCTTGAGCTCGTCGGTGGCAACGGTGATCAACTTTCGCCACAGCTTCTTTGACTCCTCTAATGATTTTCCCTCGTCGTCCAGTAGAGCTACGGCACGAAAAGCAGGCTTCCCATCGGTGATGTCCTTCATCGTGGCCTTCTTCGCACCGCCGCGTACTTTTTTCGAAATCTTGCCTTTTTCTTCCTTCGGCTTGTCTTCTGACGGTGAATCTGACTCGTTGGGAGTTCTTCGCGGAGCGGCCGCTGACCTGACCGAAGCCGAATTCTCCGCCATCAGGTCTGCCGGCTCGTCGAAACCGTCCGCATCCGTGGCAATCTCAAAGTAGAGCTCTGGTTCCTGACCCTTGTGCTGAGAGCAGCGGTGCGTGTGGCGAACGCAGAAAACGGGATGCTGGGATTTAGAAGCAGGGATGGCAAGAGTAGGGTTAAGACGCTTTATATCCTCCATCGACGTGTTTCTGTCAGTCATGTCCACTGCGACTTGATCCACGTCTGACAGGTGCCAATCCAAAATGGAGCAGATCAAGCTAAGAGGCATCTTCGCTTTTTGCACGTTCGGTGTAGACGCCATAGACTTGTGGTACGCGATCAAAGTACGCACCGCCACATCGACAGCGTTTCCGAAAGTAGTGTTGAGGACACCACCCAGAGCCGACCAGTTTTTGCCGCAGTCGAGAATGTCTCGTACCTGGGAGAACGCAGAAAGTTTCGCTTGCTTCAGCGACTTCGTACCTCCATTCGAGTTGTAGAAGACACGTCGCGCTTCCCATTCAACCTTCGCTGCTTCGGCAAACTGTAAACCATCAAAGCCAAACTTCGCGCGCGATAAATGCCAAAGCACGCGATAGCTGCAATGGCCTGAGTAGCCCGGGATGAAGTTCGCCTTGGAAGGGTCGCGTGTAGCCGCTTGGCAAGCCATTGCGAGCTTATCCAATATGTGGGCGCAAGAAGCCACATGCCAACCCCGAGCGAAAGGAGCGGGACCTGAAGCGTTAGATGAAGTCCGCATGCGGACCACTATCGCGTCGCGCACCATGTCCGTCGAAGGCTTCCGAGGTAGGGCAGAGCCCGCCGTATCGGCGTCCACCGGTATATCGCGTGAGCGTAACAGCTCCATGCGACGGAACTGCTCCGTGTGAGGCAATAATGCGTTGCAGTGACGACACCAGTCCTGAGTGTTGGGCTCGAACTCGCTGTCGCAACGCGCACATTTCGCAAAGTCAGGACCGGGGAAGCCACAGCCTTTGGCACAGCAAATCTTCTCGTGCTTAAAAACCATCGCAGAACAATTTTTATTCAAGCAAGACACAGCTGCTTCGAGGGGATCTGTAAGATGCAGGCTTTGGGAATGGGTCACATCAAACCTGAGATGCTTGTCTTCGGAGACAGAGGAGGCCGGACCAGGGCCGTCTGTCAAAAGATTCAAACGTTCCCGCTCCGTCTCTGCTAAGCCGTCCCTCGAATACATATCTTTGTGCTCGTCCATGAGCCAGTCCGCTGCGTCGAAGGAAGCCGTCGTTTGCGTGCGAGGAGAGCGAGCTTTTAGCCAATCCTCGAAGGTGATGCGAAAGAAGTTCTTTCGCTTCGTCGTCACACGTGCTGTATCCGCTGAAACACACATAGCAACGATGTCAGCAGATTTTGCCGCTTCCAGGATGCGCAGACGGAGGCGAGCTTTCGAAGGTTGATCTAGAATCAAGGAGACACTGAGAGGACGTACGGTCTGCTTCTCGTCGTCAGCAAACAGCTCCGTAATAGCCAGATGTAGATCTGAATCGGACGAAGTGTCTGCCTCACCCAAGACTTGGAATGTGGAGCTGAAGTACGAATCCAAGACCTCGGACTCTTCCGCGTTTATCAGAGCTTTTTTCGACAGCTCCGGAGAAAAAATGACTAAGAATGAACCCAAATTGTCCTTGATGCGAGACGGGCAAAGTGGGGCGTCTGACGGGATGGAACCTAGAGCGAGCATGGCGTTCTTGCATGAGTCCTTCCAAAAAGGCAGGGGGCGATACGGAAGCCAGGGTTTTTCGAACGAAGGCCTGACCAGTTGCTCAAACAGGGCGTTAATGTCGTCCATGGATGACTGTATTGCATCCGGATTTGGGACAGCAGAGGAGGCCGGAGGAGCTGGGTCGGGCGGAAAATCATCGTCGTCGTCGAACGGATCGTCATCGTCGTCGCTCGAAGAATCGGTTCCAGGGGGTGGTCTAGCGTCCGAGTCCTTGGGAGGAAGTAGTTGACTCTCCGTGGGCAAAAGGGCGTCGTTGTCAAGAGCCACACCAGCGAGAGGAGGTGCACTTCCGAGCGTAGTAGGTGGAGGCTGCGTGAGCGGAACAACCGTAGCTGCAGGAACGTCTCCACCAGGGGCTGAAATAGAAGGCGGGGGAAGCGGGTCATGAGAGAACGATAAGATCTTGAGAGCCCCAAAGAACTGCATCCGTCCGCAACGGGCCACGCCAGAAGTCAAAACGTCTCTATTCGCAGATATGATGACTGTAAGAATGATACTACCCGGAGCAATAGCAGAAATCGAAACGCAATCTGAACTGACGTCAAAGATGCGAGCCACCTCAGCAATAGAATCTGCTATGTCGAAGCATGCCAGGTCGCCCTCTAGTGTGAAAGTTACAGGAAGAGAGAGCAGGGGTGGCAAAGAGCTAGGGGCGGTTGATGGGAGCGGAGTTGGAACGTCTCGTTGTGAAGAGGGGGCGCAATATGTGCTGTCCAGCAAAACCAACTTTGAAGGATCGCCCTCGATGAGAGCAATGCAGCACAATGCTTCGCCAGTAGCGGTCTCAAAAGACTCATGTAAGCGGGACAACTCGGCCATGATGGTCGATGTGTCACTACCTCGATGTCGATGGTCCGCCACGAATCGCGTGAGCTGTTGGCGATCCAAGCACGAAACCGGAGGGGGTGGTGCCGGTGGAGCAGAGTCCGGTAAGATGAAGCGAGCCCGCCTGCCTGCGATACGTCTTTTCGCGTCTGCCGACCCATTGAAACGCTCGAATATGGAAATAAAGTCAGGTTGAGGAGAAAACACCGTGATGCTGACAATGTCTGCTCGTGAAGAAGGTGACGCTTCCACCATGAAAAATTGAATGTTCAACAGAGCTGCTACGTCTTCATCAATCACTTTTATGGGGGGTGTCGGTGTCTCTTCGAAAAAAAGATCGAGACGCATGTTATCCCCAGAATCACGTGGAGTGGGCGATGACGGGGTCGGAAGACGAGCCAACGCCCTGTCGTAGACGATCATAGCATCATCGGTGAGAAACGGGCGATCTGTTCTAAAAGATATAAGCGCATCGCGTCGCTGTGACTGTGGAATATCGTTTAAGCCGCTGAGGAAATCGTGGACCTCATCGATGGAAACTGCTGGCGGGTTAGTGCGAACAGAGGAGATAGCCCGTTTAGAACGCCAGTGGAGCAACCCGGAACGCAAAAAACACCTCGGCGCGTGAGAGACCGCTAGTGAGGAAGACGAAATCGCTTGAGTCACTTCTGCGTAGGTGCGGCGCCAAGACAGCCAGCTCAAGTGCTGCAGACGTTGATGGCGAGCGACTGTGGCTGTGATAATATGTCTGGCCTCAGTACGTCGTTCCAGTAACGTTGCACACCAATGAACCAGGCGTACCCGCAAACTACGTAGGCGATGCAGCTCGATGGCCCGAGCGGCACGCAGAGAAAAGACGCTCACTCGCTGAGCCTGGGAACGCCATAAGCGGAAACTGAGCAGTAAGCGAAGCTTCCTGACAGCTGATTGGGCTGAAGCAAATGTGCGTGTACGTCTAGTGTGGAGGCGTGAAGCGGAGAGCCAGTGGCGCAAATGAATCTCCGTCCAAGATTCGTGAAGTCTCCGCAGCATGTTGTGGAGCTGGCGTCGTCTGAGCGCACCTTGCTGTGTGCGATCATTCCAGGAGATGAGAGAGTCAAGTGCGTGACGGTGAATCCAGCGGAGTTGAGCACGGCATGCCTGTGTTGCCTGGTCCTTCCGTTCCGAAGCCACTACACGCCAGCAGTCGAGGGCTGAGCTCAAACGAAGTGCACGCGCTCTGCAATGAAAGCCTCGCAATCGTCTGCGGCTTTCGTTCGCACGCCGTAAGAAGCGAACGAGGAAGCCTTGATAGCTGCGTCGCTGCCAGCTGATGTAAGCTCTGCGCAGGCGGCGGATCACTTCTAAACGCGGCGATGATTTGCGTCGAAATAAATTTGTGTCGCATATGCCCACTCTCTGCAACGTCTTGTAGACGGTAGTGATGCGGGCCAACCGGCGCTGCGTACGATGGGACCTGCCACACATGCCAGACGGGAAAGCGTTTCCGGGAGGATCTTGTGCAGGAGAAGAAGACAAGACCAAAGGACACGAGGCTGTGTCTCCTGCTTCCAAAGTCGGATGATACAGGCGAATTTCTGATCGACGTACTTGACGCAGAATCGGGGCGTCGGCTGAACCAGTGATGATCTCGACATAACCCGCCGGTACCTGGTCAGTCCTGGGTCGCACAATGCATGGAAGTGGCTCATCCAGCTCCGGTGAGGACATATGCGTAGGATTGAAAGCCTCCAGCTCATGCAGGCGGTGCGGCGCGGAGGGTAGTAGCTTTGCAGAGCCATCATCGGAAGACGCCCAAGAATAAGGGGCGTTGTATTCCTCGAACTCGTGTTGGCGCAGCTCAGCGTCCAGATCGCCAGGATTGGTGGCGTCCGCGTGTTGGGCAGGAGTCATGTGAATCCCAGCCGGAGCAGTTGCGAGAGTGTCTACCTTTGCCTTGGAATACGTGATGAGCTCTGAGCGTTGCACTATTTTCTTCTTTCCACAGCGAACGAAATAGATAGACGCTGTGAGGCCCAGAGAGTCGATCAGGCGGCAAGGGCGCCAGAAGCCTGCTTTGTCGAGACAAAGATGGCTGGGACCTAGACCAGCCTCAGCTGGCGTCGACCGAACAGCCTGTTGCTCGTTGGGGCTGTGAGATGGTGGGTTGTGTGATGAAGGCCACGTCGATTGGTCTAACACCTTCCTGATGCGAACGCCTCCGATGGAACCATCCTGGATTGCATCGCGGATAGAAGAAGCACTTTGTGTAGAGACGTTAGTGAACTCAATCCAAACAGCGTCTTCAAAATCTTCTAAGGGGCCAACCGTGACCGAGATACGTTCATCTTGAAGCCATAGGAGGATGTCTTGTTTGAGCTTGTCAAGGGAGCCACAGGCACGACGACGAAGCAGTAACTCTAGCCGTGTATTCGGAGCTCCAAGAAGGTGCAGTTGGCGATTAATCACAATGCCGAATGTACCGGACAAGGTCATTTTTACACGAGAGCGTCCAGCTGCAAAGTTGTTTTCCACCACAGTGCATGTTAACCTCTCCCCCTCTGGAGATAAGAACCAGTGTGTGGGTTCCTGAGGAGGAGGAGAGATCGCAGCTGCAGACTGCGCTGTCTCGGCGTATCTAACGGTGCCGTCTGTGCGTTGAGAGAAGCAACTAGAAGCGACGCGCATCGTCGCCTCTTCCAGCTCCTGTTGAATAATGGCGGTTTCAGCTGCTGAAAATTCCCTGTCTGCATTGGACAACATATGCAGCCGACCTGCCCTGATCATCAGCGGCAGCCTTTTGATGCGATCCAAATGGAAGCGTACTGAGCCTTCAGAAAAATCCTCGTGAGTCTCAATATCTTCTGAGATATCCTCCTTTTTGGTAGGCGGGGAAGTGTCTGTTGTTTTTCCAGCTGTCGCTGACTTCACGAGTCCCTCATGGCTGGGGGCGAGCTTTTCTTTCCGCTTATCGGTTGTGTTCCTAGCAGCCGCAACATGGTCCGCAGATGTAGCTGGCTCCTCATGAGAAGCCAGCTGACTGTCGGGACGGTGAAGCGAAGGACCGCGCGCTGAAGGTGTCAACGAGAATTCGATGACTCGCCGGATGCGAGCGCCACAGATGAAGCCCGCCTTTATCGCGTCCTGTAAGCAGGCCAGGCTGTCTTCGGAAACGTTCGAAAACTGGATGGAGATCACGTCTTGAGAATCTTCTTCGCAATTCGTGTCGACCTGAATACGAGCGTCGCGCAGCCACATGCGAATGTCTTGCTGAAGTTCGTCGCGTGAAAAAGCAGAACCCCGTCGTAGCTGTAGCTCCAAGCGAATCGAAGAGAAAAACACTGATCCTTCCGAGTCACGTGGCTGCAGTCCCCCCTCGCGTGAGTGAGATGGGAGGGGGTCTGGGCAAGTCGCATTTTCAGCTTCATGTGAAGAAGATAAAAGGTGAGATAGCCCGGGAGGACAGGGGGCGGAAATGGCGACGCCGGGTGACTTAGGGACTGCCCCCTGTCCCCCCGGGACGGCGAAGCCAACAGCGGAGTTGATACCTGATGTACCTACCTTTTGGTTGCCCTTCGCTTGAGCCGCGTCGCGAGTTTTTGAAGCAGTTCTGCTTCTAGCGGAGTCGTTGCCTTCTATCTTGGAACCATCATGTGCGGCCTTCGGCGTGTCATAACCTGGATATTTACGATGTAAAACGCCAAGATATTTCTGGAACGCTGATGGTAGGTCGTCAAAAGGTAAGTCCCGCAACGTCTTCAAGTCGTCTACTTCTCGCGTGTTGACGTCAATAGGCAAGCGAGCCCTGGGCGTCATGGAATCCAAGAGCGGCAGTAGCGCTGCGGTCCGTGGTGCCGCAGAACTGTTGCGACGACGACATAGAGAAAGGTCCTCCGGGTGAGGCAGTTCCACAAATTCCCGGAGGTGACGTTGCAGAGCGATATTTGAGTGTAGCCGCCACCGGAAAGCGATGCGCTGAAGACGACGCCCAGCATCCATGTCTTTCAACGAAGGACCAAGTAGGTGGTCACGACGAGAGGAGGGCGGCTGGGTACTTTGCAGCTTGTTCGTGGTCACCTTTGACTGAACTCTTTGTTGCAGATGAGACCCAGACGAGATCACTGCCCCATCTTCTGCTGCGCCAGTCGGTGAAGAAAGGACTGGCTGCGCGGGAATCTGCGTGGATGAAGGTGCTGCCCGCGAATCGGCCAGGGCTCCGCCTGTCGCTCCTTCATTTTTTGAACCAGACGAATAGGCTTGAGGGAGTCCTGCCAGCGAATTGGCCAGGGCTTCGCCCGTCGCCCCTTCTTTTTGTGAGCCAGATTGAAACACTAAAACTTTCTGTGAGGGGTGGGCGAGCCCTGCACCCTGAGATGTAGCCACATCTCCGTAGGAGGGGTCCGCTGCACCCTCGGTTTTCCCATTGCCCACCGTCGGCTTTCCATCTGCGGAGCCCTGTGAAGATGTGACAAGCTGAGACACAGAAAGGGATGGCGCAGGTGCAGAAGCAACAGCAGCAGCAACTGGTCCAGAAATCACAGACGCAGAAGGGGGGGCAGCGGAGATGTATCGAGCGTGCGCTAAAAGCGTCGAAGCAGGTTCTCCACCTGGCGCTTGATGCAGGGGAGGGACCAGAGTCGAGTTGGAAGCGCGAGGGCAATCCAATGAATGGCATTCAGTGAACGGTGCAGACAATGGAGCATGACCAGCTACTGGTATGCAATGACATGGGGCTTCTTGCGAGTCCCTGCACAGCGGGTGGAGGGAGCCAGGGGACAGCTCCCAGTCTTCTCCTAGCAAGTCAACCCAGTTAACACCTTCCCCAGCAATATGAGATGGTTGTGCTGGAGGAGATGGCAGCTGAGTAGAAACTGTATCCTGGGCAGAAGAGTGCTGCGGGAATTTGCCAGGAGAAGTGTTGCCAGCCGCGGTGTTGATAGCTGTCATCGAATCATGTGCCTCCTGCCACTCCTCTGTTTCGTCAGAGGGAGTGAGAGATGGCACCGCAGATGATCTAGATGCAGAAGAAAATGAAGACTGCACCTTTCCGTTATCTGCTGGGACCTGCGCCTGAGATCCAGCTGAACCAGAAGGAGAGACCGCCAAACCATGTGCTGCAGGCAACACTGCTGGACTGCCAGCAAGTGTAGCTTGGAGCACCGCAAGTGGTGTGGTGGCTGTAGAACCTCTAGAGACCTGGCTGCCAGAACCTGAAGCTGCTGTATCTGCTTCTGGGATCGATGAAGCAAATGGGAGTAAACGGTCAGCTTGGGAAGGAACAGAAGCAGCAGCTGACACATGTGGAGCAGATAAAATAGTTTGAGAACTCATCCAAAACCTGTAAGGTGCCAGAAAGGAGTCCCAGAATATGGAGGGGCTGGCTGGCTGTAAGGCGAAAAAGAACTCTCCATCCCCAGGAATTGTGAGCATGATCCCTGAGCACCACAACTTGTTGTCCAGAGGAGAGCATATGTCGAAGGTGCCCACCACAGATGCTCCCATTGATAAAAATCTGCAGCATCACATGCTCCTGCAAGAAAGGAACGTCTTCCGTACCTGAAATTGCTGCGTGATGCGGGATAAAACCATCAGCACTGGGAACTGCACTGTCCACCCACTGACGCAAAGACACAAAACTTGTGTCTTCTGTGGAGTGTCCAGGAGCAACGAAGGATTCCCAGCAAATGTTGCCAGGGATCAAATCAGAAAAAGCCTGCATAAGAACACCATCTACTGGGTCCAGAGGCCATGAGTTCTCTGCCCAGAAAACTGCACAACTGAAGTGGTCCAAAATCTGCCTGCCAAGATCAAAGTGGCAGAGCATATCTTTGGACAGAAGGAAATGCTGTTGGACTAGAAACCACAGAGAAGCAACTTGGGGAACTGCGTCGCCAGTTTCTTTCTGTGAAGATGATACAAAAGATGAATCCTGTGAAATCCCAGATACAGCGAAAATCCTGCCAACACAAGAAAAGCCAGAGTATTTGCTGCCGCCATTCTTGTGAGTCTTTTGTGAAATAAGTTGTCCAGCGCTGCGGACCCAGCCATCCAGCCAAATTTCACCATTGGCGGATACCTGTGTCAGCCTCACAATGCGTGAGTGCCTGTTGAACAACGTCGTCTGCGCAGCGTCGAATGAAACAAAAGGGAAGGAGTCATATTCTGGGAACTGCGAAGGATGGTAGAATCTTGATTTGCCCGTGCCATGAACCAAAGGCGGCGGCCCAGACAAAATCTCCAGCTGCATAGAGCTGGGCTGAGTAGAAAGCACCTGAGATAAACAGCGGACTGAAGGCAGCTTTTAATCTCTGACGCTGCTAACTCGACACAGAACATGAATGCAGACTGGTTTAGAGCTAAACGAAGTGCAAGCAATAAGAAAATCACACACCTGAGATAAACAGCGGACTGAAGGCACCGCTCGTATCTCACACGCTTGCGACTCGTGAGCCAGCGTGACGCCGTTGAATTTACAGGGCCGTTTTACAATTTGAAATTCAAACTAGGCCGTTCTTAACGGGGGGTTTATTTTTTTTCTGCTTTGGTTTGACTTGCTGTTTAGCCTCCTGCCTTATACCTTTAGGCACTATCTAGGGGCAAGGGAGAGTGCGGCCGCGGCCTTCTGGACTTTAGGACTCCGTCTTCTAGCGCCCGCCATG
>Ga0099797_101334_pt1 | contig 13296 bp, 15 predicted proteins | sample Uncmet_Sort48C_1_FD_89871 | JGI IMG/M metagenome (GOLD analysis project Ga0099797, IMG submission 89871) | Marine eukaryotic communities from CALCOFI LINE 67, Pacific Ocean - C012_Sort48C_1 | ecosystem: Environmental > Aquatic > Marine > Oceanic | place: Pacific Ocean: Monterey Bay | collected... | reverse complement strand
TTGTGCCCAAAGCATGTCGCTGTGTGGCGAACCACTTGTAAAGCTCCAGAAGCCCAGAGCGTCGGTTAATTAATTCCGTCAACAGTATGTTATGAATTTATCCATCACACCTTGGGATTGCCGGGGACCACAGCTCTTTGGAATTTGCTTGGGATTGGATTTTATACCCCAACTTCTATTTTCAAGAATAAAAAGTAAGTTTGATGCCATGTAGGTCTTTACAACTTTTATTTTCGCGGCGAAAAAATAAGTTGGGTGCCCATCTTGTATTTTCCCATGAAAAAGTTGGGGCTTCGTCCCAAGTTTTTTCATGGGGAAAATAAAAGTTGAGCACCCAACTCATTTTTTCGCCGCGAAAATAAAAGTTGTAAAGACCTTCATGGCATCAAAATTACATAAAAGTTGGGGTATAAAAGCCAATTCCAAAGAAATGCCCATTCGCTGTGGTCCCGGCAATCTCAAATCACACCACGAAAATTGAAATGGTAAACTTGCGAACACCAAGGCAATCAAACTTAAGTCAAAATACGCACAGGGATATGAAACATAACAAATGCATTACCATGACTCTGCGCGGACAAAGTATGAGCCTGTGGATATCCATGGTGGCCCCGAAGGTGAACCTTGCACTCACAATGTGAATCCATGTCTAAAACATGTATTTCTTACCGCGAATACTCATTAAGAGGGCGATGCAACAGAACAAACACAACAGGGACACACTTGTTAGATGCGCGAAAACCACATGCAACAAAACGTGTGCAAACAAAAGCCCTGCGACCCTCCTCCGCTAACAAGTGATCGACTCGGAGCTTCTTCCCAAACAGCAGTAACATCATTGCACCCGCGATACACGTAAACCAGGCAGACACAGGTATATAGGCCCACCTATGTCAGCTGGCTGCTGTTGTTGTTGTCAGCTGGCTGCAAGTTTTAAACAAAGACTGTCGCAGTTGCGAGATGCACAAAGCAAAAAGAACACTGTTGACCCTCCCTTGCTGAAAGGTTAGCTGCTCCGAACAACAAAACCTAAGACTTATCATTTTGGGCATGCAACAATACAGGTGTTCGTGGTCTCCAACAAACGAAAGCCAAAGGTTGCCACGTTTCCACCATTTGGGTGATGTCTGTTCCTCGGACACGGGCGCCCTTCTGGGTCATTCGACTTCAAACCAAGATAGGAGTGAGATGCGCGAATGTTTTTGCGACCTTGCAAATACTGCTCCCAAAAGTGTGACGGGCGATGCGACCCTCTAATGCCATGGGGTGAGTTGCTTAATTTGGACAATCAACAACATCGTAGATGTACACCTGTCGTTTACGCATTCGGTGTTGAACTTGTTAAAGCGCCGGGTGCTGATGACGTCATTGCCCGCCCGTGTGGATGGGCATCCAAGAGCATACCTCGACAAACAGCTGGGAAGGCAGCATCACTGATGAGCTTACAGAATGTGACCAAACCCCCGCTACTAAATCTCCCTTCAATAGAACGACAAAGACATGAAATGCAGAGAAAATATACTTCAACACTGGACCCCTTCCAATATCACTGGAATTCTTGGATAGCTAACCCTATCACTGGCTTGGCCTAACCAGCATTGACCAAAATAGGAGTTCTAATGCCAGGGGGTACGGTTAAAAAAAAATATGGGCGGCCACTTAAAAGAATCGGCCTGGCAATTACATCTATACCAATACATATCTAAATTGTATGGCACATGTACTTCTTCCCCACGGCGGTAGTGATCATCTGAGAGCGACTTAAATGCCATTATGTGTTACAGAGAAAGAGATATCCCAGTATATCGTGTATGTTGTATATTCGATATTCTCTATAAATGTGTTCTTGACCATATGCCACACACACTTCAGCGAAGGTGTCTGGTGCCTGTTTCCGGGACTCTTTCCAATGGATCCATGCCGAAATTGTGTTCTCACTTAAGCATAAACTAATAGTTACTATATGGCGCTTATCTGGGGAACACATAATGCGGTGCCTCAACACTTTATAATCAGCCACCGTCCGGGGGGCTGGCGACGGCCATGACGGCGGATAATTCCAAAACTACTATGCAGTGTACCCCATACATGCAGTACTATGCAGTATACCCCATACACCATAATACCATAGTCTAGTATGATGTATTATACGATGTATGGAAAACACAATCGGCAACAACGATTTCCACCGGCTCAAAGGGCCACCACTACTTCCACCGGATCAGATAGCATGCTAACTATGTCTGCACTGCGAAGCACATACCCTACTCATAGAACCAGAAGCTCCTGTGGTGAGCCCTCGACTGCATATACAAACGCGGTTCATCAGCAATCCAACACACAAGATTGACCAGCTGACCCTGTCTAGCAAGAAGCATGCAGAAGAGTTCCACAATATCTGGGAAAATTTCAAGCAGGTGTACAGACCTACGTATCGTGGCTAATTTTTGCCACCTGCTACCAGACCCCGAGAGGGCGATGAAATTGTTCAACCTGCATCCAAGCCTCCCTCGAAGAAGCTGCATAACGTATTTCTGTTTTCTGTCGACATTGCCCTTTGGTGATGTCCGCAAGTCCACCGCACCCATGTCATGCTCGTTACCTATGTGTTTTCCGGATGCTGATGTCTCTGCCGCGATTCTGCAGACAAGTTTCATTGCTTGTTTATAAGGAGTCTAAACAGTGATTGCGAGATCCCGAAACAATGATACTAAAATATGTGATGATGCGTCGAAACCGAGTATCCCATAAACAATCCAGTCTATTCTCATAAACAACATGCTGCTGGCAAGAATTGAGCAACTTTCATAATGGGAAATTGGAGTTACCAGATTCAGACATCAGCTCAAAAAAAATTTATATTGCAGGCCTGCAAACAAGGCACAAGGATGACAACTTCAAGGAATGTAGGGAATCGATCCATATGTATTGACATTGAATCCATATTTTTGCCTGCATATTTATGCCTCTCCATGATTACCGCCTTCACTTTCTGGACACCTCGTTCATAATAGGGGCTGGGCCGGCAGCAGACATAACCAAAACATTCATGCGTCCACAGAAATACGTATTGAACATGCCCATGTATGCTTCTATGTACACCTAGGTTTTTAATACATGGTATTTTTAATACATGGTATTTTTTAATACATGGGTGCCGGCTCGGGCCCAGGGGCCCAGGGGCCCTTGGGCCCCATGGGCCCCATGGGCCCCATGGGCCATGGATTTTTAATACATGGGATTTTTAATTATATGGGATTTTTAATTATATGGCCGGGCGCGCAAACCATGTATTAAGAAACGGGGTGTACAATCTCTTGCAGTCTTCCAACATCCTGCATCACATAACAACCTGCAGAAAAGTACACTGTACAGTATGCATTAGAAATGTGGGGGTCCTTGCCCGATTAACTCAAGGGCCCTCCAATCTGTACTGGTGCCATGTGCAATGGGAGTCACATTAGCCATGAATAGCTATATTAGGTGCTCATGTCAGGTGCCAATTTCACAGATTGTGAATATATATATATATATATATATATATTTGACTCCTCCCTTACAAATCTCGGTTGTTATTAAAAACTATAACTTACTTGGACTTGCCCGATTCATGCCCCCACTCCCCTGAAGGTTTGGGGGAGGACACGGTTGCGGTCAAACGAGGGTCAAGAGAGCCTGCGTCTAGTGCCCTAATGGCCGCGAACTTCTCTTCAACCCGTGACCTTGGCACCTGGGTTCGAGTTTTGTGTGCCCGTCCTGGCCCAGCGGCCTTCAGGAGGGTGGGTTTGAGGACCTGCACACAACACTTTTGAGTGGTCCATGCCATCATTCCTAGCATGTAGTACTTTGGGGCTTTACTTTGTCGTAATGCATCTTAGCTCTACGACGCCCCTGTGTTGAGAACCTTAGTTTTCCAGCGTTTCCAGACCTTAGCTGGCACGGCGCCCCGTGTGGGTTTCAGACCTCAGCTGCACGGCGCCCCATGATATCTGTTCATGCGTTTCCAAACCTTCGTTGGCACGGCGCCCCGTGTGCGCATCAGACCTTAGCTGCACGGCGCCCCGTGATATGCGTTTATGGGTTTCCAAGCCTTCGTTGGCATGGCACCCCGTGTGCGTTTCAGACCTGAGCTGCACGGTGCCCCCGTGAAATATGCTTATGCATTTCCAGACCTCAGCGGACACGGCCCCCCGTGAAATGTGTTAATGCGATATGTTGCATGTGCGACAAGGCTTCCATTACATGTGTAAATGTTGATGTGTTCATACGTTTCCAGACCTTCGCTGGCACGGCGCCCCGTTGTATGTGTTTCTGCATTTCCGACCTTAGCTGCACGGCGCTACGTTGTATGTGTTTGCGTGTTTCCAAACCTTCGTTGGCACGGGGCCCCGTATGCGTTTCAGACCTCAGCTGCTCGGCGCCCCCTGAAACTTATGAATGCGTTTCCAGGCCTTAGCTGGCACGGCGCCCGGTAAAATGTGTTCCTATGACATGATTCATGTGCCACAAGGGTTTCATTACCTCTGTGAGTGATGTGGTTCGCATTTCAGCCTTCGCTGCACGGCACCCCGTGATAATGTTCATCAAGAAAAGAATTTGTGTCACAGTAACCCTAGTGTAACCAAACCGCATAAGACAGGTTTAGTCTCAATATCTCAGAGTACCCTGAGCCAAGAGTCTGAGGTGAATAGGCTTGATGAAGTTTGAAGGTTGAAGGTTACCCTGTCAAAAAGTGGTCCATGAAAGCGGGGCTGATGGCCACCTCAGCGGCCCAACACACTTCCCAGTCAGCAAAACTATCAGCGAGCCCTGACAGTGAGCCTTTGTCTTGGGCCTTATGTCGCCAATCTTCTATCTTATTGTGTACACAGAATGCTTGAATGGCATCTTCCAATCTCGACCAGCATCCAGCGCGCGACCGCAATGGTCTGCAAGAGTGTAGTACGTAGCCCTGTAAATAATCAGCCTTCCAATTCCCATCCCTTCGGAAGGTGGCCACTGCGGCCCAACTGTCCTGGCAATAATTTACCATACGAGCAACATGACCTGCCCATTGCCATTTCGCATAAAGATATTGGCACACCCGGCAATGCATCCCAGCAGCTGTGGCAACTTTTCAGGAATTCTGGTAGCTCGTCGAACCCATGTCACGCAATCCTCACCAAGCTCCCGTTTAGGCGATATTATGCTTCGCAGCATGCTTCGTTGCACCGCCCGTAGGCTGCGCTGCTGCACGACCGTCAGCGTCCATGACTCGCAGCCCACAAAACAGAACAGATGCAATCTATTTTTTAAGCTGGAGGCTCGGCGCCTGAGTAGAGGCCAAACATAGAAGAACTTGCCCAGTGCGCACTGGATGCGATTATTTAATTACTTTTGGGTGCCGTTCTTGAGGGCGAAGGTAGTACCTAAGACCTTGAAGCCAACATCTGCCGAAACAACTTCAAAATTCTTGCCGTCAACGGTCAACTGATGCTGGCTGTATTGCGTGTGCTCCGAGCACTGCACCATGCACTTGTCACTGTTCAACCTTAGCCCCACTGCTTCAAGCTCGGGTATGACATCTGCCAGCATATGTTTAAAAGCGCGCTTGGACTGTGCAAACAGTGTCATGTCGTCAGCAAAGGCTAAGTAATGAATATATTTGGACTCTTCCCCAAGGTCGCTTTTCAATTCAGGCCCATGCTTTTTGGACACCCACTGTGGGCGGAGCCTCTTCATGACAAATGAAAGAGAACATGAAGGATCGCCTTGTCTCACCCCACGCTCCACAGCAACATCACGGCTTCGCACACCACCTTCCAAACCAGCATACAAGGAAAGGTCCGCATATGCAAAAGCAACGGCGTCTATGTATCCCTCGTCTATACCCGCCTCTTCCAGACAAGCAATGACGGAAGCGTACTCAACCTTGTCAAAAGCCTCTTCCAAGTCAAGGGACGCCGTCCACAATGGAAGACCCTATTCCTTAGCTTTTTCTGCGCACAGCCGCAATGCCTGCAAGTGATCTGAGCAACCCATGCCAAAGCGAAAGCCGGCCTTCTCCACTCGCAACAGCTCTTCTATATGAGACCTTACTCGCGATAACACGATGCTGCTGTAGAGCTTCCCCAATATCGGAATAATGGCAATGGGTCGGAAGTTCTTCCGCAAACCCGGGTTACCTTTCTTGAACAGGACTACAAACTCACTCCGCTTCCAGGATGATGGAGATTCCGGAAAGCCGTCTAATATATCGGTCATCAAGCCGGCACTTGCAAGCACAAGTTCTGCACACTTCATCTGCAGCATCTCTGCGATCAAGCCGTCCGCTGCAGATGTGCGTCCTTTTTTCAATTTCTGCAATAGTTTGCACAGCTCGGCTGCTGTGACTTCTGGAAGGCACGCCCGCATGTCCGAAGCTATCTGTGCCGGTCGTTGTACAGAGGTTTTATACAAATATTCGTGAAAACAGCGATCTCACAAATGTCTGTGCGCGCCTGCCCATGCCATGCCTGAATTGACAGCAGTCGCCCACGTGATTTGGGAACACACAACAGATCTTGCATCTGTTTCTTTCCACCCCCCCTGTCGATAAGAATCTCAATTCTCTCGTCTCTCCTGCTTTTGCGCTAGTGCGCCAGAATTTTCAGTGACTGCCTGGAAATGTTATCCCATTCAATTTTAGCGTCAGCTTCACGGCGTAACTGCCGTAGACTCCATACGCCATCTGACTCCTGGCGCTTTGTGACCCAAGGTGTTCTAGAACTGTTTCGGGCAGCCTTTACAATAGCTTCTGTCATGGCTTTGCCGTGACCACGATAAATGCTCGACAACAAAATCTTAAGCTTGCGCCCTATATCTTTGCGTTTTTTGTTCTTTTTCGTTTGATCAAGCCTGGCATGCGACGGAGCTTCATAAGCCAGGGCCTGTGGTCTGACTTCGCAAACACGGGCTGATCATGATAAAATCGACTTGCCGTAAACTTTAGGTGGTCCAGGATCTATGGGTCCAGCGGTTCTCCGGGCGCTTGCTGAGCCTTGTGTTAGCAACTATTGAGCAGTTTGTGTGTATGAATGCCGCTAGCTCCTCTCCTCTGTCGTTGCGGTTACTCGGAGGGATCTTCACCCACACGGGGACCATGCACGCAGAGACTGGCAAAAAACAACAAAACAAATCGAACACATGTACAAGTAATATATCTTTGAAGTGTGGGGGTAAAGGCTACCTGACATTTCTGCCCCCTAATTATTATCCCCACAGAATATAAAGGACATGCGCTCCCAATTTTGCTTGCTTCTTTTTTGTCTATGCTCCTCCTTGACAGATGTTCGGTTTGATGTGTATCTCCCCCCGCCAGATTCTTTGGAGTTTGGCTTGGCCCATTGGGCCCTAAGGGGCCCATGGGGCTCCTAGTGCCCATGGGGTCCACGGGGCCCATGGGGCTCACCCCGGCGGCCGCCCGCCGGCCAGCCGGCCGGCCGCCCGCCTCTGGCGGTTTTGCACAAGGGGGACAACACTTCACGCTCATAATTCACCGACACGCCCAACGAGACACAAACACTCCCTCCTCCTTCGCTGCTCCTGCTTCTTGTTCTTCGGCTCCTTCCCTTTCAAAGCACTCGCCTGGGCAGTCGGGGACTTCCGCCTCTTACTCTTGTAATTTTGCCCTCGCTAGCATCGGCTCCGTCAGACCAAAACACGTCTTGCAAAGCTTCTCATCTTTCTCTTTGTCTGACTTTGTCGAGTTCAGGTCCTTGCCACACGCCGTTTTCCAGACGCACATGGAGCTGCCTAAGAGGACTGTCGCATGTAAACTTTCTATCATCTAAGGAAGCTAAATTTAGAATCTTCACACTCCGCCTCAGCTTCGCCAGAGCTATCTTTTCCTGTGCCTCCTGAGTCTTTGGCTCTTCACCTTCGATCTCCGGCTCAGATTCCTCCTCCGAACTTGACTCATCATCTCTCTCACTCTGAGGCATTCCTTCTGGCGCTTCAACTGCCCCTGCCGGGAGCTCCACAGGTTGAGTAAGGCTGCAAGTGACTTCATCTTGAAAGTTGCCCCTCATTTGGGTCGCAACGACTTCCTGTGTCTGACTGTGTTTGCCATCTCTCGCGTCTGGCAAGAATCTGCCACACCTTATCTCGCGCAGCATCTTATCCATCTGCCTCACCGGACCTATAAATCGATCCCTGGTGTAACTGTGCACCACATCCCACTCCCCATTCACTTTGAAGTGGCCAAGGTATGCCCTCACGTGTGGCTCTAAGCCGAACATCGCGCCCACTCCAGTGTAGCCGCCTTAAAGGCATGAGATGTGGTCTGTTGCACTCCGGCCTTCAACAGTACCTGCCCGAGCAACTTGCTGAAGTCGCCGAGGTGTATCGGTTTGCGACAACACTCACCTGCTGCAGTCTTCGAGGGCATCAAGGGGAACCCGTCGCTGAGCCTGATGCCAAGTGCGTATCTCCTGTGCATGACTGTCTCGAGCCACGGCCTGTCCGTTGAGAACAAGTTGGGGGCCACAAACTCTTGCAACTCTCTACCTTGGCCTGCGCCCGAACTTGTTGTCTGAGTTCCTTGCCAAAAGACAATGTGCCCTTCGTCAATCAGCTTGATGATAAATTTCCCATCGGAAAAGCGCGCTCTCAGCACTGCAAGTGCCAGAGCTATGGTCAGCGCCAAGTGGTAATCATCTTCCAATTCTTCTGCTTCTGCCAAGAGTTGCAGCTTTCTCCTCTCTTCACACAAGAGGAGCAACCCCTTAGCTCTCATTCCCATCGCTATCTCGTGCTTGATGGCCGTTCCCGCTGGCCGTTTCGACCACGTGACATACTCCAGCTTGCGCACATCCAACACATGATAGCAGAAACACACGAAGTTAACATACGATCTGGCCCTGCTGAGAGCTGAGTGCAGTGTCGCAACTATTTCCAACTCTGCTCTTCGCTTGGGGGGCAACCCAGGCCGTGCGATTTGCCAAAAGTGGCATTCCTCTTCTGTACCAGCATCGTTTTTATGATTAGATGTCCTTCTGCCTCTGGGTAGGCCCCGGCAGCTGCAATCCTATGTGTGAGCACTGTGGATCAATTTCCATGAACCGTCTCCACCTTGTCAACAACCGCAGCCTCGCTTCAGTTACACTCTGCTCACCACCTATCTTTCTCCTCTTAGTGGCCGGCCTTCGCCGCGGTCGCCTCGTGCAGCTGGCCTGAGCTGCTCGGCAACGGGGGCTCCGGAAGCGCAGACATCACCATGAACGACAGGAACTGCCAGTTCATCTGCCACGGAAGTGGCATGCGCCATGGCTGCAATGCTACATTAGCCGGCCCCTACCTTGGCAAGACTTGTGCTAGTCTTACCAAGTTGAGGGGGTATCCCGCCTACCGTCCCTCAAGCCAAAAGGCTACGAAGAATAGGCTTAATAATATTAACAAACGGTTGGAACATTTAACATGTCATTTGAAATCAAATGGTTTCCGAACTCGGCCGCACCCTCGGTCGATTATTCGATGTGTTCACGGGAATTAAACAATCATGATTTCATTATATATCAACATACTAATTATATTAGTATAACCGAGCCCGCCAGTCACTACCGCCGACCCTGTAATAGAATAGCATCGCAATTCACAAATCCATAGAGACAATCTACTTCAAAAGTGCCCCCACTAGGAGTGGTGCCGAACTTGAGTCTAGGGCCACCCACGCGGATTCACATCCTTTGTTGGGAGTCCTGGGGGGACTCTGGGGAGCACCTTGCAAAGCCACTGTAATCCGAATTTGCCGCCATGACTCGGATTTGGCACCAGGGATACCAGAAGGGACTAAAGCACAAGTCTTGATATGGGGGGAGAGGCGGAAGGCCGAAGATGCGTGATGTAAAGCACACAATGCATCACATATACTTACAATGCCATGCATCGTATGTCGCTGACCCCTTGTCCTATCATTAACAAGTATCGTACATACTATGCAACACTTACAATGCCATACACTAAGGCAATAATGCACTCCCATATGAATCTCACATTCTGGGTGACTATACTAAGAGGGTCCTATCCAAGCCAATACCGATGTTGCTGCAACACAACATGTAGCCCAGCAAGCTTGACGGGATAAAACTCGAATTGAGGACAGGTTCAATCTGAGATGGGTTTGCCTCTTCGGACTGATTGCTCCATATATCTGCCTGACACACTTCCATCTATAATGTTTCTCTCAAAACATGAAAAACATGAAAACGACCCACTCACCAAAGGGCCCAGGCCCGGGCCCCATCCTTATTCATGGTTTCAGGATTTGTGCAATGTGATATCAAAGTTCAGATGGCTTCAGACACATCGTGACAAGCATTTGAACCAGACAACTAATGTATTGTTATCATAATTATCCTTGAAAGCGATGGTATATAGGCAAGTAGGTGGGGGATGCAGGAAAGCGGTCGAGGTGCTGGGGATCCATAGCGAGAATCTTGTCCATTGGCGTGTTTTCAAAGTTCAGGTTGAGGGTTTTTCCAGCTCTGCCTGGCGCAACTAATTCGGGTGGTGGAAATACGCATGCAAGCAAGCACGCAAGCGGGCCTCTCCCTGAGGCTGGGATTGTTGGATACTACAAAGGCCTATCATCCCAATTCAAGGTTTACCATGCCAACGACGACAACTGTACAGTAGCAAAATCAACACAAACACTGCAGGAAATTGAGGAGACAAAGGAGAGGCCTTCTGCCAGCCCTGTGGTTGTTTGTGTGACTTCCACGAGTGTTTCTGCAGCCATCTACCCTCATCTTTGGGGGTGACCCAGGAGTTGAGATGGTAAACCCCTACAATGTGAATCTATCGACATGTGCACAAACGACTCATTTATAATTACGCTTGTTTCTAACTGCACTCATCTTTGCTTCTTCATGGAGAGGCAGATTTGTTGTCCAAGATGCAGCCTTTGGACTTGTAACTTGTGGGAACATGCCAGTACCATGTCATGGTCGCACAGGCCAATGCAATTGGCGAAAGCATGGGCGGAGGGCTAAAGCCAACCTCCCCCCGATTAGACAATGAGACCTGCATACGTGGACGAGGCTTTGCGATGAGCAGGGGTGCACCTTGGAGCACATTCCATTCCAACAAACCATAATATATATATATATATATGCACATTTATTATATATGTATTTATACATATATATATTATATATATATGCCTGATGTTTTTAAACCCCACATGACTACCGACTGGCTACCTTTTCTATGAACGACCTTTCCACGACCTTTTCGACAACCACCAAGTTTTTCGCCACGACGAGCAAAGCCGCGAAACATTTGAAACAAGACATTGGCCCGAAACATAAAGGCTTAAAGTGGCTGTAGGTGGCACAAGTTTAATTGTAAAGTGTTCAATGAAACAGAAGCAGCAACAACGGCACAGGCGAGAGAAATTATGTGGTCTGATGTTGGAACCCAAACTCATGGCATTGAGGCCGTCTGATGCTTTCAATAACTTTGCAACGACCAGCAAACGACACCCAATGTTTTTTCAACGACACCGCTGAACGGGGTCCTTGTATTTAACGTAGTTGAACGTGCCTTACAATATTGTGAAAAACATCTCATGTCAACATAAATACATAGTATATATATATATATATATTAATATTATTATTACCAATGCATCTGAAGAGAGATTCACTCCGCATGTCATCTGATTGCAAAGGGGCCGGCAGACTGCCAAGCTCAATTCCACCTGACGGGCACCCTCGCTATGCTCGTGGGCCGGGCCGGAGGCACAACGATGATAGCCAAGGTGTATACAACAGGCGGGCCGAAGGCAAATTGATATTGGCAGCCCATTTGGGCCCGTTCCTCTCAACTAGCCATGCCTTCTCGCAACTTTCTAAGCGAGTGAGTGAGAAGCTCAAGATCCAGAACCCCATCTGCAGTCTGGCCACCCAGGCGAAACCGTTTATGGGCCCAGGTGACAAAAGATTGGGCTAAATTAAGCCAATTGGGCCGATCCGAGGCCTTCTCGGTCCAATCGGTGGTGCCAAAAGCATGGTTGGCCCACTGCTGGTGCCAGCTATCCCATGCGAGCTTTAACCTTCCACAGTTTTTGCGACCCCTTTTCCCACGGTCATGTCCAAGGCCTCTAGGCATGCCCCGAGTTAAAGCTCTCATGAATATCTGGTCCAGAGGGACAACCTAAAACACACCCGCCTGCAAAAATGGGTTTCTGAATCCGCTCTCCATAGATGGCCCCTAAAAATACATATATATATATATATATGCCAATCACATGTGAGAGCCCACGGCTGTAACTTCTGAGTCAGGGAACTCAAGATCTGAGAGGGACGGACATCTGGAGGTATAACCAAGCCAACAAAATTCCCAGTGGCATAAATAACTCGGATGTATGTAATTGATATAAGCCAGTGTAGATTTGACCGCATAAGTGGAGGCTAAATATGTATAGCTTATGGCTGCTTGTATTGAGCTAGATTCGACTTAGCCTTGCTTCGGGCTGTTATGTGTCACCAGAGGGTAACTATTTGCCAAGGCTTCCTTCGATTTACTCAGCCGTTACCTAGTTTGTCCTGAAAAACAAACAAAGTTCGAAATCACACAATAAGCTTCCTATCATATAAGCCACTTTCAAAATAAGATAATTTTCAAGAGCGTTGGTTCTGTGACTGACGGCTTCGCGAACAACAGGGGACAGTGCGGAGGATTTTTTGTGTATATATATATATATGTATATGTACACAGAACCTAATTTAATTGGACAAACTAACAGATGTTAGGTGTTCAAGTCATTATTGTGGTTGAGCCATGAGCAAGAAAAACAAAAACAAAATAAGGATCTCGGGGTGTGCATCAGGGTCTGTATCGGGGGAGGGTCCGGTACTTGCATTTTCACATAGATCGCATCAAGGGTGCAGCCCTGATGTGCACCTAATACGCTCAAGTGCTTCCTGTTGACAACTCGACAAAAGCAATGCCCACATAAGAACAGCGGCTTCAGTCTACCCGCATAAGGGCTAGACTGGTGAAAAGCTACTTCAATTGTTAACATCTTATGTAGAAGATGTGTGGCAGAAATTTGAAATAGTATCGGCGGATGGGGGGTGAACTGTGTAAGTGTAGAGGGATATTTGATAAACGCAATGGGGCCGACCTGATAAGCATAACGGAGTGCTTAATAATCACGAGGGAACCGATAACATGATAAATATTCCAGTTGCAGTTGATCTCCTCCCGGGAGTATAAACCAATGGTTCATTGATCAACCTGTCAATGGTTCCATCTTGGGTTGCTGGTTGCAGG
>Ga0099797_101333_pt1 | contig 13299 bp, 10 predicted proteins | sample Uncmet_Sort48C_1_FD_89871 | JGI IMG/M metagenome (GOLD analysis project Ga0099797, IMG submission 89871) | Marine eukaryotic communities from CALCOFI LINE 67, Pacific Ocean - C012_Sort48C_1 | ecosystem: Environmental > Aquatic > Marine > Oceanic | place: Pacific Ocean: Monterey Bay | collected... | reverse complement strand
TGAGATCGTCCGATCGAGAGGCCTGTAGCTCAAATACAAACCTATTATATGACTTGTGCGGTTGTTTAAACGCAAAAACGCAAAATGGTTTAGATGCCGCCATTAGCTAGATCGTGTCACTGCGATCGAGATACTCCAATCGAGAGGTCTGTAGCTCAAATCTAAGTCCATTTTATGGCCCGCGCGGTAGTTTATGTCTGGTAACTTTAGAGGTCGGCGGCCAGCGCTGTCCGTTTTGAGCTGTTCAGATTTGTATTCCTCGGAGTCACCCCGCCGCGCCTCAGTGGTCCTGGCGGGCTGGCAAGCGGATCCGCACAAGTCTGTAGCTCAAATGTAAGCCCGTTTTAGGGCCTGTGCGGTAGTTTGTTAACAGGGGATTTTTATTAACTGAAGACGAGGGTTATTCTAATAGGGTAGCTTCTAGGGCATATTTTCTGGAAGATTCAGAAAACGTTCGGCTCCGTTTGGAAGGATTATGGCCGATTCGGGACCTTCCGGACCTCCTGGGGGAGAAGAGCTGGATTCTGCAGCTTGGAAAGGGGCCGCCTCGCGCGCCGAGAAGGGTCGCGGCGGCCCCGCCCCCCCCCCCCCCCCCGGCTCGGGAGTTGTTTTCCCTAACAGTGACGCAGGAACTTAGGGCTCTAGTAGACTTAAAGAGAGCACAGGTGCTTGAGGATTTCATCGCCGGGGTCTGCCGGCTGCCATGACACGCTCGATTTTTTTCATACGTCCAGCGAAATATTAACAATTACGATTTCAATATTTCAAAATGATCAACAAACCAACGAAATTTCAATACTTTTTGAAAACTCCATCGGTGCCACACTCGATTTGTGCCATATGTCCAACGAAATATTAACAATTGCGATTTCAAGATTTCAAACTGATCAACATACCTAGGGAATTTCAATACTTTTTGAGCATTCCATTGGTGTCACGGTTGATTTTTGTCATTCCAGCGAAATATCAACAATTACGATTTCAAGAGTTCAACATGATCAAAACACTAAAGGAATTTCATTACTTTTTGAGAACTCCATCGGTGTCACGGTCGATTTTTGTCATACATCCAGCGAAATCTAAACAATTACGATGTCAAGAGTTCAACATGATCAAAATACTTAAGGAATTTTAATATGTTTGAGAATTCCATCGGTGTCTAGCTCTGTCTACCAAAATGCTTTTGAAATTTAATATTTTTAGAATATAATCACTGTTAGGGTTTTCTGCTGGGATATTTTTGTTTAACCGCGCCGGAGGTGTTTTGGAGAAGGGCTTACTGTTTTGGAAAGTGGTTTGTTGTTTTCATGAGATAATTAAAAAATAGACTTCTAGACCATGTCGGGGTACGCATGGGGGACCTTTAGTAAATTCCGGATGGGAAATCTTTTAGTAAACGTCACCCTCGACCCTCCTCGGGGGCCCCCTCACCCCCCCCCAGTACCAGTATCCTTGGGGGGCTCCGCCCCCCGAACCTCCCGGTAAATGCTTCGCCGGCCCAGGGATCCCCCAGATGTCGAAAACACGCAAAGCGGTCTAGATGCCGCTATCTGCTAGACTACGCTGTCGCGATCAAGATTCACAGATCGAGAGCTCCGTAGCTCAAATGAGAGCCGAGTTATGGCCCGTAACGTTAAATTCTGTTTATAAATGTCCTTCGAACTTTAAACAAAGTAAAGTTAGCCCTTTCATTAGGGGAGATTCTGAAAAATAGCCCTGGGAGCGGATGGGAAAGTGGACAAAAGTCATGGAATCGGATCCTCTGGATGAGACATCTGACGGAAAGTCCTGAAATCAAATCTTCTCTGACGCGACGAGAGCTCCGAGGCTCATCTGGGACTTGTTTTTCGGCCGTACAGTTTGGATTTTTCAGAGAAATGTTTGATCATGGTTTGTTTGTATGGATTATGGTCGATTTGGGAACTTCTAGGCCTCATCAGTCAAGTGCCGAAAGTGTTCTGATATAGATGTTTTTTTTCACGAGAGCTCCGGAACTCATCTGGGGTTGATTTTCGGCCATGTTGGCCGGATGTTCTAAAGCGATATCGGGTCCGTTGGGGGTCCGTTTGGAGCTATTATGGTTCGTTTCAGTCCCTCTCGTCCTCACCGTTGCACCTAGCCCTAGGCCCGTGATGCAAGTGGGATGATTGGAGTGATGCGTGGGATGATCCAGATGACGGTCTCATCCCACCCGGCACAGGATTTTCTGCACAGGCCGGCGCGGAGCGCCCCGCGCCGAAAAAGCTTCCGCCGGCGCTCCGCGCCGGCCTGTGCAGGAAATTCTCCGTGCCGGGTGGGATGAGACCGTCATCCGGATCATCCCACGCATCCCTCCAATCATCCCACTTGCATCACGGGCCTAGTGCTAGGTGCAACGGTGAGGAAGAGAGGGCCCGAAACGAGTCGTAATAGCTGCAAACGGACCCCCACCGGACCCGAGATTGCTTAAGAGCATCTGGCCAACAGAGCCGAAAATCGGCCCCAGATGGGCTTTGGAGCTTTCATGAGATCTAGCTGATACGGACGTCAAGAGCTCCGAATATGGACCCCAAAAACACACACCCCATACACCAAACATACAAACGGGAAAATAGAAAACATCTCCGTACCAGGGGGGTGCAGGAGCCCCCCGGGGAGTGGATGGTAAAGTGGAAAAAGTCATGGGATCGGACCTTCAGGATGGGAAATCCGATGGAAAGTCGACGAACAAATTGCGATAGATGCCGACGAGAGTTCTGGAGCTCGTCCACAGCAAATTTCTCATGGTTGCAAGGCAGCTGGGATGATAGGATGATATGGCCGAAGTCATTCCAACACTAGGATGGTATCATCCTAGTCTGCCTTGCAGCCATGAATTTCTCTATTTGCACAGGTCGTCAAATTTACAAGACAATTATTAGAAAATAAGCGTCGGGGCGCCGAGAGCGCCGGCCTGGCCAGATGATGCGCATGGTCATCGCGAACCAGGTCTGTCTGTTCACGCGGCTCCGCCTGACCGGGGCGCTTGGCGCCGAGCATTTTGGCACAAATTAGCAACACCTTGATTTTTAAGAATACATATAACCCCCCACCTCCAGTTAATAAACATCCACCTCCCCACTCAGATCCACCCATGGTTTGTTAACAGGGGTGTTGGCTGTCAATGGGGAATGAAGTCATGGGGCGAAATGGGGGAGTGAGGTTTAATACCGGGGGGAGCCCGGGCATCCATCCGCTCTCGAAAATCTAAGAAGAGTAAGAACGGTTGTAGATGCCGTTATCAGCTAGATCTCGCCGTTGCGATCGAGATGCTCCGATTGAGAGGTCTGTAGCTCAAATATACATCTATTTCAGGGCCTTCGCGGTTGTTTAAACGCGAAACCCCAAAATGCTCTAGACGCCGCCATTAGCTAGATCGCGTCGTTGCGATCGAGATGCACCGATCGAGACGTCTGTAGCTCACATCTAAGCCCAGTTCATGGCCCGTGCGGTAGTTTATGTTAGGAAAATGCGAAAATGTTAGAGACTCTGGCATCTGATAGATCTCAGCGTTGCGATCGAGATGCACCGATCGAGAGGTCTGTAGCTCAAGGCCGGAAGTTACTCCTTTTCGGATTTTCTGCGACCCCTGCAGGGTCTGTTGTTTTCAACTTTCGAGGTCGGCGGCGGCGCTGTCCGTTTTGAGCTGTTCAGATCTGTCTTCCCTGGAGTCCCCCTGCCGCGCCTCAGTGGTCCCCGTGGGCTGGCAAGTGGATCCGCACAAGTCTGTAGCTCAAATCTAAGCACATTTTAGGGCCCGCGTGGTAGTTACTGTTTATTAATGGGGGTTGAATAACTAAAGGTGGGGGTTACCTGTATTTCCCAATAAGGTTACATGTTGGGGGATGGTTGGAGGATGGTTGGTGGACGATTGGAGGACGGGGGACGGTTGGAGGATACCTGGATTCCGCAGCTTGACCAGGGGCCGCCTCACGCGCCTTCGGCGCGCCAGGCGGTCGCCACGACCGCTTGGGGGTCTGGTGCCCCTCCCCGGTACGGAGACATTTTCTATTTTGACGTCTGTATTTTTGGTGTGGGGTGTGTGTTCGGGGGTCGGTATTAGGAGCTCTCGACGTCCGTACCAGCTACATCTTATCGTGATCGAGGTGCACCAAAACAGAGCTCTGTAGTTCAAATGAAAACCGAATTATGGCTCGGTCGGTGTTTTGGCCCCCGATGAGAAAATCGCACGATAAGTTATCCTTACCTTAAATGTTGAACGAATTATGATTATTCCTTAATTCCAAAAATATGAGTGAAGCTTTGGGTTGTTACCTGGTGTTAATAATTCGGTCAGTAGTACCTGTATCGACGGACATCATAACCGTGTCGCTTCTCCGTACCTCTTAACCGTACTTCCTAACCGTACCTCTTCTAACCATACCTCTTAATCGTACCTCTTAACCGCATCTCTTCTCCGTACCTCTTGACCGTGCCCCTAACCGTACCTCTTAACCGTAGCTCTTAACCGTACCTCCTAACCCTACCTCGTAACCGTATCTCTTCTCCGTGCCTCTTAATCGTTCATCCTAACCGTAGCTCTCAACCGTAGCTGTTAACCGTATCTCCTAACCGTACCTCTTAAGCGTATCTCTTGTCCGTACCTCTTGACCGTACCTCCTAACCTCACCTCTTGACCGTACCTCGTAACCGTACCTCCTAATCGTACCTCTTAACCGTATCTCTTCTCCGTACCTCTTAATCGTGCATCCTAACCGTACCTCTTACCGTAGCTCTTAACCGCACCTGCTAACCGTACCTCTTAAATGTAGCTCTTAACCGTACCTCCTCACCGTACCTGTTAACCGTAGCTCTTTCTTAATCGTACCTCCTAACCGTACGTCTTGACCGTCTCTCTTATCCGTACCTCTTAATCGTACCTCCTAACCGTACGCCTTAACCGTAGCTGTTGATTGTACCTTTTAACCGTACCTCTTAATCGTACCTCTTAGCAGCAACTCTTGATCGCACCTCTCAACAGTATTTCTTTACCGTTTGGCTTTCCTGGACCCCCTCCCGGCTTCCTCCCGGACCCCTTCCCGGCCCTCTGGGATGCCAGCCCGAGAGGCTCTCTCACATTGCCATAATACATACATTGCTGAACCGTTTTTGCAATCATTTGTTTTTAATATTGCGTTCGGGATAGAATATGGTAAGCTGATATTTGCGCACGACACATGTTTGCAATAAGGACATTCATTTGTTGATGCAATGTGCAGATAACCGCGGGGTTTGTAAGCTCAAATGTTGGTTCAGGCAACGGAACAAAGCTATAGTAAGCTGAAAATTGTCACGGTTTCACCAAAAGCATAAAAAACTATAATACAATCAATGTAAATTGCGCAAATTTGATTTGGATCGATTATAATAAGATGAAATTTGCGCCTGTTCCTCGGGAGTTCAAAAACCATTGCTTATGTAAGTTCTTCAGCGTCGGGAGCTCCAAAACTGCATTGTTTGCAAGTCCAGATGCCTCGGGAGCTCCAAAACCACAGTTTGTATATTTTCAAATGCGTCGGGAGCTGCACAATTATAGTTTTTCCCCAAACAGAGTTAGGGGTTCTCACGTTCTGCGTGAGACTCAGTCCCGGTTGGACTTCCAAATTTGTGGAATCAATGAAAGACAGTCCTTTTGTTAATGAACATAAACAAAAAGTTCGCACGTCCACCAACATATTAACTGAGAACAAATGCCCCCTCTTTGTTCATACTCCCCCAGCGATATTGAAATGATTTGTTTTCTCAATTTTCACTTTTGTACATATTCCCAATGAAATTAAATCTCCACAGTTGTTTTTGTTCGGATGCATTTTGTGAATGTATATTTGAACACAATTTAATTTCAACGAAAATTATGTCACGTTTATTGTTTCATGTAAATTCCAATTCAATTTGCATGTTTAGATAAGAAGATGAGTGCGCCCAATTAAATATTAACACAAATTCATGTGTTGTTATAAACTCATCGCATTTTTAATTCAAACTTGCTCCAAGCCTCGAGGTCCAACAACTTTAGTTTTGACACCCCTCAACAAAGTACCGGTTTGAATTTAAAGTTATCACAGATTTGACAATTTTGGTCAAATCGGGACCCCTTTTCGACATGTTATGTTTGGTGTCCGCACATTAGATATTGATTAAACACGTAACGTTTTTTTAGCTTTTTCATAAAAAGCACATCACCAAAGCATCAACGCCATTAAAACGCGGTTCGGGTTTTTCATTACTTCTGAAAATCATGAATTCCATGAGTCTTTTAGAAACATCAAAACCGCAAGGAATTACAACGAAAAATCATCATTGTGGCGGGCGTGGTTGTTGCAGCGATTTCACTTTTGCACATGTCAAATGAAACCGGAACACTTAGATGCGTCTCGGAGTCTCGTAGTCTATTTTTTGTACATATTTCCATTTTCCGGGTCCCACATTCGAGGTCAGCGGATTACGAGAAATCCAGACGCGCAGGTTCCCGGACACGCACAGATCCAGAGACCAAGATTTCCGGACCGGAACAGCTCTGGGACCCAGACGTCCCGAAAGTCACAAACATATAGACCAGGAGATATATAAACACAGGCATGCAGAGATCCACAAACTTATGCTGCCAGGTGCCCGGAATTTCATTTTCCACACGGAACCCATTTACCGTTATCTCATTTTTTGCACCCTTATGGGTAGACCATAAAATTCAGTATGTGCTTCAATAATTGAAACGAATTCTTATCGATCGCGCATGAGGTTGCGTTTAAGATGTGACATGTTCCTCTGGTTGGGGTCATGTGTTGGGGTAATTGTAATTCCAAAATAGTTTTTTTTTTATAAGCCCAGGAGCGTCATTGTCTCCAAAATTCCCTAACAGTGACGCAGGAACTTAGGGTTCTAGTAGGCTTAAAGAGAGCACAGGTGCTTGAGGATTTTTTTGGTGCCGGGGTTTGCTGTCTGCGGTGTCACGCTCGAATTTTGTCATACGTCCAACGAAATATCAGCAATTACGATTTCAAGATTTCAACATGATCAAAATACCTAAGGAATTTCAATAAGTTTTGAGAATTCCATAGGTGTCGCGGTCGATGTTTGTCACACGTCCACCGAAATATCACCAATTACGATTTCAAGATTTCAAAATGATCAAAACACCTACGGAATTCCAATACTTTTTGAACTCCATCGGTGTCACGCTCGATTTTTGTTATACATTTAGTGGAATATTAACAATTACGATTTCAAGATTTCCAAATGATGAAAAACACCAACGGGATTTCAATACTTTTTGAGAATTCCATCGGTGTCACGGTCGGTTTTTGTCATACTTCCAACGAAATATTAACAATTACGATTTCCAGATTTCAAAACGATCAAAACATTCAAGGAATGTCAATACTTGTTGAGAATTCCATCGGTGTCACGCTCGTTTTTTGTCATATGTCTTGAGAAATATCAACAATTACGACTTCGAGATTTCCAAGTCATCACAATATCTACGGAATTTCAATACTTTTTGAGAATTCCATTGTTGTCACGCTTGGTTTTTGTCACACGTATACCGACATATCAATAATTGCGATTTCAAGATTTCAAAATCATTAAAACACTTAAGGAATTTCAATTCATTTGGAGAATTCCATCCTTAAGCGCATAGTTTCAAGCAAATTGTCACTGTTAGGGTCTTCTGCTGGGATAACATTTGTTTTTATAAGCCCAGGGGCGTATTAGAACAGTTTGCATTGAGCCGATAATTCTGTTCGTGACTAGAATTTTTGTTCGTGACCAGAATTGTCTCTCATGGAAACTAGTCGTGAACAGTTGCATTTGGGCACCAGAATACGATTCGAGTAATAGAATAGAACTCGGGGGAACTGGCTGGTACGATTCGAGTACTACAACAGAATTATTCTGGTACTAGAATTTGTCTAGTCGTACTGTTCGCGGCCCACTGTTCAATTCAAGTCAGGGTTCTTCCTGCAATTTCTATAAATCAAGATGCATTGGCAGCACCCTTCCGGACTCACTCCCGGACCCCCTCCCGGACCTCCTTCCGGACTACCTTCAAAAAGTGCAGCATTCGTTCATGGAGTGATCGCAGATTAGACACTTGTTGGCCAGATGCAGGCCGATACCATTTTGACACCCTCGCGGACCCCCTCCCAGACCCGCTCTCGGACAGCCATCATTGAAAGCAGTCGGAACATCTTGATAATTCCGATGTTGATGGCGCCGGTCAGCCATCATTGAGAACGGTCGGACCGTCTTGATAATGCCGCCGGCCTGACGGCGCCGGTCAGCCATCCTTGAAAGCAGTCGGACCGTTTTGATAACGCCGCCGGCTTGATGGCGCCGGTGAGCCATCATTGAAAGCAGTCGGACCGTTTTGATAACGCCGCCGGCCTGACTGCGTCGGTCAGCCATCCTTGAAAGCGATCGCATCGTTTTGATAACGCCGCCGGCTTGATGGCGCCAGTGAGCCATCATTGAAAGCAATCGGATCGTCTTGATAACGCCGCCTGCTTGACGGCGCCAGTCAGACCATTATTGCAAGTAATTGGAGTGTCTTGATAACGCCGTTCGGCTTGACGGCGCCGGTCAGACTATCATTGAAAGCAATCGGATCGTCTTGATAACGCCGCCTGCTTGACGGTGCCAGTCAGACCATTATTGCAAGTAATTGGACTGTCTTGATAACGCCGCCGGCTTGACGGCGCCGGTCAGACCATCATTGAAGTTGTTTCATGCATGTTTGGGGTCGACACTGGTATAATATTTTCATTATAATTTGTGCTGACATTTGCGCTCCGAGTCGGGGGGTATGCGTTTGCGAAATTCTAGCTCCGATTTGGGGACAATCATTTCAAAGCGGCCGTCACAGATGCCGCAGATGGCGCCATCGGGGTCGCAGAAGCCGACATTGGTGTCGCAGATACCGACGTCGATGTCACAGATGTCGACTTCAGTGTCGCAGTCAACTGGTGACCCGCCAGCACATGTGGAACCATCGGTGCTCACACTTTTGACACGATCGCAGGCAGAAGCAAATATGCAGTACGACTTCGCTGAGTTAAAGCGCTCTATGGATGCCGTGGTGCAAATGCTGACGGAGAATGACAGGAAGGTTGCCTCCCTGATCCGTGTTCAACTGCCGCCGGAGTTGAGGCAAGGAGATCTGACTACGACCGCGAACCAGGGGAATCCTGATGGTATTTTCTTGCCAACGCTGAGCCTCAGCAAAGAAGATCTGACTATGAGCGTGAAGCCGCAAGATCGCAACGCAGAGCCTCGGCAAAGATCCCACAGCGGCGTGCTGTTGAAAGCTGACACCGTTCTCCAGCGCGGAAACCAGCCTGTTGATGTCAAGTGTTTGCCTGATGATCGGTCAGGTGGCCTACCCGAATACTCTGAGTAGGAGGTGGCTCAACATGGACACGTCTGGCCACTGGTTTCTCAAGTGTGTTGAAGTTGTATGTATCTTTAGACTCGTCTCAACAAGTGTCTCTGCCACGTGTCAATGATGAAACCTCGAAAACAGTGCTGGTCAAAACGGGCGCGGCCAAACCCCTTCGGCGTTGTAGGGCACAGACGCTGGTCAAGAAATGATAGCAGCGAGCCCGCCTAGGTGGGGCAATAAGCCGGTGCTTGAAAGCCGGCGGCCCACCGTTCGGCTGCGGCGGGGTCTGTGTCAGCCAAGCAAATCCCTCGGACCCGAGACCAGATTCAAAGAACCTGCAAAGATCCAGATTCACTACTGGAACACTCCCCCTTTCAACTCCCCTCGCGTTACGTCTCCCCTACCTAGACCTGGCACGAACCGGGCCTGATCAACGCGACGCGCAGCCAAGGCAGGAACAAGCGCTCACAGAACCTAGCCGGACCCCCCTCCGCGACCTAACCGGACGCAATTGTGCGCGTCGCTGCAGCGCCGCTGGGAAAAAAGGCGCGCCGCCTACTGCGGGAGGCACGCCTCTTTTTCCCTGTGGCGCTGCAGCGATGCCTCTAATTGTGTCCGCTTAGGTCACGGGGCGTCCGGCTAGGTTCGATGAGCGCCTTTTCCTGCTCCTGCTGTCGCGTTGTGCTGATCAGGCCTAGATAGGTCAGGGGGCGTGGTCACAAACCGTGGCTGTGGCCGCAGCGAGGCTCAAGTTTCGGCCTCGTTCGAAATCCAGCCAAACCGTTTTTTGCAGGCAATTCCTGCGATGCTTCAACATTCCTGGCTCCCCAGCCCCGGCCCGAGGTGGTCGGCCTCCCCCCGATCTAGAGTACGGTTTGGCCAGTAGGTTGCCTAAGGCTTGGCGAGGGTACCCTCACAACCTTAACAAAATTGTTGAAACGCGAAGAAACAGGAGGAAACGTTAGGAACATTTTGAAAAGCGTTGAAACCTGCTGAGAACTGGTTGGAAACTGCTGAGACATGCTGAGAATTAATGAAAACCTTGCAACATGTTCAAGCATATTAAGTAATGTTGAAAATCGCAAATGCTACTTACAATGCAACATGTTAACAATCATTAAACAAATTATGAAAAGTGTAGAGCACTTGAAAAACCTAAAAAAAAGATACATACATACATGTATATGTATATGTATATGTATACGTATATGTATATGTATATGTATATACATATGTGTATGTGTATGTGTATGTGTATGTGCATGTATGTATGTATGTATGTGTATGTATGCATATGTATGCATATGTACTTATGCGTATGTATAGGTATATGTATATACATATATGTGTATATATATATATCTTAATCACCCAATAATGCAGAAGCCTGAGCAATCGTTAAACAAATGATGAACAATGTTGAACATCTGGAAATCTGTAAAAATCAAAAACATATCAATCCTAATCACCCTCTTCAACTAATCCCTCCTCGTCCTTCCCTTCATCCTGCTCGTCACCCCGTGCCCCCTCCCCCTCACCGGAGCCCTCCCAGGTCACAGGTTGAACCTATTGCTCGAAGCCTTACCCAGTTATCCAATCCAATTATGAGACCTTTCCCGGAGGGTTTCGGAGGAGCGGGAGCCCCCCGAGAAGCACCACGAACGCCCTATAGCACAGCGTTCCGCGATCCCGTTCCCGTTCTCGTTCCCGTTCCCGTTCCCGTTCCCGTTCCCACCCTAGTGTCCTTGACTCGTAGTTCCCATAGCAAGAATCAGCAAATCCTGACCTTGGACTGCGTTTCGTGAAGAACTAGTGTCCTTGGCTCGTAGTTTCCATAGCCAGGATCAGCACGGGAACAGGAACGGGAACGGGAACGGGAACGCGGAACGCTGTGCTGTACGGCGCTCGCAGCGCTTTATGTGTGCTATATTGTTCCGGCCCTGACAAAAATGAACTTTTAACTTCAGTTTCGACGAAAAGCCTTTAAATTCTTAAGGAAAAACGCACGACCTGCCCGTTTCCTTACAAATTTCTATTGTTTTTTTGCTAGTGCTGGGACAGTAGGACGTTTGCAGTGTCTTACGTGAGCCTCCCCCAAAGCAGAGCTTTTATTATCCGGCCAAATTTTCCAACCTCTCTCGGGCTGCGTGGGGGGTGGGAGCCCCCCCCCGCAGGGCGGAGCTTTTGTTATGCTGCCAAAGTATCCGGTCTTTCTCAGGGTGGTTCGGGCGGGCGGAGCCTCCCGGAGGGCGGAGCCTTTATTCTGTGGCCCTATCATCCTCCCAAGTTCTTCTATCAAGCACAGGCTCGTAATGCAAGTGGGATGATTGGAGGATTGGAGGGATGCGAGGGAAGATCCGGATGACGGTCTCATTCCGCTGGGCACCGAGATTTTCCTGCACAACAAAATCATCCCAAAAGTTATAAGCTAGGAGCCGAAATCAACAACATCGAGCTCAGACAGTAAACGTATCAAAGGAGTAATTCCTCCTTGCAAACACGTGGCGTCTGCAAGACTGAGGGTCTCGACATCCAGGGTTCCGCCTCAGCAAATCTTACCCAAAACTATCTTATCATGATACGTATCTGTGAGTCTGACGCCGCTGTCTTTAAGTAGGTGGTGGTCAATTTGGCTCAAGCTCTGCGCACTGAACGAAGCTTTTGCTCGCACATCCAGGCACAGCCGGCAGGAGGACCTTAGCTGGCAAGAAGCAGGGCTTTTCGTCGTCTCCGCACTTATTGTTGCAGGTCCGGAACTAGCCCCTGTCCTCCCTACTTGTGACGCAGCATCTCCCTTCGACGGCCCTCCATTCGACGGCCCAGACGGCCGCGCAGACGGCCGTCCTGACGGCCTGGTGCAGGTCCAGAACCCCTGCCCCTCTCTTCTTGTAGCGGACATGTTGAGATATGATAAAGGAACTGAAGTAACAACTATTACACCCCCAACTCCAAATAAGAAAGGAGTCCAGTCAGTTGGCTCTGGCCAGTGTTGGGTTGCGACTGCGCTACCCGCTTGTCCGAGTGCGTCCTGGGCTATGCTAGCCGTCTCCCCGAAGGAGGAATGTTAAGTCAGGGGGGTAGTACCCCCCTCAAGCTGGTATCCTGAAATGAGCATCCATACAAATAAGGAGAGACAAACGTGACTTGGGATTGAGGTTCGTTCCGGAAGGACCAAGTACGAGCTTAGACAACTTTGCAAAGGCAATTGCATGTGTTAGCCAGCGCTTGACCAGAGTGTCGTTCTGAACATTTTTGCTCAAGTGCTCGCCAAAATCATGTGTATGCTGGCTTGGGGCTAAGATGTTATTAAATCAACAGGTCCCGACGATCTTCCCAGGGGACCTGAACAAGAACTCTGTAGCTGAAATTGGAGTCGAGTTATGGCCCGCACGGTAATGTCAAATATTAGGGGCTAAATGTTCTTAGTCAGCGTTTTCTTTTTCAGCGTCGTGGGTGTATTAGGTCGGAGCTTGGGGGTGACAACGGAGCTAAGCGGAGTTCCCCACCGGGAATCCACGCCCAGCGCCCACGCACCCGCATCGCACGCACGACACGACAGATCAATGGCGCGATAACGTTCAGTGGCTAGGCCGAGTTTTGAAAAAGGTTTCCCTGTCCGGGCGTAGTCCGCGTCCAACGTCCAACAGTCATCATCGATGTTGGGAGCGCGAAACGACAGTAATTATAATGGTTTCGCAGATCCCATGGAAATCCCATGGATCGACATGTCAATAAAACTTATAAATTTAAAGCATTTCTGAATTTGTGATTGGTTAATGAGTTCAATATCTCAATAACACCAATAGGAAATCAATGATTTTGGAACGCTCATAGAAACACTCATGGCATTTTGGTTGAAAGACGTAAGGACTTTAAAGCATTTCTGAATTTGTGATTGGTTC
>Ga0099797_101332_pt1 | contig 13313 bp, 12 predicted proteins | sample Uncmet_Sort48C_1_FD_89871 | JGI IMG/M metagenome (GOLD analysis project Ga0099797, IMG submission 89871) | Marine eukaryotic communities from CALCOFI LINE 67, Pacific Ocean - C012_Sort48C_1 | ecosystem: Environmental > Aquatic > Marine > Oceanic | place: Pacific Ocean: Monterey Bay | collected... | reverse complement strand
CCGCTGTTGGCCTTCGACCGTATGTGCCCCTCTCCCACGATGTCCTCCTTTGTCTGCAATGCCACACTACGGCCCTCTCACCATAGTACTTGCACCAGGGCCGTGACAGGGGCAGACTCCCTGAGCACACCCTGGCTGCAAGCACTATCAAGCTCACTACTTCCTGTGGGTGTTGTAGTCCGAAAATGTGCGGCCGTCTTCCATTGTTTCCTTGTCTTCACATTATCGATGTTGTTGCTTGCTTTAACATCGAGCGTGATAGTTTTGTCTTGACGGAGCTTTGCATGCCAGCCCTTTGTCTCTGCAGATCGGGTTAGATATCTTCTGTTATTCCGGATCTTTGCCTTCACATTATCGATGGTGTCGCTGGCTACAACATCGAGTGTGAGAGTTTCGCCTATGAGTGCCTTGTCGTAGATTTGCATGGCACCTCGGAGACAAATGTAGTGTTGACTCCTTCTGGATGTTGAAGAAAACAGTGTGCGGCCATCTTCTAATTGATTTCCTGCAAAAGTCAGTCTCCACTGACCCGGTGGGACACTCTCTTTATCCTGGGTCTTAGCCTTATCATTACCGATGATGTCGCTGGCTTCAACAACGAGCGTGGTAGTATTGCCTGGGTATGTCTTGACGAAGGATTGCATGCTACTTCGGAGACAAGTGGAGCGACTCCTTCTGGATGCCGTCGCCATCTCAGCAGCGAAGCCCAACAAGATGCCTACCCGGGTACTGCCCAATGCCGAGCAGCACTGGGCAGAGGCTTGAGGGTCTATGGCTGCCGCTCATTTCCCGGAGTACATTGACCAAGTGTACTCCGGTACTTGAGCCAAAATAATGCATATGAAAGATCTAAATATAAAGAAAAACAAATTCAAAAGAACACGACACACATCTGTGTGTATTTTTGAAAATGTGTTCTCCCAGAAGGGCTGGCCAAAGAACCCCTCAAATGAATTTGGTTTCCAACATCGGAGCTCCGAAGGCATAAATACCTTAGAATACCACTGATTTCCAAACCCAATCCAATGGGACTGGTCCCGGGACCCGGAAATGGGTAACAAAGACCAACAAATATCGATCTGTAAAATAATGATAATAAAAACACATGCAAAATGCGTCCTGCTTACCTACCATAGAGAAGGGCCTGTAATACCTACCTGATTTAGTTTTGAAACAAATAAATTAAAACCAAAAACATCCCAGGCCAACAGCGGCCTCATATTCGACCATTTTGTGCAACTCCTGCGGCAAATTCGATGAAATCGTGGCCCGGAGCTGCTTATTAGGGTCCCGGCGTCTGGGGACGGGAAAAATATTTAACTGAATCGGCTAGAAATATATTTGATTTCACTGCTCGCCTGTTCCAAGGGGTACACTACAGGCGTGCGATGCGTCCACGATCCTACATGATTTCCTTTGGATCTCATCTAGATGGGCCCAAGCCCCAGGTGGCCGGGTGGCTCAAACAAAAATATTACCCCCCCCAGGTCACAAGGGGGGGGCCAAAAACCCTGGGCCCCCAACCCCCCCGGGGGGGGGGGGGGGCACGAAACCCTGGGACCTCCAACCATAAATATATATATATATATATATACATATTTCGTCTGCCAGTCGGCGACTCCGCACCGAACATGGGCTCCGCACACTGGCAATTGTCGACACTGCTGGCTGCGAAAATGTTTTTGCGAGCCACCCACCCACCGGGGGCCCGGGCCCATATAAACAACCAAATCCACAAACAACATAGCATGCATTTTCAATTAAATGAAAAGGCATGCGACAACATACCGCTGACGGAATAAATTAAGCAACACCATGTGAGACATGTATAGGACTGGCCCAAACTATGTTCTGTATTGTTTTTACCCGCTTCCAGGCCCCAGGACTAGTCCCTCTCGATTCACATCGAAAATCATCGGTATTCTGAAATATCTATGCGGCCGGAGCTCCGATGTGGTATTCAAACTTGCCCTGGGACAATTCATTTTTGATGTGTACAAGACAAACGAATTTGCCAGGCCATCAAATCTTCGCAAAACCAGAGTTCCAATCGAAACTAAAAAGAGATGCACAATGTTATTTGGAGCCGGGTACACCAAATATCGGCCCGAACTGATTCTCCTGGACCTGCTTTGTGTCAAAAACATGTTTCTGTGACGAACCAGTAGTAAAGCTCCAGAACTCCAAAGTCTTGCTTAATTAATTCCGTCAACCGTAGCATGCCGTTTAATTCTAATGGAAGAGGCATGTTATGTGTTTTGTGTGGGTCGTTTTAATGAAAACGGTATGTTGTATCTTTGTGATTTGTCATGTAACTGAAAAGCATTGTTGTGATTTTGCCAGGCATGCAATCCTTCCATGATCGTCCATGATTTCATTTGGTTTTCATCTCTTGTATGGTTGTCCAGCAACTTCGAGCTTACTTTCATTTTTGGGGGAGTGGTGTCCGGGAATCGGTTTGTGTCCGATCCGTGTCCACATCGGAGTTCCGTCCGGACGCATACATAACATAAACATAACATGGGAATTCGAGTCATGGGACCGGTTTCGAGGCTTCAAACCATATTCCCAGAAAAAAAAACTTTGTAATTGACCCTAAAAGTTTTCTGGGGTTGGCTTTCCAAGCAAGGGCAAATATCGAATGGTCTTCAGCAGATACAGCGGGTATGCTGAACATGAACTCATTGCACGAGCAACAGGCACGCATAATGGTGACCCTGATGCCCTTGCGAGCGACAATAGCCTTGAGCAATTTTTTGCCTTGCGCCATCATGTGGACCGGGTCCGGTGCCAAATCAAGATCACGTGAAATTAGAAGACGAATTCGTCTCCAGTCTCTAGTTTTCCTTTTTTTCGTTAAGATGCTTTGCCACAGTACTCCGTGGTCATTGAGAAGGTTTGCGCACCTCCTTCCTGCAGCATCTTGTTGCGCTCTTCGATTTCCCTCTTTTCGCCCTTCTGCATCTCCCGAAGACTCGCGCTCTGCAAGCGGGCAACAAGAAATATAATGCGGCCATATAACACATATATTAACCCCACACCCTGGATTAATAAAAAACCCTTCCTTGATTAGTACACCCCCTTCCTGAGTTATTAAACACCACAGCAGGGGGAGTAGTAATACAAGACTAGATATGCAAACGAGCACGCACATATTTGATACACATTTCATCACCCATAATGACTTCCACAAAGGTGGGCGGGCCTTGGAAGCTTTAGCTGAATGGATGTTCTTCCTTCTCTTATGAGGATTTGTAGAACAATGACGCCGGTGAACTTTCTAGGCTTGCTTAAAACAGTATTTTTCTTGAGGGTCTGGAGCCAAAGGAAGCTGCTGGAATTGTATGTTTGCCGGAATTGGGCACGAACGTGGTCCAGGATCGAGAATCCCCACAGTGAGAAACTGATCTCTCCATGTAATTTGGACACGAGTGCCATGAATACCATAGAATTGTCCAGGAACTCATAAAATGCTTCAACAAATAGGCTTGGGGTTCGGAGATTGGACAAATCCAAAAACACCTTCCAAATCCAACCTGACACTTCAAAAAACAATTTTCAAGAAACAATATTTCAAAAGACGGTCCCGCACAATTCGGCCCTATCATCGAACTCTTGGATGCAATTCCTGACAGCACCCTAAGCTCAAAGCAAGTGGTCCCCCAACCCAGTAAGCATAATTTGCGCAAATGTCACGATTTGGATCCAGAATCGACGGTTTGAGCTGAGACTTGGTCCACATCGATCCATATCGGTAGAAATCCGCCACCGTGCCGCCAGGCACCAGTGGAGTGTTCATAATGCTTGTTTCTCAGTTTCTTAGTTTCTTAGTTTTTTTTTTTAGGGACCCACACCCCCATTACTCCGGATTACCCCGGATTACCTTTTTTTGCCCGCATGACTTTTAGACTGCAATTTAAAAATTGAGATTTTGTGACGAGAAGGTGGTCCAGGAACAATTTTTTGGTGGATCCACCATTTGAACCCAAAATGGTGTCCCCCTGGAATCCCAAACACGTCCAACTGGATTTCCAAGGCTCCAAAGTGGACGCCGAAATGGCCCCCCAAAATGAACCCTAAATGTACCCCAAAATGGAACCCAAAATGGGAGTCCGAATTCGCTCATGTTTTTTGTTAATTCAAAATGGTGCCAACATGGGAACCCGAAACTAGTTTTTGTTCGACGGTCCGCCAAACTGGATGATCGCATTTTTTATCGTAAAAATTAAAGTTGGGAAACAAAAAAAGACACCCGAATGAACCCCAAAATGGACCATCAATGGACCCCCCAAATGAGGTCATTTTGAGACTACAAAAAATAATTTGAATTTCGGGCTCCCTTTTGGGTTCCATTTTGAACCTAAAATGGAACCACAATAGGTCCCAAAATGGAACCCAACATGGACCCCAAAATTCAGATTATTTTTGGTTATTGTCAAAATGGAAACCAAAATGGTACCAAAAATTATGCCAATTCCAGAATTGTTTCAAAATGAGATCCAAATGGTATCAAAATGGTCCCAAAATAATCCCGAAATCGAATCCACAATGACCCAAATCGGAACCCAAATACCACCCAAATGACGTCCCACAGGCACCCCGATGAAACCCCAAAGATAACAAATGGAGCCCAACAGGCGCCAAGGGGCACCCAAAAAGAATCCAAGGGGAACCCAGGGGAGTCCACAAGGAAGCCAAGGGAAGCCAAAGAGAGCCAGGGGAGCCCAAGAGATACCCAGGGGGAGCCCAAGAGGCGACCAGGGGAGATCTAAAGAAGCCCACGGGGCCCCACAAGGAGTTTAAGGGAGCTCGGCCACCGGTCCAAGGTAAATGGCACGGTGGCGGGAAGGCCGAAGGCGAGAAGATAAATCCAAAATGGCATTCCCCAGGTCTGGGGACCGACCCCGGGACCGGAAAAGAGGGTTTAGGGGTCCGGGACCGGAAAATCAAAAGATAATCTTTCAAAAGACAGTCCCGCGCAAGTTGGATCAAAGCACACCCACATACTGGAAAATATAGATTCGCTGCTGGGTGGTCACCGCTGTGGCCCCCAACTAGAAGCAAGATCTCCATGATCGCCGCTGGTTCATGATCGCCGCTGGCTCTTCACTGTGCGTCTAAGAGCAGGACCCCGTGCTAAATTTCGTGCGGTGCCCCTAAACCCCATTTTCCAGCCCCGGGTCCCCAAACCCTAATCTCCGGCCCCGGGATTCTTCAAAACACGTCGGGGTTGTGTTTAAATGCATCTGGGGTGTTGTTTGCATCCAATTTGAATGTGGGGATGGTCAAAAACATTGTAAAATGTCTCGAATACAAACATTTTGAGATTTTAACATTTTGGGAGGTTCTTTTGCCAGCCCTTCGGGGAGAACACATTTCCGAAAAAAAAAAACACACCGAAAACAAAGTCAATCCAAATATCGTCATTTTATTGAATTTCGTGTCCGCACGACATTTGCCAACGCTGCCTCTAAGACACTCGAGCAGCACCCAAATTTCATGCATGCCAGGGCATGGGTTTGCTATGTGCTAGGTGGATCATATTCCGGACCTGGGGGGCCCACATGATAGCTCCTGACCTAATTATTGTTCCAGTTGGGCGCATGGGCCAATGGGGCCCAAATAATTGTTCCATGGGCCTGTGGGGCCCATTTAATTGTTCCATAGGGCCCATGGGGCCATGAGGCACAGACGGACACGTGGCGTGGCGGGCAGGCGGCGGTGGACGGCGGGCGGCGGGCGGACGGGGGCGGGCCCCCCGCGAGCGGAAACACAGGAACATGCATGGGAACAACAATGTGGGCACAAACCACAGATGGCTTGACGCGAGTCCTGGCAAAAATGAGGGAAATGGCACTTTACTCTAACCGCAATGTTCTGTAACATATTGCAAGACCTATTGCGGCTAACATGAAGATTGGTTTGACTTGAGGGAGTCAATGCGTTAAGCGAAACTAATACATGTATATAATATATTGTAGATTCGCGTAGGGCGCCTTACGGCGCCCTTCAGTTCGTTCAAAGTAGAATCCGAAGTAGTACAGTGATTTCGAAGGAAAGTAAGGCATAATCGAACCGAAGGCATCGCCGAGAAGTGATTTCGAAGGCACGGTCGAATCGGAAGGCATTGATGTCGGAGGCACATCCGAAGAAGCTCATCAATGTTTTTTCGAAGACTCAGCGGGTCAAAGTATGGTATTTACTATCTTTGGAAGGCCTAGCCGAGCAGAGTATGTTATTTACGGTGATCTCGAATGCTCGGCCGAGCAAGAGCATGGTATTCACGATGTTTTCGAAGGCGCAGCCGAGCAACGTATGGTATGTACTATGCTTTACGGCGATGTTGAGTGCATTCTGACTGTTTCACCCTTCCGCCTGCCGACCCAAGCGGAGAAACGAATGCTCGACTGAGCAAGAGCATGATATTTACGGTGTTTTCGAAAGCTCAGCCGAGCAACATATTGTATTTACTGTGTTTTTCGGCGATGTTCAATGCAAGTTGAAATTTTCACCCTTCCGCCCGCCGACCCAAGCTGAGAACCTAGGATTCAATTTAATAATTTCGAATGCTCGGCCGAGCAAGAGAATAGTTACTATGGTATTTACGGTGTTTTCGAAGGCTCAGCCGAGCAGAGTACGATATTTACAATGTTTTTCGGTAGTGTTGAGTGCATTTCGACTTCTCCACCCTTCCACCCGCCGACCCAAGCGGAGAACCTAGTATCTAATTATATGTGTCACATGAAATGCAACATGAGGATGCTATATATATATATATATACATATACATATATATATATATATACATATATATATATATATATTACCAATACAAAATTGATAATTTGTGAACTTTGACTAAACCCTTTCATGCATCAATGATTGCAGCATTACTAATGATCTTCTCCCGATGCACCCCCGCCCCGTACCCCCACAAACACAAAGCTTAGAACTAGTAGTGGCCATCATCTGCATTGCAACAAACACAAACCCATATCCTAGTTTGATGCAACCTTAATTAAACATGTGAAACAAATGTCACGCATGCGCAAAGTGCTGCGCAAACGAAAATGTGCCGAGGCTGCCACTTGTGCAAAACGACAAAGTTCGAGGGGAAATTGTGTTGGCATTTGATGGTCATATTATAGGCGGCTTGTTTGCAGATGTTCCCGGGCGCGGCACATGAATTGCGCATATCCTTGAAAAAGCTTCCAGATGTTCACAGATTCGATCATTTTTGTGTTCAATCGCAATTTGCTGATTGTGGGCGCTAAGCTTGCACTGATTAACGGACACCTCGCGTTAATAAAGAGGGGTCGTTAGTAAGTTGAGTTGACCAATGCGTTAATAAATGGCGCCTCAGAGGAAGGCACCCCCGGCCGCCCGCCGCCTGCCCGCCGCGCGTCCGTCCGCCCGCCGTCTGCCCACCTGGGCCCCACCACAAACAGCGAGGCTTCTCAGATTTTCCAGGCATTAATAGAGTTGGTTGACCACCGCAACTTCCACAATGATAATCAAAGAAGACAAAGCTTCGCCAGAGTGTTATTGAAGTGTAGGCCAATAGCCGATGGGGGGGGCTTTTATCAACAGGAGGTGCCCGTTAAGCTTGAGCTGACTATAACGGATACTACCTGCAAATCCTAACAACCTATCCTGTCTGCCAATCGGCATTGCAACGAAGGTCCCTGTTAAGCTTTCAGATGTTCACAAATTCGAACCATTTTTCATGTTGTTTCGCGAATTGCTGCTTGTGGGCGCCAAGCTTGAGCTGACTAGCTGCCACCCTGGACAAAAACAAGTTCTCCTCTTCTTGGATTACTAACCCCCTATAAGGGGAGTTTAATAATCCAGGAATGGTGGGTTATTATCCAGGGTGGGGATTATAATGGCCATCACGTGCAAATCCTAACGACCTATGCTGAAGTGTGTCTGTCAATCGGCATTGCGCAGGCCTGCTGCGCTTTGGCATCTTCCAGCTCCTGTCGGAGAAGAGCAAACATGCGCATGTCTTGCAAGAAATTCAACTTTTACATCCATGATTGCTCGGGTAAGCAAAATAAAATCTATTTTTCCCGCACTTTGGAACGAATCCTGGTCTAGGATGTCTTCCATTGGATTCGGGTGGCGGAGACGTCGAATTTGCTAGTGCTTTTGTGTCTGCAGTGTCCGTGGCGGTCAGTTTCGTGTCCGGCGGCATATTTTGGAACCCTGTCGAAATGAAAGTTTTGAAGTATGCCAGAGCAATGGCGGGTACATAGGTTGACTGTACCCGAAGACCAAGTTCCTGGCACAAACCAAGAATTCCAAACCGAAACTTAACAAAAATGCGAAAACAAACACATGTGTACTAGCAAATAAACTGAATTACCATTGAATCTACTTTAATTCAGTTTTTTTTTTTGTTTTGGTGGATCCAGGGCCTGGGCCCAGGCCCTGGATCCACCAAAACCCCAAAGTACCAAGAAATGGATGGTCTATGAACTGGTAGCACAGTCCATGTATTGTTTTTGTTGTTCATTCGTAATTTCATTTTGGTATTCTGGGTGTGGCATTAATTTCCAATGCTAAGATAAAACTATATTTCCTAGTCTTTGGGGTCAGTCAATATGTTGGATGCTATTTGGAAATCATGATAACGGTGCACTTCACAATAATTTAGGGGGGTCTGCAGAGCCAGGCGGCGCAATAATTTAGGGGGGTCTAGGACCCCCCTACATTATTGCACTGCCTGGTCCCGCCGACCCCCTCCGAATTATTGGGAAGTGCACCTTTATTAAGATTTCCGAAAGGATGGGGCTGCTTAGATAAGATAAAAGTACACTAGGGGTTTGGCGGTCCATGTACCGCGTGCTTGCTGTACCCGGTTTGTTGAACCGCGTAAGGCCGGAAAACACGGTATGTCTTGGGATGGCCGACGCGGTATGCGGTACACTTTTTTGGAGCAGACACCCCCCAATCACACACCATCCACCGAACCCATCACCTAGCACCCACCCACCTGACACCCGATTTGGCACGAGACGCTGTACACGGTGCAGGATTTGGAGTGACATGCGGTACGCAGTTGGGCATGTGCCAGGACACGCGGTTTCGTGGCATGCAATAAAGCGATATCCCAGAAACCACCTAGGTACATTGTATGCACGCCTACATGAGCAATGGGTCACCACAAAAACACGCTTTGGGCATTCAAAATCCAATATTGTGGTCAGAGTTTAGTTTTGAATGCGTTTGTCGAAAATGGGTTCTCCCCGAGGGGCTGGCAAAAGAACTCCCGAAAATGGCGATCTTATCGATTGTGCAATGGTTTTACCCATTTCCACATGCAAACTCGATGCACAAAACACCCCAGATGCATTTAAACAGGCCCCGACCTGTTTTGAAGGGCCATGGGGCCGGAAAATTAGGTTAAGTGGCCCGGGGCCGGAAAATACGGTTTAGGTGTTGCTTAATTGGGTCCATCACCAATACATTGGGATCTGCATTGGAAACTGTGTACATTGGTGGGGGAAGGACACCTGCCTCCTGAGGATTCTGATGGGCCACGCATTTCGAAATGCCCATTGTCGGTGGGATTTATTCAGCGACAAAGTATCATAGGGAACATGTACACACCAATCAAGTCGGTAAGTAGTCCGGAAACTACTCACTACTTGGGAAGCTCGTTGACTATCGAATTTCCCTTGCGCCCAGGGAATGCCGCTGTAGAGTAAGTAGTTTGTAATAGTTTAGTAGTGCCCCTGCGCTCACAGTGCACCGGAGTAAAGTAATTTCGTAAATTGGTGACTCCTTTGTGCACATATCGGAGATTATCGAAACAATCGGTGAGTAGTTGGTTGCATGGTGGCTAGCCGTTGGCACGCAAGAAGGAATTGCAGACCCGTCGATGACTAGTCTACTCACCGCCTTGTGTATGATATTATTTGTTTGACATCGCATATGTTAGTCTGTGTAAGCTCCAACAAACCAAGTATATGATTTCATATGCAATACACATATGTGTAATTATATATATATATATATATATATATCTCATGAATGCCTTCATCGTCTTCATCGATCGAAGATGTAAAGATGAGATTTGTCATCGTCATATCAGTGATAGTCAAGTCTGACAAAGCCCACCTGACCGCCGTGCGCCACACCCCGCCCGCCGGCGCCCGCCCGCCGTTCGGCCGCCGCCAGCCGCCATCCGCTCGCTGTCCGCCTGCTGTCCGCCCGCCGTCTGTCCGCCTGGGCCCCACGGCCCGGGGTCGCATTGGCCCCCATTGGTAACAGTGGCTCCGAAATCGAAAGATGTAAAGATGCGATGTACCATCGTTGCGTCCATGATATCTATATATATATATATATATATATATATAGTACGAAGGTCAGCAGTTAGTCCTAAGGTGCTCTTTCCGAGAAAAGACAATGACGATGATCTCTGTGTGAAGTAAACGCTTGTGCGAGAAAGAAGAAGGACCTAGCACACAACTCTCACTCGGCGCCCCACTTGAGAGCCAAAGGACCAGCAAACAATCGTCCCAAAATGGTCACCTCGGCGACCCACCGCGTAATATTGCAACTCAAGCATGCACATGTACAAAGTCTTCGAGATCATCTTTGTATTATCCGTGGTGACCTCGGTCCCCTTGTGTGGCGGGGGGGTGCTAGACATGGCGACGTGACCTGGCCACCGTGGGCTGAGACCGCCGTGGAGTGGAAAGTAATAGCAAAAATCATAAACATTTTCCCACTAAAAATACAGAGTAATAGCAAAAGCTATAAACATTTTTTAGTGGGAAATATTTCCCACTAGGAACACAGAGGAATAAGGTATAGCAAAACCTATCAACATTTTTTAGTGGGAAATATTTCCCACTAAAAAATGTTTATAGCTTTTGCTATTACTCTGTGTTCCTAGTAATTCATTTTGTGTGGCGGGGGGTGCTAGACATGGCGACGTGACCTGGCCACCATGGGCTGAGACCGCCGTGGAGTGGAAGTAAGGCAGACCACTGAGGGGCTGCTGTGGGCCGCCGCGCAATCGGTGCCCCACTTGAGAGCCAACGGACTAGCAAACCAACACCCCGAAATTGTCACCTCGGCGACCGACCGCGTAATATTCCAACTCTAGCATGCACACTTGCAAAGTCTTCCAGAGCAACTTTTTATTATCTGTGGTGACCTCGGATGCCTCGGTCACCTTGGGGGGGGGGCGGGGGCTAGACATGGTGATGTGACCTGGCCGCCGTGGGCGAAATTGTTCATGCAAACGCGAATGCTTTTGATAAACCACCCACAGCTTGAGATACCGGCGGAAATCAAGACCTGTGAATCAAAATCAGCAGATGCCAAGCGCTGAACAAACTAGCAAGCTTCGAAACAACCCCAAACACAGGTTAATCAATTTATTTGGCTAATAAATTTATTTTCCGGGCCGAAAACCGAAACCCCAGACCCCAAAACCATTTTGTTATGCATTTTACGGGTTTCTGTGCAAATCGGTTGTGTTTATGGAATTAATTTCGAAGTTACGTGCATATTCCATGTCTCAAAATACAATTCACTTTGACGAGGCACCATTCTATACTATTTATGGTAAGTATGTTTACTGGGGGTGGGAAAAAACTTGCTTAGAGCTTAGGGTGCTGTCAGGAATTGCGTCCAGAGAGCAGATATTCGGGGGGTTCTTTGGCATGCACCCTGATGTGATTCCAATTTTGGAGCTTCAGCTAATCCAAACACAGATTCATAAATTACTTTGTCGGTACCCCCTAAACACGCCTTGAAGCACGTTCGATTGAAGTATTTTTTGTCTATGTTAGGCGTTATTTGAGTCAGCACTTTTGTTTTGTTTTCAGAATGTTACAACTGTCGTATCATGGGAGATGACTCTCCAATACTACAGAAGTCGACACTTGCTCGAGTTAATTTATCTTGTTGGGCATTGCAAAAACCCGCTTTTGGGGTATTGCGGCGACACCAACTTATCTTTATCTTGATGACTATTGAAGAACTTATACATGCAGGTACAATGTGACTGGTCTGGGAAGGGTGGAAAGTGCAAAGCTGCCACCTTTTAGTACAGCCTGACATCCGGCGTCACCGGTAACCGAAGCCACAGGCAGGACCACGGTTTGCCGGGAGGCCGAACCAGCAACTGTGGGGAGGTTACCCCTTACCAGCAATTTTGTATTTGTCATCGTTCCCAGCCCTTCCTACTAGCACAGCCTACGGGCCATGGGGGAGGATAGCCCTTAACTCTGCCTTGAATTCTAAGAGCTTAAATAGCATCTTTATCTACCAGTCATCTTAGCCTATGAGGAATGCGATGCATTGCCTGGGCTGCGAACCAGAACAATTATCATTAACAGTAAACTTTGCGACACAGGCAAGGGTATGCGAGGAGGACTGAGTAATGACTATTTAAGAACTCACCATGCAGATACGGTCGTGACTGGTTTGGTAAGGGTGGAAAATGCAAGGCTGCCACCTTTTGGCACAGTCTGATGACTGATGGGGAGGTTACCCTTTATCAGCATCCTTGCATTTCCATCCTTCCCAGCCCATCCTTTTGTCACAGCCTACTGGCTGCGGGGAAGGAGACCCTTAACTCTGCAACCGAATTGGTGAGAACGGAAATAGCCATGCGCAGACGACCTGGATACCCTTACAACACACCGCAAAATTTACTTACCTTCATCGGTCCTATCATCCCCTTTACCTTTATATTATCTTTATCCATGCATGCTGCATGCTCATGCATGCTCACCAGCAGCCGCTGGACCTCCGCTCACTACTGGTCATGAATGACGTCCTGGTCGGCGAAGGGCTTTCGAACGGAGGGAAACACACGGGGGTGTTCCTCCTACCGGCCCTTTATCATCGAGGATGCTCGGTTACTTAGGAGGTAGCTCAGCAGGCACCGGTGCGAACCGGCCCGCCTCTTAACAACGAGGCACTGGCGCTGCCGCAGGAAGGCGCGCGGCGCGGCCGCTCGGGGCTCGGCGCGGCCTCTTTACCGCGAGGCTTGGGTGAGGCCTCTAGCGGATCCGGCGCTGTCGCTGCCGGTCTGTGGACGCAGCGTGGCACGCTGCCCAGGGCACCCGCTGTGCCACAAGCTGGTTACCGCCATTGCTGACGGCGCCACGGCACCTAGGTTTGCACGAAGGGGCCGCCTGGTGCAATTACTTGAACCAGAGCTGTGAGTCAGCAATTGACCAAATCACTCACATATTGTGACCCATCTCCCTGCGGCAAACACTTTTGAAACTGGTGGCTTGTGATATTGGTAGCTAACATACTTACAACTGCAATTGGCGCGAACC